>Ga0302325_10011311_pt1 | contig 19234 bp, 23 predicted proteins | sample Palsa_T0_2_FD_201948 | JGI IMG/M metagenome (GOLD analysis project Ga0302325, IMG submission 201948) | Peat permafrost microbial communities from Stordalen Mire near Abisko, Sweden - Palsa_T0_2 | ecosystem: Environmental > Terrestrial > Soil > Palsa > Peat permafrost | place: Sweden: Abisko...
ATTCCAGCATCTCCGCGTGCTTCTTGGGCATTGTCCGGGGGGCCGACTCCTCGCTTCGGCCGTTGGTCGGCGGTGCATCCAAAGAAAGGCCCCGCATAAAGCGGGGCCTTGTGTAGCCTGATCTTCGATCGGCGTTCACACACCTCGTCGCAAAGATGCGACGGCGTCGAGATGAGCTTGCGACCTTGGGTCTGGATTTGCCGCGTGCCGACCGGCGACGGCGATGCGCCGGTCGCGATCAGCTTATCGCGCAAAGCAGTAGAACAGTCCGTTGCCGCCGGTAGCGATCAGGCCCTCTTGGCTGCAATCGCGGGATTGATGCGAAGCGTTCCAGGACCGCATCTGATCGCTGTCGGCAGGGCCGCGCCGGTCGATATGCCCCAGCATGGCCTTCCCGAATGAGCTGCTCGTGTAGTTGTTGCAGGTCAGGTTGAGGTTGGATGCAAATGCGTGGCCGTCCGGCGTCGACCCCGTGATCGCGTCATGATAATTGGGCGTCATGCCGAAGCCCGCTATCATGGCGCCGCGCTCGGTGAGCGCGGTCTGCCCGTTGAGCTTGTTGCCGGGGCCGTGGAGGTCATCGACATTCTGCGCGATGACCTCGCCCTTGAAGTTCTGCCATGGGCCTTTGCCGATGCGGTCGCGGGCATTGACTTCGGGCACAGTTGGGGTCGGGGTGGTGCTGAGATATGCACGCCAGACCTTGCTCGTGGCGCCGGCGGCCGCCCCGAGGGTCTGGCAGCGTGCGTCGGCGCCGCTTATGCCGCCGAGATCTCCGCCATTGCCGGACCCTGAGCTGGCGACGAAGAAGCTCATATTGGGCGACTGCGGCGCCGCCTGTTGCGCCCACGCGGTTCCGCCGACCGCGAGCGCCAGCAGTGCCGCCGGCATGGATAGGTGAGTGGTCTTGTCCATGGAGTTTCCCCTGTGTTCCCGTTCTGTGGGTTGTGGCCGGCCGGAGATCGGGTGGACGGCGAGCCCCTAAATTAACACATCTCCATCGCGATCGAGAGCCTACAGAACGCGGGGTCGAGGCCCAATGTGGCACGGGAAAACACTGGGTGTTTCGTTGACCGACCTCTCGCCGACCCTGCGAATCCGCCGAAGCGGGGTGCGACGGGCCTAGCCGCGCTCGCTGACAGCCTTAGCCCCGATTTTGAGACTCGGGCGCCGCATCGCTGATTTTAGGTTGATGCGTAGCGCAATAGCTGCCGCCCGAGCAAGAGGTGCCGTATTGAACAAATGACAACATACCCGCGCCTTCAGCCTCGCAAAACCCCGCATCTCAGCGGACTCGGCTCGCGTCGGTCGAAGGCGGGCGCGCCTTCGCGCGTGATCACGATCCCTGGAACGGGCACAATGCTCGGAGGAACTCGCGTGAGCCGCATCGGCACGCCGCAGCTCGGGCGGTTCGGTACGTCGATTGGGGACTCGGTCGAAATGGCTGAGTTTCGGGCGAAGCTGGAACCGTTCGCGAATGCGCTGGGCTGAACGCTCTCAGGCGGCCCGCAACAGATGCTGGCAATCGCGCGAGGGTTGATGGCGAAGCCGAAGCTACTGCTGCTTGATGCTTGACGGACCGCCGCTCGGCCTTGCGCCGATCATCGTGCAGCAGGTCCACAGGGTGATCGCCGACATCCGTCGTCAGGGCACGACGGTGCTGCTGGTGGAGAAGAACGCTAATATGGCGCTCTCGGTCACCGCGCATCGATCCGCAGCGGAACTCGCTGATGCGCCGGCGAAATTTCACCGCGGGATTTGCGCCTGCTACGCAGGCCGCTCCTGGTGAGCGAAGGCGTGACGGCGATAGTTACCGGACTCAAGCAAGCATATCACGTACGAGCGGGACGACTTTGCTACCGTACAGTGCGATGCAGCGCATCACTTTCTCATGCGATAATGTCCCGGAGCTGTATTTCAGATCGAATCGAGAGAGGCCGAGAGCGTTGGCTGTAGCGGTAATTTTGCGCGCAACCGTTTCTGGCGAGCCTAAATACAGCGAGCCGCGATCGGCCTCGCGTTCAAACTCCGCTTTTGTCATCGGCGGCCAGCCGCGCTCGGCGCCGATCCTGTCGCGCATCTGCTTGTAGGGTGGCCACAGTTCCTCGCGCGCTTGCTCATCGGTGTCCGCGACATAACCCGGCGAGTGAACACCGATGGCCCGCACCGGCCTGCCGAACTGCTCCAGAGCGCGGTGATAAAGCTCGACATAGGGGCTGAAGCGCTTGGGATCGCCGCCGATTATGGCAAGCATCAATGGCAGGTCGTAGCGAGCGGCGCGGACCACGGATTCCGGGCTTCCTCCGACCCCGACCCAAGTCTTCAGCGGGGCGCCTTCGATCGGTGGAAAGACACGTTGGTTGGTGAGGGGCGGACGCGTCTTGCCGTGCCACGTCACGGCATCCTTTCTGATCAGAGTCGCAAACAGATCAAGCTTTTCTTCGAAGAGCTCTTCGTATTGCGAGAGGTCGTACCCGAAGAGCGGAAACGACTCCGTAAATGAGCCGCGCCCGACGGTCACCTCTGCTCGTCCGTTGGAAAGCGCATTGAGTGTCGAGAACCGCTCGAAAACACGAATCGGATCGTCCGAGCTGAGCACGGTCACGGCCGAGCCGAGGCAAATTCGTTTGGTAAGCCCCGCAATTGCGGCGAGCACGATCTCAGGTGACGAAACCGCGAAGTCTGGTCGATGGTGCTCACCAACGCCGAAGCAGTCCACACCGATCTGGTCGGCGAGAACCGCCTCCTCGATTACGTTGCGGATGACTTGAGCATGCGACAGCAGTTGGCCGTCGGATCCCATCGTGGTGTCGCCAAATGTATCCAGTCCGAATTCAAGGTTCTCTGCCATGGTTCGTGTTTACGCGTGTCGTCACGAAATGTGAACGCCCCAGGCTGTCATGGACGCCAAGCGTCTACAGCAGCAGCGCGCCGATGGCGCGAACTCATGGCAAATTTCGACGGCTGTTCGATCGCCTATGGATTCGGCGACTTTGACCTTGGTACCGGCCTACGCTCCGATGGATTGGCCTCGGTAAAGGCGTTCACAGGCATCCGAATGCGAAGTTGCGACGTCTAATTGTTGGCCTCGTCGAGGATTGCGCCGAACTGCAGCGGAGCGCGCTCCTTGCCCCGGGCTTCGCGCAGCATGATCCGAACGACCACCATCGTGCCCGGCCAATCCTGCCCGCAATTCTGCCGGTCCCGTGACGGCATCGACCGATCGCGCTCAACCGCCTAGCAGGTTTCCATCATAAGATGCCGACGCGAATAGATACAGACTTCGCGATCGCCAGCCAGGACGTGGCCGCTGAAATGTGGCTCCCCGTGGGGAGCCTGGAACTCCAGGAAGGTGCGCTTCGCCAGTCGCTGCAAATCCTCGTTCGGTCCAGCGATCTCGTCCGACATTGCCGTCACCCGACCGCGCCGGTCACCCATCACAACACGGTACACCATCCCAGCCCCCTTGTGCGCCCCAACTCGATGTAGGGCTGGGCCGGCTTAATGGCCACTTAATGTCGGGATTTGCGCAGACGAAGATGGCGGGATTGTTGTCGGCATGCTTAATAGGCGGAGCCCTCTGCGCACGACCGGGTGGTGGCGATAGGTCTCAATTTTGCGTCGGGAGCGGGTCGGAAATGCGTATCCGGGACATCGCCGCGGACTGCAGCTCACTCGATTTTCAGCCTTCTTTAACCATGCTCAACTAGCGTTGCTAAGAAACTCTGTCCTGAAGTGAATTTCGGACCGCCGCTGCAGCGTGACGCCCGCAGCGAGAAAGCGATCAGGCATGCGCGTTTTATTGATTGAGGACGATCGTTCCATGGCGCAATCGATTGAGCTGATGCTCAAAAGCGAAAGCTTCAATGTCTATACGACGGACCTCGGGGAAGAGGGTGTCGATCTCGGCAAACTTTATGACTACGACATCATCCTCCTCGATCTGAACCTGCCGGACATGTCAGGCTTCGAAGTCCTACGGTCCCTGAGACTATCCAAAGTCGACACGCCGATTCTGATTCTCTCCGGCGCTACCGGTATTGAGGACAAGGTCAAGGGCCTCGGTTATGGCGCCGACGACTACATGACCAAGCCCTTCCACAAAGCCGAATTGATCGCTCGCGTCCACGCCATCGTGCGCCGTTCCCAGGGCCATGCCCAGTCCGTCGTCCAGACCGGTGATCTCATCGTCAATGTCGACGCGAAGACGGTCCACATCAACCAGGTTCGCGTGCACCTGACGCGCAAGGAGTACCAGATGCTGGAACTCCTGTGCCTGCGCAGGGGCACGACGATTACCAAGGATATGTTTCTGAGCCAGCTTTATGGGGGCATGGACGAGCCGGAGATCAAGATCATCGACGTTTTTATGTGCAAGGTGCGCAGGAAGCTCGCCGAAGCGTCGAATGGTAAGGACTACATTGAGACCGTGTGGGGCCGGGGCTACCTGTTGCGTGAGCCAGAGCCGGAGCCGATCAAGGCGAAGATGTCTGCGTAGGTTGAGTTTTGTCGAGACGGCGGCGCGCCGCCCACTCGGTGGTCGATCCCGTCGCCGCAATAAAGAGGTAGGCCGTGAGCATCAACTCGAAGAAACTCGACATCAGCAGATTGAGGCCGCGGATCACCGTCTTCGGTGTAGGTGGCGCGGGCGGTAACGCCGTCAACAACATGATCGATGCCGGGCTCAAGGGCGTCGACTTCGTCGTCGCCAATACCGATGCCCAGGCGCTGGCCACGATGCGGGTCGAACGCATCATCCAGATGGGCTTGACGGCGACCGGAGGTCTCGGCGCGGGTTCTCAGCCCGATGTCGGCCGCGCCGCCGCCGAAGAAGTGATCGACGAGATCCGCGATCACCTCACCGGCGCCCACATGGTGTTCGTCACCGCCGGCATGGGCGGCGGCACCGGAACCGGCGCCTCGCCCGTGGTGGCGCGCGTCGCTCGTGAGCTCGGTATCCTCACCGTCGGCGTCGTCACCAAGCCGTTCCACTTCGAGGGCCAGCGCCGGATGCGACTCGCCGAAGCCGGCGTCATGGAGCTGCAGAAGAGCGTCGATACGCTGATCATCATCCCGAACCAGAACCTGTTCCGGGTGGCCAACGAGAAGACCACCTTTATCGACGCCTTCGCGATGGCCGACCAGGTGCTCCATTCTGGCGTCGCCTGCATCACCGACCTGATGGTGAAGGAAGGCCTCATCAATCTCGACTTCGCCGATGTCCGCGCCGTCATGCGCGAAATGGGCAGCGCGATGATGGGAACCGGCGAAGCCTCCGGCGACAGGCGCGCGCTGCTCTCCGCCGAGGCGGCCATCGCCAATCCGCTCATCTACGACGTTTCGATGCGCGGCGCCCGTGGAGTGCTGATTTCGATCACCGGCGGCAAGGACCTAACCCTTCACGAGGTCGACGAAGCCGCCACCCGCATCCGCGAGGAGGTCGACGCCGACGCCAACATCATCGTGGGCGCAACCCTAGATGAAAGTCTCGACGGTATAATTCGGGTGTCAGTGGTGGCGACCGGTGTCGACATCGCCTCAGCCGACAGTATCCGCCTGTCGATGCTCTCCCGCGCGCTGGAGTCGCCGGAAATCTTCTCCCGGTCCAACGGGTAGGAACCGCATACAAATCCCGCCGTAGCAGGCAAACGTGCCCATGGCGAGACCCGGCCTCGCGTCAGTGACCACGCGCAAAGATTCCGCATCAATGGAACCGGCAGGAACGGACCGGCTGTCGGACGGTTGGCCAAATGCCGGGAAGGAAAATCTCAAGGAGACGATCATGAATCAGAATCAACCAAGGCGGCCAGCAGGGCGGCCAGGGCGATCGGAGCCGATGACCTCGAAATGGTTTTGAAATCATACTGCTGGGCCTGCTCAGGGGAGAGCCAGGAGCGCAAAAGGGTCAGAGCTTTTTTTTCTCGGCCTCACCCCGCATCCGTTCGCCTGCCATGATCAAAATCATGACCACCGCGTCGGCCGTCAGCGCGTGCAAAGTGCTGCCCAGATCATCCGCCGCCGAGCCGCGGTATGAACAGCGTCTCTTCGGCCGCCGGGTCGAAGCTCTTGACGACCTCGCCCTTGCCCCCGCCCAGCCGCTTCGCGGCGGTTAATCCGGCGCCAATCAGCATCTTGAAGCGCGCTTCGACTGCGGTCGCGTGGGCGAAGTTCGGCAGGACTGGGTGGTGCCGTTTGAGCTGGTGGCAGGTCGGTAGCGCTCCGGGAATTTTCAGCGGCCTGGGCGGTGGACGTGCGGAGCAGCGAAGGCCCCGATCCCGGGAAGCAGTGGGATCGGGACCAACGCCAAGGCCAGCTTGCTGCCGGGAGGCCTTGCACGCCGGCCGAAGCGCAGTGTCCAAAGCACGATGCGGGCCAATCCCCCGAGGAGTCGGGCGGAGAAAAAAGCACGTTTTTTGACACGCAATTAATCGGACTCGCCTGATTGGAATCACTTGGCCGCGAGCCGATACCGCCCCATGGACGAAGCGCGATCCGAATCGGCCGATCGCGCTCCTTGTCGATCAGCGCCACGCGCGGTAACTTAATCGGTTACCCCCACTAGCGCCGCCAGCCCCAATACGGGGAATAGCCGGGGTAATAATATCCATAATAGGGCCGCGGGTGATTATAACCGTAATAATAGGGGCGAGGTCCCCAATAACCGCCCCCGCAGCCGCGCCAGCCGCACCAGCGGACCTGCTCGGGCTCCGCGATATCAACGGTCTCCGCCGCGCTCAGCACGCCCGCCGGGATAGTGAACGTCATCGCACCGGCCCGATTGGGCAAGCCGAATCCCATTGCGAAGATGGCGCTGGCCGATGCCGCCAGCAAAGCATATTTGCGCATGTACTCCTCCTGGATCATCGGATCGTTGAATGATCAGGTTTTCCGACTTAAGCCTTGACTTACCATACTTTCGTCAACAGACTCTAGACTTGCTCGGAGTGAAGGTTGCCATGCCGATGTGTTGGCTTACTTCTAATCTGTAATTGACCAACACTGCCTCGCTTTGCGGGTTCGGTGAGATAGAAAGGCTCGACGGACGGACTTTGGTCTGCGTAGCTTCAGACTCCGAGTCGCCGGAGGCCGACAACATGATTTGAACTGAAGCCGTATCGCACGCGCCCGACGGTAACACCCTTGATGCCCTTCAACCCCTATCCCAGCGCGGTGCCTGCGGTTATCGCGCTGTTGGGGCTGGCCAATAGCCAATGACGCAATCGGCGAGATCGTGAAGCGCTACGCCGCGGCCGCGAGCTTCGATCCGAAGATGTTCGCCGGGCACTCGCTGCGCGCCGGCTTCGTGACCTCCGCCCTCGAGCACGGCGCCGACATCTTCAAGGTCATGTATGTGACGCGGCACCGCGGGGTCGAGACGCTCAAGGGATACGACCGGCGGGCGAAGGCGTTCCGCAATCATGCAGGCGATGGGTTTCTGTGAGCGCGTCGGCGCGCGCGCCGCCGTCGCGTGCCTTTTCACGGCGACATCCCTTGCCATGTTCCGACAGTCCCATTCTGTGAGTCGACGACGCCGTTGGTGCGCTGCACCCTGTTTTCGGGTCGCGGGACGGCAACAGGACCAGACGCTCCGGCGCACGGTGTAACTCCGTTTCCTTATAACCACGATCGCGCTACTCTCCCTCCAAGACCTAAAGCGAGGCAGCGAGGATGCGACGGCGAGAACTCTCAAACGACCAGTGAGATGGAGGTCGGCGTGCGCAGGCAGCGGAATTTCCTTCTATTCATCGCTTTGGCAGCGGCGGTTGCGACGCCTGCCCTCGGGCAGACGGTGACGTCCGGGGTCGGACCGGCCAGTGGCGAAGCGAACGAGGCAACCTCGATTCCGGACTTTACCCGCGTCTGGATACACCCGGGCTTTCCCTGGTTTGAGCCGCCGGCATCTGGTCCCGGCCCAGTGACGAACAAGTCGCGTTGGCCGCAGGATCCCGGCGACCCTGCTACGGGCACGTTGGCCCTTCCCCCTCTTCCTCCGGGCGTGGAAGGCGTTAGCGACTACGACCAGCTGGTCGGCGACTATACCAATCCGATCTTGCAGCCCTGGGCAGCGGAGGTCGTGAAGAAGTTCGGCGAAATGTCGCTCGCGGGCATCGTCTACGGGAACCCTTCCAACCAATGTTGGCCTATGCCAATGCTGTTTATCTATAAGCAGGGGACGGTGCGAATCCTTCAGCAGCCGGACAGGGTCCTGCTCATCTACACTGGCCCTAGCACGGACGTGCGCCACGTGCGCCTGAACGAGCGGCATCCCGAGCTGCTCACTCCGTCCTGGTACGGGGATTCGGTCGGTCACTATGAGGGCGACACGCTCGTGATCGACACGGTTGGCGTCAAGACCGATCGGCCCTACGCGATGATCGATCTTTTCGGCACGCCCTACACAAAATCGTTGCACGTCGTCGAACGCTATCGGCTGCGTGAATACGACGACGTGAAGGACGCCATCGAGAGGAACAAGAAAGAGAATTGGCTGCTCCAGGGCGATGTCTTCAGCAACCACCGGGGCAAGTTCCTGCAACTGCATCTGACGATCGAGGACGAGGGCGTCTTCACGACCCCGTGGACCGCGACCCTGACCTATGTGCCGAGACCTGATGTTACGGCGGAAGTCGTCTGTGCTGAAAATCCGCACGAGTACTACAACAACAAGGACTCGGACGTCCCGACAGCCGAGAAGCCGGACTTCTGAAGGGTGACGAACGGCGTGAAGGCGAACAGTAGTCGCCGAGTGGCTTCGGGCCAAGAGCCGCCGTCCGCCCCTTCCGCGAGTCGGCATAGTTTTGCACATTGATGCGAGCACTTTCATCAGCAAATTTCACTGAGGGACACATTCATGAAACTTCCGCGCCGCCAATTTCTGCATCTGGCAGCCGGTGCTGCCGCTGTCCCGGCCCTATCGGGCATCGCGAGGGCGCAGGCCTACCCGACGCGGCCGATCCGGCTGGTGGTTCCCTTCGGTCTGTCCGAGATGGGCCGCAGAACGAACCCGCTACCGCGGGAGAAAGCGGAACGGCCGCTGGGGTAATCCTTGAGGCCGGCAACCAAGTTGATTGAGCGCGGATGACGGCGCGGGCGCTCCGTCTTGAGGATCGAGGGGTCAAGCACTCCAACCTCAAGACAGGAGCCCCCAATGAGCGAGAAGCCCATCAGCCGCTGCGCCGTCGCATGATCGAGGACATGTCGGTCCGCAGGTTCGGCGAGAAGACGCAGCATGATTATATCCGCCACATCGAGAGCTTTGGGGCCGCGCTCTTGCCCTAGAAAGCCTGCCTGCCGGCTTTCTGCGAAATGCCACATATTGTTGTAGACTGGTTCAAGCAGCTCCGGACCCCGCCGGAGCGCAAGGAGGAGGACTTTGATGTATAGACACCGAACGCTTGCTGCCCTGCTGCTTTCCGCTGCCACGATCGGCCTCGGAATCGGCGTGGGCACCGTCTCGGCCGCGCCGACTTCGCCGCAAGAGCGGGTCGACGCCGCATATAAGGCGATGGGCCTGACGAACACGGTCAACACCCTTGTCGTGAAGGGCAGAATGCACACCTGGGATCCGGGCGAATCTCAAGACGCCTACAAGCCCGAAACGGGCGATTTTGGCGTCTCGACGTTTACCGAGAGTGCGGACCTCGGGCGCGGACTTTACCGCGTGGACTGGGTGCGCCCGAAGCCGAATGGCGGAATGCGCAACTACACCGAGGTGTTCTCGAACGAGATCGGCGGCAAGATGGGCGGCTATGTCACCGGCGTCGATATCAATAACGGAACGCCAGCCCGCGCCGTCGGCCCGGCCGACAAACCCCTGCATACGATGTCCGGGGTGAGGCTGACGGCGGAGCTGCGCGAACTGGAGCGCAACAACGTCGTCAGTGAGATGCACGCCAATCCGGGGCGGGTGTCCGACTATCCGGCGCAGACCGTCGACGGCAAGAGCTATCCGGCCGTCGAGTATCGCGGCAATTACGGCACCTTCATCGTGCTGTTCGATCCGGCGACCGGCCTGCCGGCGGTCGTCAGGACGCGCGATTTCGACGTGATCGAAGGCGACTCCAATTACGATCAGACATTGTCCGACTGGCGCGAAGCCGGCCGCGGCGTGAAGGTGCCGTTCCACCAGGTCATCACCATCAATGGACTGAAGATCTTCGACACCACTCTGACGGAAGCTTCCGTGGATTCGGCCCTTCCTGCCGACGCCTTCGCGATTCCGGCGGAGCTGCGCGGCAAGGCGGCGGCGCCGGCTCCGGTCGAGAATGTGCGCTGGCAATGGGTGCTGCGGCGCATGGGCAACGGCTTCTATCTCGACACCGATGCCTACTACACGCCCGACGGCGGCAGCCTGAAGATCCAGGAGATCGCCCCGAACATCAGTTTCGTGAACGGCGGGTCGCACAACACCCTGATCGTCGCGACGAACGACGGCTTAATCGCGGTCGAAGCGCCGGGCGACGACGGCCAGTCGAAGATCGTGATGGGTCTCGCGGAGCAGAAATATCCCGGCAAGCCATGGAAATACCTGCTGCTCGACCATCACCACATCGATCACATCGGCGGCTTGCGTGCCTTCGCGGCTGCGGGGGCGACCATCGTCGTCGGCAAGGGCGACGCCGCCTTCTACCGCAAGGTGCTGTCGGCGCCGGAGACGCTCAATCCCTACGGGACTAAGCAGGTGCCGCCGAAGGTCGAGGAAGTCGACGGCAAGTGGAGCGCCACCGAGGGCGGCCGCACCATCGAAGCCTACTCGCTCGATAATCCGCACTCCACCGGCTACATCATCCCCTACATCCCGGACGCGAAGCTCGGCTTCGTGACCGACATCTGGAGCCCGGCACCGCAGATTCCGCCGGCCAATCCCGGCACGACCGCGCTGGTGAAGGGCGTCCAGAAGATGGGCATCCAGATGGACCGCATGGCGGGCGGCCATGGCGGCGTCGGCAATTTCGCCGATCTCGCCAAGACGGTGCAGTAGATCGAGCGAGGCGGGGAACGCTCGGGGGCCGCCCCAGGCGTTCCCTACACCTGGTGTCGTGCTGTCCGCGGGGCAACGCGCCGGCAGGCGTTGAAAAAGCTCCCGATGATGTCGGCGCGGCTCGGTATTTGAGCATTTGCGGGGCTGCATTCAGTTCTGTTGCGGCGCCCAACCGCTACGGAGTGAGGTGGTCCCGGTTGTCTGGACAGATTTTCCGCGTCGATAAGTGGAGCGTGTGCCGGGTTAGGCTGCCATGCGGATGGGCAGCGGAGTGAATTAGGCTTGATCGGGTGTGGTGCCGTCAAGGCACCAACTCCGTCTTTGCAAAACGAACCCCTAGCCCCGCGACTCTATATCGACCGCGTTGGAGTCCGCATTGCGAATGGAGTCTCTCAATGGCGGACGGAGTCAGCAGGCACACGGAGCGATATGCGTTCTCCCTCATTGACAGAGGTAGCTTCCAGTAGCTACCATGCTCCGCATGCGTTCGGTCGGTTTAAAAGTGCTCAAAAACAAGCTCAGCGAATACGTTCGCCTCGCCGCCGCAGGCGAGACGGTGCTTGTGACCGATCGCGACCGTGTCGTGGCGGAAATCGTGCCCCCACAATCGGGCCGCAGCCCCCTTCTCGCCGATGCGATGCTGGCCGAAGCCGTGCGTGAGGGGTGGTTGACGCCGGCCGTGCTTGCCGGAACTGGCCCGCCGCCACGCAAACCGGTCATGGCGTTCCGCGACCTCATGAAGGATCTGCGCCAAGATCGGGACGAGCGGTGATCTATCTCGACAGTTCGGTCGCCCTCGCGCACCTGTTGGCGGAGGATCGGTCACCTCCCGAATCCATCTGGAGAGAAACGCTCGTCGCAAGCCGCCTGCTTGAATATGAGGTCTGGAACCGCATTCACGCCCGACGGCTCGCGCGCTCACATGGCGAAGCCGTGCGCGCGCTGATCGGCCAGCTGACGCTGATCGAACTCGTTCCGCCGGTCCTGGGGCGTGCCTTAGAGCCGTTTCCGGTCTTGGTGCGCACGCTCGATGCCCTACATCTGGCATCGATCGTATTTTTGCGGGCTCGCGGCCAAACGGTCGAGCTGGCGAGCTTTGACGAGCGACAGCTCGCTGCGGCGCGTGCCCTCGATATTCCGATCTTTGGGCCGTGAGGCGCCATCTTCAAGCGCACCGGCAAGCCGGTGGGGGCGAAGCTGATGTTCCGGTTCCAGCGGACGATCATAGCCGACGTCTCAGCCCTCCGCCCCACCGACGTAGCGTTGCATCCCGAGCGGAACCTTCCACGCAGTGCGATTGGCATCGAGTAGTGGCGCCACGAGGTCAGCATTACGCGCGCTGAGATCAGCGGCGTCTCGACGGAAGACGGGCGCGAGCTCCGCCGCTTGGGCGGCTAATTTCGCCTCGTCGACGGTAACGAGCGTGCCGCCGCGGACCACGGGACGCCCATCGACGAACACGGTCTCGACCGCGCGCCCGGATTCGGCAAAAACGATCTGACGGCCGGCGCTATTGAACGGCACGAAAGCGGGCTCGGTGAGATCAAGGATCGTTAGGTCGGCCGCCATACCTGGCTTGAGCGCGCCAACCTTGCCGCCGAGTCCGACAGCGCGCGCGCCCGACAGCGTCGCGGCCTTCAGTGCGTAGCCGGCGTTGATCGGGCCCGGATCAGGCTCGGTGACCGCCGGCAGCAGACAGAGCATCCGCATTGCCGTGAAGATATTTTGGGTCTCCGCGCAGCTGCAGTTGTCGCAGCCGAGCGCGATGTCGATCCCCGCACGATATAGATCGAGAATCGGAGCAACCCCGCTTTTGAGCTTGAGATTGCTGATCGGGTTATGGACGACGCGTGCGCCGGCCTCCGCGATCTGCGCAATATTGCGCGGAGACAGCCAGACGCCATGCACGACGCCTAACCGGTCGTTCATCAGCCCTGCGCGCGCGAGCACGTCAAAAAGCGAACCGGATGTGTCCATTTGCGCCGCGGCAGCCTGGACGCGGGTTTCGTAGACATGCGTCAGGACGGGCATGCCGTGCTCGCGGGACAGGGCGGCGATCCCCTCGAGCAACTCGGCCGAGCACCGCTGGGGCGCGGAAGGGGCAAGCGCCCATGTCTGAAGCGGGCTTGGGGTCTTTCCCAATCGCCTGATCTGGCTGGACACGAAGTCGAGTTCGTCGCGGGCGCTACGGTCTGACCCCGCGAGGCGATTTCGGATCGACTCCGGAAGATTCGTTGGAATAAACGGCGCAATGTCGAGCGCGCCTCGATCCCGCGCGGCGAGCGCGAAAACGACCCGGATACCGGCCTCCGCGTAGGCCGATAGCACGGTGTCGACATAAGCCTCTTCTTGCGGCTCAACGGTCAAAAAATCCTGGACCGTCGTGATCCCGTTGCGCAGGGACTCCGCGGCACCGATCAGCGTACGTACGCGGACCTCCTCATGCGAACGTCGGCCGAAGCTCCTGGGATTGGAGTGCAGCATCCAGATGTCGAAGGGCATCTCTTCAAACAGACCCTTCGCCATAACGTCATGCGAATGATAGTGCGCGTTTACGAACCCTGGGACCACGAGCTTGCCGACGGCGTCGAGAACTTCGACCTCATCGTCGGACGTAATTTGCGGCGCGATCTGTTCGATGATTCCACCGCGGATCAGAAGGTCAGCGGTCGCCGGCTGATGGATCTCGCCGTCATGGTCATAAATCCGCCCGCCGCGGATCAGGTAGCGAGTGGCGTCGAGTTCCCCCGTCATGAATGGCTCCTGTTGACGGCAACTGCACATCGGCAATCGGTCGTCCCGTAGGAAGCCTTACAAGGAGATACCTCGTGAGCCAAATCCACGCTACGTTGACCCTTCCGCCACTGGCGGCCAGAAGTCAGGAGGACACCGTGCGCCAGCGGATTGCGGCCTTCGTCACCATCATGTTTGTGTGCGCTTTCGCCGCCGCCGCGGCGCTCGGCCAAGCAGCCGACCTCGTCGCGGTCAACGGCAGGGTATTCACCGCCCGCGTCGGCGCACCGTTGACCCAGGCCTTTGCCGTCAAAGAGGGAAGGTTCATCGCCGTCGGGTCATCCGCTGCGATACGCGCCCGCATCGGGCCGGATACCAAAGTCATCGATCTCGGCGGGCGCTTCGTCACGCCGGGCCTCGCCGACGGCCATTTCCATAACGAGGGTGGCGGCCCGGGCGTGGACCTGTCGGCGGCGCGCTCGATCGCGGATCTCGTGGCGGCGGTCGGCGCGGCGGCCGCAGAGGCAAAACCCGGCGATCTGATCGTAAGCAATTCCGACTGGCACGAAGCCCAGCTCCGGGAGCAGCGGCTGCCGCTCGCGACCGATCTCGATCGCGTTTCTGCGGCCAATCCGGTGGTCCTGGTTCGCGGCGGTCATGACTACATCCTCAATTCGGCCGCGCTGCGCCACTGGAAGATCTCAAAGGACACCCCAGTGCCCGACGGCGGCGCCATTTCACGCGACACCAGCGGCGAGTTGACCGGCGAGCTCGTCGACAATGCCAAACGCCTCGTCTCGCTGCCGCCGCCGAAGTCCGTCACCGTCGCAGACGTGCTCACCACCCAGCGCAAGCTCAACGCCTACGGCATCACCAGTGTGCGAATTCCAGGTGGTTACAAGGGCGAGTTTTTCCAGGCGCTCGACACCATTCTGGCAGTGCGACGTTCAGGCGAGCTCAGCCTGCGCTATAACATCTACCTCCCTGGCTTCGGTGTGCGCGACCCCGCACGCATCCGAGCGATCATCGAAAAATCTCCGCTCAAGCAGGACGAAGGCGACGAATGGGTGCGCGTCGGCGGCATAAAGCTGCTGGTCGACGGCGGTTTCGAGGGCGGGCACATGTCCGAGCCGTTTGTCGGCGACTATGGCAAGGGCGGCACGTTCTACGGCCTTACCGTGGTGCCGCCGAAGGAGTACACCGCTATCGTCAAGACCATCAACGATCTCGGCTGGCGCGCCACGACCCATGCGGTCGGCGACGCCGCGATCGACCAGGTGCTCGACGCCTACGAGGCCGCAAACGCCGAGCACGCAATCGGCGGTAAACGCTGGGCGATCGAGCATCTATTCGTATCTCGGCCCGAGCAGCTCGTGCGCATGAAGAAGCTCGGCCTGATCCTCTCGGTGCAGGACCACCTCTATCTGGCGGCGCCGGCGCTGAAGAATTATCTCGGCGCGGCGCGAGCGAGCCAGATCACTCCGGTGAAAACCTTTCTCGACGCCGGCTTTCTGGTGGTGGGCGGGACCGACTCCCCGGTCGTACCGTTCAATCCGTTTTTTGCCTACTACCACTTCCTAACACGCGACACGATCTCGGACGGAGTCTATGGGGCCAACCAACGGGTAACATCTCGTGAGGATCTATTGCGCATGATCACCATCAATTACGCCACGCTCACCGGAGAGTCCGACATCAAGGGCTCGATTGAGCCCGGCAAGCTGGCCGATTTCGCTGTGCTGTCCGAGGATCTGTTGACGGTTGCTGAGGGGAAGATTCCAACCGTGAGGGCGATGCTGACCTACGTGGGCGGCCGCGAGGTCTTTCGCGACGCGGCGATGAAGTAGCGCGGCTGTCTTCGTGGGGTTCACAGGTGGGCCACGAGGACGCCCACACCACGGCGTTCCCGGCTCGCATTGTGTGCCGATTCGCATAATGACAAGGTTATGGAACGTCTTTCCTTGACGGCCAAAATTCTTCATCATGGCGCCGCCCGAATGCCAGTGATTACCGGCGTGCCATCGGTAGACTATCTCGGCAAACTACTGATGCAGCCCTGTCGTTCGTCATGAATGAGGCTCGATCAAACGATCAAGTGCAATCGGGAACTTGCGCACACGGATTCCGGTCGCGAGCCAGACTGCATTCGCGACCGCACCCGCGGTACCGGTGATCCCGATTTCACCCACGCTGGCGACCAGCTGCTCATTCCAGCGCTCGATGACGGCCCCTTTCGCCTCGGCGCGCGCGGCGGCGTCGGCGACCTGTCGCTTGGCATTGATGGCGATGTCGAGGCCCCGCGTCCGCACGCCCATGGTCCAAGTACCGCCCAAATCGTGCGGGGCTACCGCTGCCCCTCGCGCGCCCGCCGCATCGCCGGGCTGTCGGGGTTCTTGACCTTGATACCAGTCCCGTGACGGCCCGGACCGGTAGGGCGACATCGCTCTTTCGAAGCCGGCCGCGGTTCGAAGGGATCAGGGCTGCGATTCGTCACCCCAAGGCCACAAAAAGCGCTGGAATGCGCTCTACAAGAGCAGGCAGGCGATGCTGTTCGCCCCGCTCGAAACGAGTGCACGCACGGAGCCGAAGAAAATGAAGAGCGTCAACGCTTGGCTTTCGGAAGTCTTGCATGAAGCGGCGATCGGTAGCGCCACGTGGACCAATGATGGTCTCCAGATTAGTACGGAAGCGGCCTATTGGCACTATGGTGATTGGAGCAAAGAACGCCTCGAGTATAGGACGCACGCCAAGAATTCATGGGTTAGGGAAATCAAGAAGATCTTCGGCCCCCTCGTGGACACCGAACATCGAGAATTATGGAATGTCACCAGATACCTGAGGTTCGCGGCGCTGGAGAAATGCCGTGCGGCCTTTCAAGCCTATGCTGGAATTCCGGACAGGATTGCCGGCGGTGACGCCTCGGCGCAGTCGCGCACGGTCGGGGGCGAGCCGCAGCTAAGAGTCGCTTGCTACGGTGTCATACAGCGGTAGCGCGGGGGCGATTCAATCGCGCCAGAAATCCTTGAACCGGTTCGGCGCCGAGGCTGTGTAGACCGCCGTCCTCGTTGCGGGTGCGCCTTGAGTTCAAGGCCGCCGCCCGCTTAACCATCCGGGGAAAGCCGCGGCCGAAGCGCAGTGTCGCCGAGCCGCGGACGTCCATTATCGACTAATATACTTTTTCTGCTATGCAGGCTGCGGGAGTCGCCGCTCGGCGACTGGGAATGGGGACCGCAATGGACAGCACTGCTTTTCACGCGCTGATCGCGCAAATCCGCGGCACGGCGGCCGAACTCGCGGAAGCCGAGCAAAAGGTCGCAGCGTTCAAGGCTGAACTGGCGCAGCAAGAGCATGGAGCCCAACTTGACTCCGCTCTGCAGAGGGAAATACGGCCCATATCGAAGCGTGCTCAGAGCGGATGGCTGCCGGTAGCGGCCACGCTGAACCGGTGACGAAGAAGTTGCCACCGGCTTGTTAATCAAGCCTTCAAGCCGAACTCGTCCGACGCGTCCCATGACAGCGAGGGCATCGCCAGGGCGAAGGTCGCCGGCACGGCCGGCCCCATCCGACGGGTGTTGGCGCCACTACGGGGGCAGCGCGCGCGTGAGCAGGGAAAGTGCGGTCCGCCGGCTTTGAACTGCCTCACGAAATTATCTGTGGATGGCACCGAGCCCGCCGGCCCTTTGAGTGTGCGAATCGGGCGAGGTGGCTACGGTTCACCTCGCTCATAATTAAGAGCCCGAGGCCTCCGATCTCGCGACCCCACCCCCCCACCCCCCCACCCCACGGATGCGAGATCGGGGGGCCTCCTTAGAGCCCGCCTCGCCCAAGATGACGCTGATCGCCAGCAGGACGCACCGACCGCGAAACTAATCGCGTCACGCGCCCCGTCAATCTGCTTTTCGCCGGATCCGCATACACGATCGAGCTGGCTGCGAGCAGCGGACGCTTGAGCGCATCTGCTGAGCTGATGTCAGGCTTCGGCGCGCCGGCTCGCACGGTTACCGCTACGGCAATGCCTGCAACGTCCGCGATTGTGCCCGGTACGAACTTGTCCTGCTTCCGCAGTTCGTCCATCACTGGCCGCGATAGGATAATCACATCGGCTGTCTCGCCCTTGAGCACGCGCTTCCTGATATGGGCGACGAGACTGCAGCCGAGGGCAAGCTTGTTCCCGGTCGTTTGTTCAAACTGCGGAGCAAGTTCAGCGCCGAGGTCAGCGCCACCGAGGCGAGCACCTTGATTTCGGCCGCCTCACCGGCGGAAGCCAACAATCCGCCTATTGCCGCGATGGTGACGACGCAACAACATCAGGCTCAGGGGCGACCTGTTGGACAAGGGCGACGATGGCACGGCGCAGCTTCGCATCACCTATGCGCGTGAACGCTTTGACCAGGGCCACGCCGTCCGAAGTGGAGAGGAAGTCTCTCACGTAGTCTGGCGACTCTGCTTGCGGTTCAGTCGGTTTAGGAAGTCCGATGGCCCGCGGTGCCCCCTCGAAGAAAAACGCAACCGGCACCTGGAGGATTCGGCACAGCTGCTGCAGCCGGCTCGCGCCTATGCGGTTCGTGCCCTTCTCGTATTTCTGCACCTGCTGGAATGTCAGCCCGAGCGCTTCGGCTATGTCGGTTTGGCTCATGTCGAGCATAAGCCGGCGCATCCGAAGGCGGCTGCCGACATGCTTGTCTATGGGATTGATTCGCTTGAGCATTTGCGCCCCCGGCAATTCGGGTGGTTCGGGTGCTGCATTTCACAGGATGCAGCTACGCTCATCCATAACGATCGGGGGCCAATGTTGGATCACCTGCGGATATTCAGTTGGCGGCTCGGCGGTATCATCTACGAGTCCAGCAGTCTCATCCTTAGGCGCTCCGCGAGGGCCCGGCTGGGGCCAGCGCGAGGGGTCGGCGCACGCCGTTCTCGCGCATGTTCTGAAGCGCCATGGGCTCAATAGGGTCGCTGAAGCGGACGGCGGCCATCTGGTCTCAAGCCCGCTTGATCTGATACCCGGCGATTTTGAGGGCCTTCACGATTGCTTCCGCCTGTTGCATTGCAAAGAGGGCGTCAAAGCCACGGCCGCCGCCTTCGAGGCCGGCCATGAGAGCATTAGCGATTACGGTACGAATCGCGGCTTCTTGAGCATCGATCGACATGGACTTCCCTCTGGCTGCGCCTCGCAGCATACGGCCAAGAGCTTTCCCCGAAAACCGCGCGGGGGGACGCTGGCTACTGCCGCGTCGGGCTTCAATCCAAGCCCGGGCGGACGATTACGTACCAACCTCGATCAAACCAATTCAAGAGACGGCCAGACTAAGGATTAGACGCCCTTGCACGGCGTCGGTTGCGCGGCCGACCTGGTCGCCTTTCCCGCCGGATGGCGTTCAGCCAGAGCGCGGTGTTGCCGCCGGTGCAAATCCGCACTTTTTTGGCGGCACTGCACGGTGTCGCGATAGCCAGCCCGTTACCTCGGCCGGCCGATTGTGGCTGACCAGCAAGCCCTGTAAAGGCGGCCCATGGCCCCGC
>Ga0302325_10011312_pt1 | contig 19232 bp, 16 predicted proteins | sample Palsa_T0_2_FD_201948 | JGI IMG/M metagenome (GOLD analysis project Ga0302325, IMG submission 201948) | Peat permafrost microbial communities from Stordalen Mire near Abisko, Sweden - Palsa_T0_2 | ecosystem: Environmental > Terrestrial > Soil > Palsa > Peat permafrost | place: Sweden: Abisko...
CGCGCGCGAGGTCGCGCCGCTCGGCATCCGCGTGACGATCGCCGAGCCAGGCGGTGGCGCAGGCGCTGCTCCAGGTCGCGGCGCTCCCCGAGCCGCCGCTGCGCTTGCTGCTCGGCAGCGACGCCGTCTTCGTCGCCAACCTCGTCGCAAAGCAACGCGCCGCGGAGGACGAGAAATGGCGGCCGCTCAGCGTCGCGACCGACTTCGACGGCCTCGTCGATTTCGCCGAGACCTCCGTGGCCAAGATGCTCGCCGGGATGACGCAAGGGGGCTGACCATGCAGGCCGACGTCATCATCGGCGCCGACCCGACGCCACATCATCAAGCTCGCCCGGCGACGCGGGGAAGGAACGCCCCGAGCACCGCCTCGACGTCGGTCTCTCCGCGCCACACCGGATGGCCTTCCTCCCAGACGACCCGGCCCGTGTTGAGGCCGTGGGTGAGCTCCTGGAAGAGGCGCGACAACTCGGGGTTCATTCCGGCGCCTTGCATCGCGACAGCCATCGCCTCGTCGGGAAACGGCTGGGCGACGATCGGCTTACCCATGACTCTCCCCAGCGCCATCGCAACATCGGCGGGGGAGTAGTCGCGCGGTCCTGCGAGGTTGATGATCCGCTTGCCCTTCCCGCCATCGACGAGCAACCGCGCGGCCGCACGGCCGACGTCGCGCGTGGCAACCATCGGGATGGCTCGTTTCGCACGCAGAAAGGTCGGAAGGATGCCCTGTGCGACGCCTTGCAGCGCCATCGCCCAGTTCTCGATGAAGTAGGCCGGGCGCAGGAAGGTCACGGCGCGCGCTCGTCCACTCGACAGCGTACCGCCGACCGTCGCCTCCGCGTCGTGGAGGCTGAGGACAGTTCCCGTCCCATCGCGATGCTGCGCTCCAATCGACGAGAGAAGGACGACGTGCCCTACTCCGCCGGCCTCGATCGCAGCAGCGATGTTCTTCGCACGGCGATCGTTGTCGACGCGAAACTGGCTCGAGGTGAGCGCCGGCGGGAGCAGGACGTACGCTCCCTCGGCACCACGCAACGCACGCTCGAGGGCCGCGCGATCCTCGACGTCCGCTACAGCCACCTCCGCTCCGCTGTCCTTGAAGGCCTGTCCCTTGGCGGCGTCGTGAACTACAGCCCGGACGGCCTTCCCCTGGGCGAGCAGCGTGCTCGCGACCAGCTTGCCCGTTCTTCCCGTGGCACCCAATACGACGAACATGGATCAGCCTCCTCGGCGTTGTGCGGCCGCCGCTTCGGACGTGAATGTGCGTCAGCCATGAGCATGTGGCCAATGGATGCGGTACATCACCTCCATGAACGAGGTTCATCTTGGTGCCTTCGATCTGAACCTGCTGGTGGCTCTCGATGCCCTGCTGGTCGAGGGCAGCGTGACGAAAGCCGCCGCACGGATCGGTGTCACGCAAAGCGCGGCGAGCCACGCCCTCTCGCGCCTGCGGAAGTTGACGGGTGACGAACTGCTCGTCCGCGGCCGCGACGGCATGGTGCCGACGATCCGCGCCGAAGCCATGAGGGCACCTTTGCGCCGAGCGCTCGACGAGCTTACGGGGACACTGTCGTCTCCTCGCCCGTTCGATCCGCAGAACGCGCGGGTGCGCATCTTCATCGGGACGAGCGACTACTCCGAGCTGGTCCTTTTGCCCGGTGTCATGGCGCGCCTCGTGCGCGAGGCGCCCGGTGTGGAGCTGCGCTTGCTCGCGGTGGGACAAGACCCCGCGTCAGAACTTGCGACTGGCAAGCTCGACTTCGTCATCATGCCCGCACAGGCGGCGGATGACAGCCAAGGTGTCCGCGCGCGGCAACTCTTCAGCGACCGATTCGTATGTATCGCCCGCCGCGACCATCCGCTGGCAGGAAAGAAGACGCTGTCCATGTCGGCCTTCGCGCGCGCCGCGCACGCTCTGGTCTCCCCGTGGGGAATGGAGGGAGGTTACGTGGACGATGCACTCGCTCGGCACGGCCTACAACGCCGGGTCTCGATCGCGGTCCCGCACTTCCTGGTGGCGCCGCACATCGTCGCCTCGAGCGACCTGCTGCTCACGATGGCCGAACGCGTGGCCGAAGTCGTCGCGGGACCACTCGGCCTCGCGGTCCTCTCCCCTCCGCGGGAGCTCGAGCTCGCAGGTTTCACGAACTCCCTCCTTTGGCATGAGCGGACGCACGAGGATCCGGCGCGGCGGTGGATACGCGACGTCATTGTCGCCGAGGCGGCGGAGCGCTCTCGGAACGCGACGGCAGCGGCGACGCGCTCGCGAGCTCCGCAAGGGCCGAAGGCGAAGCCAAGGAGGACCATCGCGTAGTGCTGCGAGTGCGCGACGTGCTGGCTCGGCCCAACTACGGCCGTGCGCGGCCGGCCTCAAGGGACGAGGAGAACCTTCCTCACCCGCGGCGCGACGGCAGAAGACGCGTCGAGTTCATGATGAACAGCAGCTCGGACGAGACGTGAATGAGCGATCGACGTCGAGTCCCCCGTGAGCAAGACCGTCCGCATGCCCATGCGGCAGCGGACTCCGGTTCCCGCCCAGCGTGACCAAACGCCGTTCGCCCGCTCGGTCACGGCTGTCCCTGTGCTGGGGGGACTGCACCATGACTACCGCGTCGCGGCGTGAGGGCCGCGGAAGACCAAAGGAGCCAGGACAGCGGTTCGCGATCCCGCGATCTCGGGTGAGGAGGGACCGGGGCGTGGATTCCTATCGTCATGGCCCCCGGCCGGGGCCCGACCTTCGAACGAAGAGCGAAATGACTATTGCGGCCGGTTCGGTGTGGGAGTACCGGAGTAGCGATTCGCGGCTTCGCATCCCGGCCGGCCTTTTGGAGCCGACGGCGGGCTGCGCGGTCATGGTCTGTTCGATAGGAGCCGGCGCTGCTCGTCGGGGGGGCAATCCCATGAAATCGTTAGTGCTCATCCTTTTCTCGTGTCTCACGATGGTCGCGTGCAGCTCTGCTCCCTCGACGACGGAAGGCGTAGGGACGAGTAGCGCCGCCCTGACGAGCGCCACCGTGGTCGCAGGAGACTGCAATAGCTGCACCGGCGACTGCGTGTGCACCGGCAACTGCAACAGTTGCACGCAGAACTGCAACTGCGGCAAGAATGCCAACTCCTGCACCGCGTACTGCACCGCGGGCCAGAATGCCAACTCCTGCACCGCGAACTGCACCGCGTGCGAGAATGCCAACTCCTGCACCGCGAACTGCACCGCAGGCCACAACGCCAACGCCTGTAAGAGCGGCTGCTCTGTCGACAACGCCAACGTGTGCGGAGCGATCATGGAAGTCTGCGCTCCGGGCACGACGCGGTGCGACCCGAGCAGCAACGGCGTGGACACGTGCACCTCGACGGGCTCGTGGGGGACCGCGGCGGCCTGCATCAACCAGGCGTGCGTGGGCGGTGCCTGCACGGGCGTTTGCGCGCCCGGCGCGACGCAGTGCTCCGGCGACAGCGCCGAGACGTGCGGCTCGACGGGGGCATGGGGAAGCGCGGTCGCTTGCACGACGTCTGTCGCCAACGCCGGCGCAACTTGTACGAGCGGAGCGTGCGGCTTCGTGTGCAACAGCGGCTACACGGACTGCAATGGCGCCTGCGTCGACGAACAGACGGACTTGAACAACTGCGGCGCGTGCGGGACGGTGTGCTCGACGGCGATCGCCGACGCCACGGCCGCGTGCGTGAGCAGCGCGTGCACGTTCACGTGCAACAGCGGCTACACGCTGTGCAACGGTGCGTGCGTCGACGAACTGACGGACCCGAACAACTGCAGCGCGTGCGGGGCCTCCTGTCCCACGGGCGATACGTGCAGCACCACCACGCAGACCTGCGTGCCGACCACCTGCGCGGCGCTCGGGTATAACTGCGGCCCCGCCGGCGACGGCTGCGGCGGACAGCTCGACTGCGGCGACACGTGTCCCGCGAACGAGGGGTGTGGGGGCGGCGGTACGCCGGGGGTATGCGGCCCCGTCCCGCCTTGCACGAACCTGTGCCAGCAGCAGCGGGCCTGCCCCGGAAGCAACATCACGACGACCGTCAGCGGCACGGTCTACGCTCCGAACGGCACCGACCCGCTCAACAACGTTCTGGTCTACGTCCCGAACGGCACGGTAGAGCCGATCGGAGCGAACGTCAGCTGCGGACAGTGCGGCAGCGACGTGTCCGGCTCGCCGCTCGTCAGCACGATGACCGCGGTTGATGGAACATTCTCGCTTTCGAACGTACCCGTCGGGACCAACATCCCGCTGGTCATGCAAAGCGGACGTTGGCGTCGCGTGATCTCCATCCCGAGCGTCGCGTCTTGTACGAACACCGCGCTCACGGCGGCGCAGACCTCGATGCCATCGAGCGAGGGCATGGGCAACCCGATGGACAACATCCCGCTCATGGGCTTTGTCACGGGCACCGTCGATGCGCTGGAGTGCGTGCTCCTCAAGATAGGCATCGCACAGTCGCAGTTCAGCGATCCCGCGGCGCAGGGCGGTAGCGGTCGGGTGCGCTTCTACCTGGGCGAGGGGGGGCCCGGCTCAAAATACTCGCCCAGCACCCCTGTCGAAACCCAGCTCTGGTCGGGGACCACGCCGGACATCAACCAGTACGACATGGTCTACTTCCCGTGCCAGGCCGGCGAGTACCCAAAGACCGCGGCCGAGCAGCAGGTCATTGTCAACTACGCGAACGCCGGCGGACGAATCTTCGCCACGCACTATAGCTACGTGTGGTTCATCAACCCGACGAGTGGAGCCACCAATCCCTTCGCCACCACGGCCGTGTGGGACGTGGATCAGGCCGACCCCCCGCTTACCACGACGGGGTTCATCAATCAGAGCTTTACCGATGGCGCGAACTTGGCCACGTGGCTAGGGGACGTCGGCGCGACGACCACGCCCGGGGAGATCGAGCTCAGCGAGCTGCGACACGATTTCAACAGCGTGGTGGCCCCGTCGATGCTGTGGGCCTCCATCGAGTCCGCCACGGTGCCGCCCGGTCTACCGACGATGTACTCGTTCCAGACGCCCGTCGGCACCCCTGCGGCGCAGCAGTGTGGCCGCACCGTCTTCAACGACTTCCACGTCGAGGAGCCATCTTCCGGATCAACCGAGGGCACGACGTTCCCTGCGGAATGCCCTGCGGGAACCACGACCCCGCAAGAGAAGCTGCTCGAGTACATGCTCTTCGACCTCTCGTCGTGCGTCGTCGTCCCGCCGCCGCCCACGCCCAACTGCACGTCGACGACATGCGCGGCGCAGGGATTCAACTGCGGTCCCGCGGGGGACGGTTGCGGCAACCTCCTGAACTGCGGCAGCTGCAGCGCTCCCGACACGTGCGGCGGGGGCGGCCAGCCCGGCATCTGCGGCAATCCGTACTGCGCACCGTAACGAGGGGAGGCAGCTCGGCATGGCGTGCCCATGACTACGGCGGCACCTGGGGCATCGAGTCGTCGCTCTGGATGCACGACGACAGGTCGAAGAGCATGAACTCGAGGGCCTTCTCCTGCGGGGACAGGTCGGTCGTCACGCAGCCCGTCGGGAAGGGCTCGCCGGTGCGATCGCCGAGCGGCACTCCCGCGTCGTCGGTCGCGCCTGACGACACGTGGAGGTCGCTGTAGACGACCCGCCCGCACTGCGCGCCGGCGTCGACGTCGAGCGGCGTGTTGAAGCTCATGTACTGAACCGCGGTCTGGCCGGGCGGCGTCGTGTTCGGGTTGGCCAGCGTCACCCACTGCTGCGAGCCCAGGCCGGTGGTCGAGAGGTTGTCCTTCGGCTGGTAGATTTGCATCGTGCCGTCGGCCTCGAGACCGCCGTTGTTCTGCATCCAGTCGTAGAAGGCTTGTCCCTTGGGGAACGACGTGTCGATGGTCCCGTAGGCGGGGTCGGGCGGCGGCGGCGTCACGTCCGTCCAGGTGCCAGTCAGCGGCAGCGGCGCGGGGCCGTTCTCGAACCAGTAGTCGTGCCAGTGCGACGCGAAGACGCGGCCGCCGGTCGACTCGAAAGCGTACATCGCCTGGAGCGCGACCGGCGGCTTCGTTCCGGCGTTGCCCGTCCCAGCGTCCGGGGCGGCGAGGGTGGGCTGGCCCTCGCAAGCCATCAGCACGATGTCGTAGGCCGCGAGGTTGGTGCTGCTGTCCCAGAGGTTCGTCGCGAGCGCGAAGGTCGCGCCGTTGTCGACCGCCGAGGCGAACGCGCTCGTTGCGACGAGCGGCGGGGTCACATAGGGGACGCCAGCTCCCGTGTAGAGGTGCACGCGAACGGGATCGCCGGCCGTTCCGAACTCCGAGTCCGAGATGCCCACCTTGCGAAGCAAGCATTCGAGCGGATCCGCGCCACCGGTCGTGAGGGCGATCTGTGGGAGGTCGCCCTCGCCCTGGTTTCGCGGCAATCGCGTGAGGTCGGTGTTCGAGACCGTCGTGTTGGTGCACGCAGCCGTCGACGGGATGGCCGGCAGGGTAACCTGACGCCGCCACTTGCCGAGCTGCATGACGAGCGGGATCGGAATGCCGACCGGGACGTTGTCGAGCACGAAGTCACCGTCGGCGTCCGTGAGGGCCGAGACCAGGGGGTTGCCGGTGACGTCCCCGCCGCACGGGTCGCACGAGGCGCCCGTGGTGACGGGCTGCACGGCGGTCGTAGGGATGTACACGATGACGTTGTAAAGGGGGACCTTGCCGGCCGGGTCGTAGACGGTGCCGCTGAGCGACGTCGTCCCGGCATCGGGCCCGCCGTCTCCGCAGGTGACCTGGCAGTCGGAGACGGTTCCGCACGTGAACGTGAAGCTTGAATCGGAAGGGCTGCCGTCGCCACCGGCGCCCCCATCGCCGTTCGCTCCGGAGGTCGTCGCGTCGAGCGCGCCACCTCCGTCGTGCCCCGCGCCGGCCGTGCCGGGCCCGTTGCCGTTGCTCCCGCCGCCGCCGCAGCCACCGAGTGGCGCCAATAGCGCAGTCGTGAGAACGACGGCGCGAGCGATCCCCGCGGGAGTTAGCGAGAGTATGGGTTCCATGGTCGCTCAGAAGCTCTCGCAGCGTCCCGCCGTGCACGGAACGGCGTTGCAACAGTCGGCGCTCGTCGTGCAGAGTTGTCCGTACAGGGCGCACGTGCCCCCCGAGCTGCTGCCGGAGGATCCGCCGCTCGAAGACCCCGCGCCGCTCGACGATCCACCCGAAGATCCTCCGCTCGACGAGCTGCTGCCGGAGGATCCGCCGCTCGAAGACCCCGCGCCGCTCGACGATCCACCCGAGGGTCCTCCGCTCGACGACCCGCCGGGACCGCCGTCGGACCCGGGGTTGCAGGGACCGCAGATGCCGGCGATCGCTCCCTGGGCGATGATGCACGACTCGCCTGCGCAGCAGTCCGCGTTGACGGTGCAGGCGCCGCAGGCCGGGACGCACCCGCCGCCGCCCGGGTAGCAGTAGAGAGGAGACCCGCCGTCACCCGGGTTCGGGTTGGGCACGCACGGCACGTTGTTGCAGCAGTCCGCGCTCGTTGCGCAGGCCTGGCCCGCCGCGAGGCAGGCCACGTTGGTGCAGCGCGGGATGCCGATGTCGTCGGGCCGGCACGTGTCCTCCGTCTCGCAGTTGCCTGAACAGCAGTCGCACGACGAGTTGCACGACAGGTAGGAGAGCTTGCAGACGTCGCCATTGGGTTTGCACCCTTCGGGGTTGCGGCAGACGCCGAGCGGGCCGCCCGCCGAGAAGTCGCAGGTGACGTTGCCGGACCCGGGGCCGGGCTGCTCGGCGGACCCGCAGCAGTCGGCATCGGCTGCGCAGACGTCGCCGACGACATGGCAGCCGCTGGCAGGCTGGCAGATGAGAACCCCCGTGGGGCCGAAGGGCGCGCACAGGCGGCTGCAGCACGAACCCCCGCACGACGCTTGCCCGGCGTCGGGCCCGACGACGCCGCCGCACACGGTGCCGTCGACCATCGAGCAGTTGGACGCCGCCGTCGGAGGCGGCCCGCACGTCCCGTAGCTGGCTCCCGCGACGGGGTTGCAGATGTTGCTGCAGCAATCGGCGCCCGTCTGGCAGGTGTCGTTGGTCTGCTGGCAGAAAGATCCGGCCTGGCAGGTGCCGTTGGCGCTGCAGAACATTGAGCAGCACCTCGAGCTATCCGTGCACGTCTCGCCGACGCCCCTGCAGGCGGAGGTGATGGCCGCGCACGTGCCCTGGCCGCCCGCGTCGGCCGCGCAAAGGCCGCTGCAGCACTGGACGTTGCTGGTGCACGCCTCGGTGACCTGTGTGCAGCCCGCGGCGATGCACGCGCCGCCCGAGCACGTCCCGCTGCAGCAGTCGCTCGCGCTGGCGCACCCCGAGCCCAGGTTGACGCAGGAGGCGCCGGAGTCTTGCGGCGGGAACAGGCCCGAGTCCGGCAACGTGCCGCTCGCCCCGCCCGAGGAGCCGCTCGACGCTCCGCTCCCCGACGAGCCCCCGCTGGAGGCGACGCCGCTCGAGGCTCCTCCGCTCGACGCCCCCCCGCTACTCGACGACCCACCGTTGCCGGAGGCATCCTCCGTCGATCCGTCGTCGGTCTCGCCCGACGATCCGTCTCCACCCGACCCACTCGACACCGTCCCGTCGGTCGATCCGTCGCTGCCGCCCGATGACGATGCCCCAGAGGATCCGCCGCTCGCGCTCCCGGATGATCCATGCTGCGCGAGAGCGTCGTTTTGCGCGTCGGCCCCTCCGTCGCCGCTTCCGATCGCCTCGCCGGAGCCACTGGTCCCGCACGCGGAGCACGCGACCCACATCCCCATGGCCGCGATCCGGGCAAAACCCCATCGTCGAGACGAGCTGCTCATGGTGCGCCGGCTGAGCAAGTTCGATGCCCCGGCAAGCTCGTCCAAAAATGCAGTGGTTCGGAAGCGGCGCTCGCTCGACTGGTAAGCCCAGTGACCAGCGCGGGCCTGCGCTGGTCGCTCGAGTGACCAGCGCGGCGCCGCGAACCGACGGATTTCCCGTGTGCGCAGCGGCGGCCCCTCGTTTGCTTGCGGTGGATGCCGAGGTAACGCGCCATGAGCGGCAAGAGCATCTGGGGCAAGAGCATCTGGGGATGGATCAGCGCCGCGGTCATCGCCACCAGCTGCGGCGGAGCACGCAGCACCACGTTCGATGCGGACGCCGGGGCGACGGGCCACGTCGTCGGGGACGCGAGCCTGTCGCCCGACGTCTTCGCAGGCACGTCGCCCGGCGGCACGGCGGGCAGCTCGGGGGGCTTCGGCGCGGGCTCTACGCCCGGCTCCTGCCTCGCGCTCGGTAGTTCGTGCACTGCCACTAGTGAGTGCTGCAGCGGCGACTGCACCAACGGCCTGTGCGGCTACCCGGCGTGCACGTCGGACAGCCAGCCTTGCACCAGCAACGGCAACTGCTGCAGCCAGACGTGCAGCGGCGGGAAGTGCGCGACGCTGAACACGACGTGCCTAACGCTGGGCAACGCGTGCGGCCAGAGCAGCGATTGCTGTTCGGACCTGTGCATGGGCGGAACGTGCCAGCCTTCGTCCTTCTGCGGCCAGGCGGGAGACGCGTGCGCCACAGCCGCCGACTGCTGCACCGGCACGTGCACCGTGGCGTCGGGACAGACGCTCGGCACCTGCGGCGCTTCGCCCCCGAGCGGCCCCGCCAACTGCGGCGTCGTCGACGGCCAGCTTTGCGGCGGCACCGGCACGAGCGGCACCGGGCCCGGGCCGGAAGCCGGGGTCCCCGCGTGCGGCGGGCCATGCTGCAGTCGCGCGTGCGCCCCGTGGGGTCCGAGCGGGGTCCTGGTCTGCCAGCCCGCGAGCGGCTGCCATGTCGTCGGCGACTTGTGCACGAAGGACGGCGATTGCTGCGGCTCCGCAGGCTTGCCCGGCGGGTCCGGCATGCCGGTGACGTGCGTCATCACCGCGCCGGCAACCGTCGGCGTCTGCCGCAACCCGAGCGGGTGCAAGCCCGACGGCGACGTGTGCAAGCTGGCCGTCGTGTCCTGCAACTCGTCGTGCGACTGCTGTAGCGGCAACTGCGAGACCCAGGACACCTGCCACCAGGACAACGTCGGCGTTCCCCGATGTTCGCCCGCCCAGTGCGTCACCGCGGGCGGGGCATGCGCTTCGAGCGCGAGTTGTTGTAGCGGGGCGCCTTGCGTGCCCAACGCGGGCGTCGCGGGCCCGCCCTTCGTGTGCTCCGGAACGTCTTGCATCGCCGCGTGCGGCACGTGCACGAACAACGCGGACTGCTGTCTAGGGACGTCGTGCGTGACGCTCTCCGGCAGCGTCTTTGGCATCTGCGGGCCATGCGGCGCGACAGGCGGCGACGCGGGCGAAGGCGAGAGCGACGCTAGCTCGGGCGGCGGCACGTCCAGCGGCGGATCGAGCTGCGCCCTTTACGGGCAGGTCTGCACGTCGACCAGCCAGTGTTGCAACGGAGTGCTCTGCAGCAGCGGGCGGTGCGAATATGTCGTTGCGCCGTAAGCGCTCGGCAACCTGCGGCCAGACTTCGGATGGGTACCATGATGGCCGGGACAACGGCGCCAGGTCTTTGACGCGTCTTCCGCAGCGTGCCGCCTGCCCTTGGCCGGCGCGGAAACTACTCGGGGGAACGAGCGTATTCCGCCACCTCGGACCCGAGACGGCGCTCCTTGGCACGACGGTGCTCCCTTGTATCGTCGGCCGGATGAGGAACCCGAAACGCTCTCTCCTCGCGATCGGCACTCTGGTGGACGATCTTGGTTCGACCGGTAGCACCGACGAGCGGCCCGCCGAGCACGGGAACGGCCTTGGTGGCTGCATGCGACGCCTGACCCTCGTCAGCGTGGCGCCCGCGGTCCCGGGCGCGCTCGGAAGGTTCAGCGACGAAGGTGCACCCCGACAGCCGCGTTGAGCGCGCGAAGGTCGTAAGGTTTCGTGAGGACGGTGTTCGAGACGCGTTCGACGAAGTCGGTCGCCGCCGGCGTGAATGCGCCCCCCGTGACGAAGACGAAGCGGTCTGCTTGCTCGGGCACCCTCTTCGCGACGGTCGCGTGAAGCTCCATGCCGGTCATCCCGGGCATCATGAGATCGCACAGAATGACATCGAAACGCTCCCCCGCCAGGAGCCGCTCGGCGATGGCCTTGGGCTCGGCGCTCACCTCGACGTCGTGGTCGGTGCGAAGCAGGTTGGCGAGCGACTGGCCTACCTTCTCGTCGTCGTCGATGATTAGGAGACGCCCACGGCGAGGCGGCAGCGCATCGGACTCCGGGGCCTCGCGGCGGGCGACGAAAGGGGCCGAGGTGCTCGCCCTCAATCGCACGCGAAAGGTCGTCCCCTTGCCGACGGCGCTGTCGACCTCGATGCTGCCACCGAAGCTCTCGACGATGCCGTGGCAGATGGACAGGCCGAGGCCGTTGCCCTCACCGAGCGCCTTGGTGGTGAAGAACGGCTCGAAGAGCCGCGACAGCACGCCGGGCTCGATTCCAGAGCCCGTGTCCTCGACGGCGACGATGACCTCACCCTTCTCCTCATCGCAGGAGGTGCGGACGCGGATTTCGTTGGCTTCTGGCGACCCCTCCGGGATTGCCTGAGCAGCATTCACGAGCAGGTTGACGACGACCTGACCGAGTCGAAGCTCACTCGCGAGCGCCGGGGGTACCCGCTCGAGATCCTTCACGAGCCTCGCGCGGTGCCGAATCGCATTGCCAGTCATCTCGATGGCGCGCTCTATGGCCAGGTGAACGTCGGTCGGCTCCAGGCGGTCGTCGTCCTGCCGCGAGAAGGCCTGCAACCCACGCACGATGCGCCGCACGCGATCGGCCCCCTCGCGCGCGCTCTCGACGTGCCCTGCGAGCTCCTGCGCGCCCGGCATGCCGGACAGCGGACCGGTCAGGCGCGCAGCCACGAGCTCCAGGCTCCCCAGAACGTACGTTAGCGGGTTGTTGATCTCGTGTGCGATCGTCGCCGACAGCGTTCCCATCGACGCCAGACGCTCGGTCCGCACGAGGTGCTCTTGTGCCCTCACGCGCTCGGTGACGTCGATAGACACGCCGATGGCGCCGTCCACGTCGCCCGTCGCGCCTCGAATGGGCGTCAGGGTGGTTTCGAACCATGTACGGCCTTGCTGACCGATGACGGTGAAGGTCTCGCCCGAGAGCACCCGGCGGGCGTGGGAGACCAGCGTCTCGTCGTGTGCGTAGAGATCGAAGACGGAACGGCCGAGGAGTTCCTTGGGGCGGAATCCAAGACCCTCGAGTCCCCGCCCTTCGGTGAGCGTCACGACCCCGCGCCGATCGTAGGCGAAGAGAATGATCGGAGCGTGCGCGAGCAGGTGCGTCAGGTGGCCTTCGGCCAGGTCGGCGCGAGATCGCGCCTTGACCTCCTCGGTCATGTCGGTGAAGGCCACGACGACCTGGCTGACCGTTCCTACCGTGTCGACGAGCGGCTGTCCGACGGCACGGACGAACACCTGCGACCCATCGGGGCGGTGGACGACGATGTCGTCGATGGTGACGCTCGTCTTCTCCCGCAGCACCCGCGCGAACGGCAGCCGATCGTCGGGATACCGCTCCCCGTCGCGCGTGTGGATGCCATAGAAGGCCGCACTCGCGCCGCCCAGCGCGTCCGGGCGCGGAGGCATTCCCATGATCCTCTGGAACGCGTCGTTCGCGTAGACGAGCGCACCGTCAGGCACGCGGGCAACGTAGATCCCGACCGGGAGCTGGTGCGCGATGGCTGCGATGAGCTCGTGCTCAAGTGGCGCGTGCGTCGGCAAGCTTTCCATCCTACGCTTTGCGGCACCAGCGGAAACGACCTATTTCGCGGGCCTCGGTGAGCCAGCATTGACCGGCCCGGCCCCACGGCATTTGGGAATGCCGAGTCGCCATGGCGTGACCTGCCCAATCGGGCCCGCGTTTCAGTATGTCTTCAGCGGCGGCCAAAGGGCGTTCCATGAACGCCGCGTGCGCTCCGCTTTGCTCCCACAGGCCTTGTGGTGGCGAATACCATTTCCCAAACCGTTGGTCGTGAACCGGTCGAAGTCGACCATCCTCGGCGCGGCACCGCCGAGCTCCATCGCGAGCCGGCTCGCGATCTCGACGTGCGAGCACTCGTCGGCCAAGAAGTCGCTCGTCATCCCGAGCAGATCGAGCGGCGCCCGCACGTCGACCAGCGCCCGCAGCACCCCGGCGAACGAGGCGACGGCGCGGTACCGAACGGTCAGGACGTTGCCCAGAGGCCTGAGGCCCTCAAATGTTCGCGATGATGAGGCCGTTTGCGGCCGACGCGAGGCCGGGCGCGTCGAAGGGGGGGACGGGGACCTCCCCCATCGGCGCTCGCGCCGCCCTCGCCGATGGTACGCGGCATGCTCTCTGGGCCATGGCGAGAGCGAGAGGGATCGATGGGCGAAGAGCGGCATCCGGCGGCGTATGCGAGCTCGAGGCTGTGCCTCGCGCTGGCATCGTGCCTCGCGACGGCGTGTGGCGTGCTCATCGACCTCGACCCGGGTGAGGCCGTCATCCCCGCGGACGCGAATGCCCTCGAGGTTGCTCCATCTCCGGTTGAATCCCTCGATCCGGAGGACTCCTCGGCCGAAGCGGAGGCGGCATCTTCCGAGGTCAGGCCGGTCCCTGTCGCGCCGGCTTCTGCGATGTCCGCGACGCCGGCGACACCCGCGACCGCGATGCAGGTGTCTCCGGCGTCGACTCCCACGCCGGCGCCTCTCGAACCGGCGCCTTCGATGCCTACGGAGCCTTCGAAGGACGCAGGGGATGCCGTCGCTCCGGCGCACGGTAATGGCAACGGCAACGGCTCGGACAAGCACGAGGACGCGGGTTTGCAGGGGCCGTCATGACGACGCCGGCGCTCGGCGCGAGCGAGGCGCCGGATCCGTTCGCCGCTCCGTGCCGGATCGGTGACATCCTCCACGGAAAGTACCGGGTCGAGAGCCTACTCGGTTGCGGGGGGATGGCGTGGGTCTTCGAGGCCACGCACATCCCGCTCGACGCGCGCGTGGCGCTCAAGGTGCTGCGCTTGAACCCCGATGGCGACAACAGCAACGCGATCGCGCGCTTCCGGCGCGAGGCGCAAGCCGCCGCGCGCATGTCCAGCCAGGCGACGGCACGGGTCCTCGACGTCGCAGAACTCGACGGCGACGTGCCGTTTATGGTTATGGAGCGGCTCGAGGGGTGCGATCTCGAGACGGTCGTCGAAGGCCATGCGGCGCTGCCGCAAGCCACGGCGGTCGACTACGTCCTGCAGGCGTGCGAGGGCTTGGCCGAGGCGCACGCCGCCGGAATCGTCCACCGCGACATCAAGCCGTCGAACCTCTTTCTCACGCGCGGCGCGGACGGGGCGGTGCGCGTGAAGCTCATCGATTTTGGCGTGTCGAGGTTCGTGACACCTCTCGCGAGCCACGGCGAATTGACGCAGACCCGGGCGCTCATCGGCTCGCCAACGTACATGTCGCCCGAGCAGATGCGATCGAGCCGCCGCGTCGACAGCCGCACGGACATCTGGTCGACGGGGGTGGTCCTTTACGCGCTTCTCTCGCACGGGCGCTCGCCGTTTGAAGCGCAGACCCTCCCGGAGATCTGCGCCCACGTGATGGACGGCGAGCCCAAGTCGTTGCGCTCGGTGCGACCCGACGCGACGCGCGCGCTCGAGCGCGTGATCCTTCGTTGCCTGGAAAAGGACCCGGCCCGGCGGTTCCAGACCGTGGCCGACCTAGCCACCGCGCTCGTGCCGTTCGGTCCCGCGGGGTCCGACTCGCGCGCGGAACGCATCCGTCGCATCGCCGGTGCCAACGCGGCATCGATTGCGCGCAAGCGCCCGGTTTGGCGCCGTCCGTACGTGACGGCGGTCGTCGGCGCATTGATCGGACTGGGGCTCCGCGCGACGAACGCCCCACCGTCCGGAGCCGCGGCGGAGGTGGACCGTGCGGAGACGGTTTCGATACCCGTGCGGGCGCCCGCGACACGCGACGAACCGCGACGCGCCGGGCCCGGAGCGCCGGCCGCTCCTTCCGAGGCCCCGCCCCAGCTCTTCGCGTCGACCTCCGCACCCGAGGACTCCGCGGCAAGGGCTCCTCGGCGCAGCGAGCCCGTGGCGCACGCCGCCGCCGGGCAGCTGCGGGTGAGCGCCGCGCTCCGCAATACGGTCCGCGGCGAGCGGAACGTGGTCGCGCTGGCACACGAAGGCGAGGTCGACGTGCCCGAGTTCGGGAGCCGCGAGTGAGGTGGGTCCGCGCGGCCTGCGTGGTGGTGTGGCTCTGCTCAACCGCCGTGGGGAGCGCGCGCGCCGATGGCGCCGACTCCGCTGAGCGCGCCGACAATCTTTACCGGGAGGGCAAGGCCTTGCGCCGCGACCACTACTACACCGCCGCGCGCCTCGTGTTCGAGGAGAGCCGGCGGCTCGAGGACGGCATCGGCGTCACCCTATACGTCGCCGACTGCTATCAGCACGAAGGCGAACTCGCGGGCGCGCTCGCCGAATTCCGGCGAGCCGCGGCGCTTGCCAGGCAACGCGGCGACGCGAGGGAAGCCGTCGCCTTGCGGCGCGCCGAAGCCGTCGAACGGCTGCGGGCGTCCGAGCCGGCGCAGGCTTTCGACAAGGCGTCGTCCGCCGGCGACAAGCCCGTCGTGACCGACGCCGCCCCGCCTGACGAGCCTCCGGCTGGCGATCCGCCAGGGGCTGACTCGAAGGATTCGGCGCGGAGAGCCCACACGTGGGTCGGCGCGGGCGTGGCCGGTGCGGGCGTGGCCGCCGTGGGCATCGGCGCCTACTTCGGTATCACCGCGCTCGCGCGGCTCGGTCAGTCGAACGCGGGTCCATGCGTCGACGACCACTGCTCGCCGGTCGGGCTCGCCCTGCGCCAGCAGGCAGAAACGGCGGCGCGATGGTCCACCGTCGCGTTTCTCGCGGGCGGTGCCGCGGTCGCGGGGGGTGCCGTCATCTACCTCACATCCCCTCGCGGCGGCCCAACACTCGCCATCTCGCCCATCGTGCCCGCTGGGGGCGCGGGCGCGATGCTCGAGGGGACGTTCTAGCGAGCGCCGTGCAGGCGATGCATCACGAGCGCGCCTTCGATCTCCACCACGACGCCCGTCCCACCCTCTCGCCGTGTCCTGCGGCGCGGGCGCATTTTTCTTTGTCACGATCGACCCCCGATCGACATGTGTAGTTAGAAGGGGCGCGGAGCACGCTCGAGAAAGCTCCTCGCGAGCTCGACGAAGCGACACGCTGTCGCAAACGACCGGCTCGATCACGCGATCCCCGTGCATGTTCCGGATGCCGTTCAACGCTTGTTCTTCGAAGGGTCGACCGATCGAGACGTCGAGCCGCACGTTCCGCTTAGTTTGAGCCACATCATCGCGGTCGCCCGCCACGACGTGACTCGACAGACGCTCGACCGCCGGAAAAGGACGACTTTTCTGGCGACCGTGATGCGCGAAGGCTCCGCCGTGCCGGTCGTTCTCGACATCGTGCCGCACGTTCGAGACCCAATCTTCCATTCATTTTCATCAATGACGACCGATCTCGCGATCGGTCGAGCCTTTCTCTCAGCCGGTTGTCGATACCGAAACCCAATGCGGAAGGAGGTCGATGCAAAGCAAACCGTTCGAGGATTCGTGCCGCAACAAGGGTCCATTCAACCAAACATTCGTCGTGGAGAAGTCATGGCTACCTCTCTCAAGACCGTGAAACGTTCATTCGTGTCGCTCAACCTTCCCCGCCGCGTCCCCGCGCTCATCACCATGGCGAGAGGCATCGTCACGGCGTTGACGAACAACGCGACGACGTTCCCCACCCCCGACCCGTCGCTGGCGACGCTATCGACGGCTCTCTCCGACCTCGAGACCGCGGAGTCGGCTGTCCAGGCCCGCGCACGCGGCGCGGTGGCCGGGCGCGACGAGAAGCGCACGGCCCTGGTCATGCTGCTCGAGCAGCTCAAGTCGTACGTCCAAAAGACGGCGGACGCCGACTCCGATACCGCGCAGCAGGTCATTCAGAGTGCCGGCCTGGCCGTCCGCAAGCTGGTCATTCGTCAGAAGCAGACCTTCGCCGCGAAGACGGGCACCGTTTCGGGCGCCGTCGCATTGGCCACGGTCGTCGCGGCCCGGCGAGCGTCGTACGAGTGGCAGTCCAGCGTCGACGCGGGAAAAACGTGGACGACCCTGCCGACCACGCTTCAGACGAAGACGACGGTCTCGGGGCTCACCACGGGCGCCACGGCGATGTTCCGTAGCCGCGCGGTGACCCGGACGGGCGAGGGAGACTGGAGCCAGCCGACGTCGATCGTCGTGAGGTAAGCGGCGCGCGCTGGCCGGCCGACGGGCACCGGTGGGGAGAGCCGCCGGTGGCCCGTGGGCCGGGATCGAGGACCGGCCGCACCTGCGTTTGCAGGATTCTGCGGCGATGAGCTTGAGGCCGTCCGCGGTTTCCACCTCCCGGACGACCGCCGCCACCACGTCCCGAGCGAGGGGGGAGGCGCAGCTCCCCCTCGTCGCAGGCCGGCGAAGCCGGCCGAACTAGTTGCGCGGGAGCGATTCGCTCGCTGGGCCACGTGTTTTTCCAGGACTTCGAGCTCCAGGTGGGGGGGTGACCCCGTGCCGGACGGGACGCGGCGAACCCGACCGTCCGCACGGACGCCCGCCGCTCCCGGTTTGGGAGGGCCTTGCTCCCATCCTGGGAGTGACTATCCTGGTTCCAGCGAGCGCCGGCATGTGGATCATCACAGAGGCCCGGCTCAAGGAGTTCTGGACGAAGCACCACGACGCAAAGGCCCCGCTCGTAGCATGGATCAAGGAGATGGAGTCGGCGCGCTATGAGAGCCCCACCCAGGTGAAGAACAGGCACCGGTCGGCAGACTTCGTGAAAGACAAGGTCATCTTCGACATCGGGGCCAACAAGTACCGGCTCATCGTTCGGTTCCGGTACGCGCGGCCGTCGGCGAAACCGCCCCTCAACGGCATCGCCCTCGTGAAGTTCATCGGCACGCACCGGGAATACGACGCCATCGACGTGGAGAAGCTCTAGAGGCAGAAGCCATCATGGACATCCAGCTCATCACGTCGGACGCGCACTACAAGGAAGCCCTCGCTGAAATCGAGCGGCTGTGGGACGCGAAGCAGGGCACGCCCGACGAGGCGAAGCTCGAGCTACTCGCGATGCTCGTCCACAACTACGAGCGGTCGCGCTGGCCGGTCCCGGCGCCCGACCCCGTCGAAGCCATCAAGTTCCGCATGGACCAGCAAGGGCTCACCCGAAAAGATTTGCTGCCGATCTTCGGGACCACGGCTCGGACCTCGGAGGTCTTGAGCGGCAAGCGCAAGCTCACGCTCGACATGATCCGCAAGCTCCACGACCGCTTCGGCATCCCCCTGGAGTCGCTCGTCGCCGAGCCCCACCGGCGCAAGCCTGCCCGAAGTGGGGGACGAAAAGGTCGGACACGGGCGACGGCGGCATAGCCGGCCGGTAGGCAGTCGGAGCGCCCCTCGGAGATGAACGAGTTCGCAGTTTGGCAAGCGTTTCGGCTTTGGTGGAAAGATGTCCACGTCAAGGTCAACACCGGCGCCGCCAAGAATCGCGAGAAGCTCACGACCGACGGTGAAGCCGATCTCTTGACGCTCCACGCCAATGAAGGCGTAGATTTGAGCCTTGCCACCGCTCCGCAGGAGCGATCGAACGGCGTCTTCATTTCCCTGAACGAATCGGGCGATCGCCGCTATCCGATCCGCCAGGGTCTCGCCCTCGCCGTCAAAATCGGCGCACCAATAGTTGGTAGGCGAAACTGCGCGGCTACTCGGGGAGCCTCGTCGGCCCCCCTTGATGGCGAACGCATCGGGCCTTCGGCCCAGAAGTTCGGATATCTCCTCGGGAGAGTGCGTCCCATGCGTGATGCGCAGCGACACGCCAATGTAACCCTTGCGATGATTATCCGATCCCATTCGCATTTTCAGTGCTCATTACAAATACTCATTTACATTGCCGGCGCACTCGCATTGACCCGTACCATCATCGTAAACAAATACTCCCATCAGGGGCAATGCCGGCCCAGTCGGTTGCACCGAGAAGAAAGTCATTTTTGATTTGGTGAATGGTCTCACGATCGAGCCCGTCTTGATCGATAGGCACGGTTCCGGTGGGGCAGCGAGTAAGCAGCGGTAGAGGGCCGTCGCGCGCAAGCAACGCGTCGTCGGGTAGGCCGGGAGGTTTCCCTCCCGGCCCCCCACGGATCCGGACGTGCGGAATTCCCGCATCCGGCTCTTCGGGTCACGGGTTCGCTGCTCGAGGCTGCCATGGT
>Ga0302325_10011314_pt1 | contig 19232 bp, 18 predicted proteins | sample Palsa_T0_2_FD_201948 | JGI IMG/M metagenome (GOLD analysis project Ga0302325, IMG submission 201948) | Peat permafrost microbial communities from Stordalen Mire near Abisko, Sweden - Palsa_T0_2 | ecosystem: Environmental > Terrestrial > Soil > Palsa > Peat permafrost | place: Sweden: Abisko...
CAGATCGCGACAGTGTTGCCGTTCTGCTCGTATGCGCCACGGAAGATGATCACCACCGCCATCACCGCGAGCAGCAGCCAGATGCGTCGGCGCAGGGCAGGCGTGAAGCGCACTGACACGCGCGCCGCGCCACCGCGCCGTTCGGGCGGGAGCCGTCGCGCCCCCGCCAAATAGGTGACGAGGCCGACCACCATGCCGACGCCCGCCGCGGCGAACCCCCAGTGCCAGCCATAGACCTCGCCGAGCGTCCCGCACACGAAGGGCGCCAGCAAGGCGCCGAGATTTATGCCGACGTAGTAGATGTTGTAGGCGGACCCAAGCCGCGGGTCGTCCTCGTCGTAGAGGGCGTTGATCTGACTGGAGAGGCTCGGCAGGAAGAAGCCGTTGCCGAACGCGATCGCCGACAGCGCCGGGAAGAACAGGCCGGGAAAGATCATCATGAAGTGGCCGGCGGCCATCATCAGTCCACCGATGATCACCGCGTTGCGCCGGCCGAGCCAGCGGTCGCTGATATAGCCGCCGAAGATCGGGGTGAAATAGACCGCCGCGGCGTAGCCGCCGTAGATTAGCGACGACCGCTCCTGGGGGATCAGCAACTGCTTGATCATGTAGTAGACCAAGATCGTCCGCATCCCGAAGAACGAGAACTGCATCCACATCTCGGTGAGGAACAGGATCGTCAGCCCACGGGGCTGACCGAACCATTCCGCGCGCGGGCGCTCGCTGGCGACGGGCACGCTCTCGGAGCTCACGCGTTGCCGTCTCGTCCGCGTCCGTCCTCGCCGGACTCGACGAAGCCGACGAACTTGCGCCGCAGCTCGTGCACCTGCTCCCGGCGAGCGTCCGCGCCCGCCAGCTCGGCGGCGACAGCCGCCAGCAGCAGCTCCATCAGCAACTGCACCATGCTGAGGCTGCGCACGCCGATCTCAGTCTCGATCATCAGCACATTGTCGGTGATCGCCCGCGCCCAGTGGCAATAGACGTCGGTGAGGATCACCGTGCGGATGCCGCGCGCCGCCGCCTCCTCGGCCAGCAGGCGGAAATGGCGCGAGTAGCGCCGCACGTCGATCAGCACCAGGCAGCCATCCGGCTCGCAGTCGAGCAGCACGTCGCTGTAGGATCCGTCGTCGCCGCCGGCGAAGTAGGCGTGCGGGCGCAGGGTCTGCAGAAACCCGGCGAAGCCCATGCCAAGGAAGCGGCCGGCCTGAAAACTGGCGACGTGCACGCTGCTGGCGCTCGCCAGCAGCGAGACGATGCAGGGAAATTCCGGCGAATTTGGCAGCCGATAGACGTCGGTGAGCGCCTGGATCTTGGCCTTCAGCGAGGCGGGCGCGAACAGCTCGTTCGAAATCTCCCGCTCCGCCCAGGCGGTTGGGTTGGCGCGCAGCTCGTCCTTGATGTCGCGCATATCCGAATAGCCCAGCTTGCGGATATAGCGTCCGACCGTCATTGCGCTGACGCTCACGCGCTTGCCGATCGAGGCCGCCGTCTCGAACGGCAACTCGGTGAGATGGCTGAGAAAGAACGTCCCCAGCTTCTGCTCGGAGGGGGTGAAGTTCCGCCAATCGCGCTTGATGGTCTCTTCGACGCTCGACATCTCGGTTCCCCGGCGACTCGGCAGTCGGCCGTTCAGCTTTGAATGCATAGTCGAGGTCACTTTGCCCCAGAAGCGCCTGTTGCGCGCGAACCGTCGTGATATCATCATAACACCTTGCGGGGATCAAGGGAGTTACATAACATTCGCGACCTGGCTTGATGGGGATGTGCCGATGGTTGGGACTTTGGCGAGGCGAGCGTTGCGCTGCGTGCTGCTGGCGGGAGTCGCTACTCCAGGCGTCGCCCTGGCGTCCCCGGCGACGCCGCCGCCACCCTCGCCGTCGGCGTCGGTGTCCGAACTCGTCGTGACGGCTGAGAAGCGCGAGGAGCGACTGCAGGACGTGCCGGTCTCGGTGACGGCGGTGCCAGGCAGGAAACTGGAACTGCAGCGCGCCCTTCAGCTGCAGGACTGGGCTGGTTACGTGCCGGGGCTTGTCGTCGGCGACGCCGGCGCGCCCGGTGAGACCTTCCTGGCGCTGGACGGCATCGGACCGATCAGCGCGTCGTCCGAAGTCGGCGTTTACGTCAACGACACGCCGGTGGGCTCGTCCAGCAGCTTCGAGGGCGGCAACGGCTTCACCATGGACCTGATGCCCTACGACCTGGATCGGGTCGAGGTGCTGCGCGGGCCGCAGGGCACGCTTTACGGCGCGAGCACCATGGGCGGCCTGATCAAGTACGTCCTCGCCGCGCCGAACCTCAACCAGTTCTCGGGCCGGATCGGCGGCGACCTGTTCGGCGTCGACCACGCCAGCGACGTGGGCGGCGGCGGCCGCGCCGAGGTCAATATCCCGCTGATCAATGACACCCTGGCGGCGCGGGTCTCCGGTTACGACGAGAATACGCCGGGCTACATCGACGACCCGCGCATCGGCCAGAAGGACGTCAATGCGTTGCGGCAATACGGCGGGCGGGCAGCGCTGCTGTGGCAGCCGACCAGCGATTTCTCCGCGCAGGTCTCGGCGCTGTACAAGAACACCCACGCCGACAACCAGTCGTTCGTCGCGCTGAGCACGACGACACAGCAGCCGATCCTCGGCGTCTACGCCAACGACAACTACCGGCCCGAGCCCTACACCCAGGCGCTGCAGCTCGACGACCTGACACTGAACTGGAACCTGCACTGGGCCCAGCTGACCTCGGTGTCGAGCTACCAGCAGTTCGACAACCACACGGTGCAGGACCTGACCGACTACATTGGCCGATACCTTGGCCTGTTCGGCGCGCCGGGGCCCGGGCTGTCGGACCTCGACGAGCGCTACAGCCTGAAGAAGTTCACCCAGGAGGTTCGGCTGGCGTCCCCCGGCGATCAGAAGCTCGAGTGGCTGGTCGGCGGCTACTACACCCACGAGGATGCGGCGAACCAAGAGGTCATCGGCGCCTACGATGACGGTGGCGCGCTGCTCGCAGGGTTCAACCCGCTCGAACAGGTCGAGCTGCCGAGCACCTATCAGGAATACGCGGTGTTCGGCGACCTGACCTATCACTTCACCGACTGGTTCGACCTGTCGGGCGGCCTGCGTTATGCCCACAACAACCAGACGTTTGTGGAGAGCGAAGGCGGCGCGCTGCTCAATCCAGCCGCGCCAGCGGCGCCGGTCCTGGTCGTCCCAGGCAAGTCGAGCGAAGGCGTCACCACCTATTCGGTCTCACCTGAGCTGCACCTCACTAAGAACACCATGGCCTATGTCCGCATCGCCAGCGGCTACCAGCCCGGCGGTCCAAACATCGTTCTGCCTGGCGTGACGGGCGTGCCGACGCAGTTCGGCTCATCGAGCCTGACCGACTACCAGGTCGGCGTGAAGTCGACCCTGCTCGACGGGCGCGCCACCCTCGACCTTTCGGCCTTCTACATCGACTGGACCAAGATCCAGGTCTCCGTGCAGATCGGCGCCACCAGCGTCATCGAGAACGCCGGCAAGGCGCGCAGCGAAGGCTTCGACTTCAGCGGAACATATTCGCCGATCCACGACCTCGTGTTGGGGGCCAACCTCTCCTACACCGATGCGGTTCTGACCGACGCCGTGCCGTCGATCACCGCCGCGGCGGGCGCTCGCCTGCCCTACGTGCCGCTCTGGAGCGGCTCACTGACTGCCGACTACTCCGCCCCCATCGCCGGGCCGTGGCGCGGCTTCATCGGCGGCGGCTACCGCTATGTCGGTTCGCGCTTCTCCGACGTGCAGGGCGCAACCTCGAACGGCGAGCCGCAGGGCGTCAAGGTCGGCGCGGATAACGTGGTCGACCTGCACCTTGGCGCCCGCACCCATGATTTGACCCTGACTCTGTTCGCCAAGAACCTGTTCAACGAGCACGCCTACCTCTCTCCGACCAACTACTTCTTCGATGCCCTCGGCGCGCCGATCGACATCAAGGCCCCGCTCATGCAGCCGCTGACGGTCGGCGTCAGCATCGACAAGTCGTTCTGATCGGCATGCAACTCGAAATCCGCACGGAGACGTGGGACTACGTCACGCCGTTTCGCATCACTGACTATGTGTTCACCGCCGCAAAGGTGGTCGTGGTCACGCTGCGCGACGGCGGGGCGGTCGGGCACGGCGAAGCCGGTGGCGTCTACTACCACGGCGAGACGCCCGCCAGCATGGCGCGGCAGGTCGAGGCGATCCGGGGTCGGATCGAAGCGGGGGCGGACCGCCAGATGTTGCGGGCCTTGCTGCCGCCCGGCGGCGCGCGCAACGCCGTCGACGCGGCGCTGTGGGACCTCGAAGCGAAACGGTGCGGCGAGCCTGTGTGGCGAAGCGCCGGCGCGCCCACGCCGCGACCACTCAGAACCACCTACACCATCGGCGCCGGCGCCCCGGAGGAGATGGCTGAGGCTGCGCGCGGCTTTGCGTCGGCGCGGGCGATCAAGTTAAAGCTGACCGCTGACGATCCGGGCGGATGCGTGCGCGCCGTCCGCACGGCGCGTCCCGACGTCTGGCTGGGGGTCGACGCGAACCAGGCGCTTACGCGGGCGGCCCTGGAACAGGTGATGCCGGACATGATCGCGGCACGGATCGAACTGATCGAGCAGCCGGTGCGGGTGGGGGACGACGCCTCGCTGGACGGCCTGGCCTCGCCGATCGACCTCGCCGCCGACGAGAGCCTGCAAAGTCTCGAGGACCTCGCCGCGATGGTGGGCCGCTACGACGTGGTCAACATCAAGCTCGACAAGTGCGGCGGCCTGACCGAGGGGCTGGCGACGGCGCGCGAGGCGCGCCGGCTCGGCCTGAAGGTGATGGTCGGATGCATGTCGGGCACTTCGCTGGCGATGGCGCCGGCCTTCGTGCTCGGCCAGCTGTGCGACCTGGTGGATCTCGACGGGCCAATGTTCCTGGCCAAGGACCGGGACCCGCCGGCGGTCTACGAAAACGGTGAGATCTGGTGTCCGCAGGAAAAGCTGTGGGGAGGGCCGGCTTGACGGTCGACGCGCCACCCCGGGAGATCGCAATGAACCGGCGAGCTGAGGATTTATCGAGGTCGCGCCGCGCCGGCGTCGCGGCGTGCTGCGCGGCCGCCGCCCTGGCGCTCGTCGGCGGACTTGGGTGGACCAACCTGCAAGCGGCGCCGCCAGTGGGGCCAGCGCCGGCGATCACCCCACTGAAGCCCGGCGCCGCCCCGGCGCCGATGTCGACACCAACACCAACACATTCCCTCACCTCGGCCGACCTGGAGGCCTGGCTCGATGGCCTGATGCCGACGGCGCTGCGCGACGCGCAGACGCCGGGCGCTGTCGTAGTCGTGGTCAAGGATGGCCAGGTGCTGCTGGAGAAGGGCTACGGCTTCGCCGACTACAAGAAACAGATCCCGGTAGATCCGCGCCGCACCCTGTTCCGCCCGGGCTCGACCTCGAAACTGTTCACCTGGACCGCGGTGATGCAGCTGGTGGAGGCGGGGAAGCTCAACCTCGATACCGACGTCAACGCCTACCTCGACTTCAAGATACCGGCCTACCACGGCGTGCCCGTCACCCTGCGCCGGTTGATGACGCACCGCGCCGGCTTCTCAGAGACCGCGCGCGACCTGCTGACCTACGGCAAGGCGCCGCCGCCGCTGGGCGCGGTGATGAAGCGCTACGTGCCGCCACGCATCTTCGCCCCCGACGGCGGCCCGGGCTACTCGAACTACGGCGCAAGCCTGGCCGGATACATCGTGCAGCGGGTCTCAGGCGAGCCGTTCGACACCTACATCGCGCGGCACATCTTCGCCCCGCTCAGCATGACCCACTCGACCTTCGACCAGCCGCTGCCGCCGGCTTTGGCGCCCGACATGGCCAAGGGCTACGACACCTGGGACAAGCCAGGGCCGGGCTTCGAGATCATCGACATGCCGCCAGCCGGGGCGCTCACGACGACCGGCGACGACATTTCCCATTTCATGATCGCCCACCTGCAGCTTGGGACATATGGCGGCGCCCAGATCCTGAAGCCGCAGACCGCGCAGGAAATGCATACGACCGTCACGCGCGCCTTTCCGGACCTGGACGGCAACCTGCTCGGCTTTTACCAGCAGGATATAAACGGACGCCGTGTCATCGCTCATGCGGGCGACACCAATTTCTTCCACAGCGACCTCTCCCTCTTCATCGACGACAACGTCGGCCTGTTCATCTCGGTCAACGCGCGCGGCCGGGACGGCATGGGCGAGTTTCTGCGGGATAGCCTCTTCGACGCCTTCGGCGACCGCTACTTCCCGCCGGCCGCGCCGACACCGGCGTCCACCGTCGATGCGGCGACCGCCAAGGCGCACGCGGCGTTGATCGCCGGCCAGTACATCACCACGCGGCGCTCGGACTCCACCTTCGTGGCGCTGGTCCAGCTGATCTCGCCCACCACCGTCACGGCCAATCCCGACGGCACCATCAGCGCCGCGCCGCTCGGGCAGCCGCAGACCTTCGTCGAAGTCTCTCCCTTCCTCTGGCGCCAGTTCAACGGCCACGACCGTATCCAGGCGACTGTGGTCGACGGCCAGGTGACACGGTGGAGCTCGGACGCTGCGGCGCCGATCTTCGTCTTCGTCCGTCCCGGCGGCCTGCTGGGCACAGGCCTGGCGCTGCCGCTGGCGATGGCGGCGATGGCGTTCCTGGCGCTGACGGCCATCACCTGGCCCGCCGCGGCCATCGCCCGCTGGCGCTATGGCCAGACGTTCGCCCTTAGCGGTTCACGCGCCGTGGTCTACCGACTGCTCCGCCTGTGCGCAGCGCTCTCGCTGGTGGCCTGCGGTCTTTGGGCGATCGTGATCCAGGTAGTGTCGGATGCCACGGGGGCGTCAGCGTCAGGCTGGCTGCACACGGCGCAAGCGGCCTCGTTCCTGGGCTTCGCCGGCGGCGCTGCGCTGGCGCTCGCCAACCTCTGGCTGGTGTTCCGTGAGCGAGCGGCCCTGTCAGCGCGTATCTTCGCCGTGCTGCTGCTCGTCGCATCGGGCTTCATGCTCTGGATCGCCTTGCAGTTCCATCTGATCGGGCTCAGCGGAGAGTACTGACAGGGCAGCCCGAGCTGGAGCCGAGTGAACCATCTCGCCGACATCCTGGTTATCGGCGCCGGCATCGCCGGCGCGTCAGTGGCCGACGCGTTGGCGACGTCGTCCCGCGTGATCGTGCTGGAACAGGAAGAGCGGCCCGGCCTGCATTCCACCGGCCGATCGGCGGCGCTGTTCTCGGAGACCTACGGCAACGAGGTCATTCGCGCCCTCAGCCGAGCCAGCCGAGCCTTCCTGGCCGATCCTCCGCATGGTTTCTGCGAGACCCCGCTGATCCGGCCGCGCGGGACGCTCTACCTCGCCAGCGAGGACCAGCTCGACCGGCTACGCGCGCTCGAAGCCAGCACGGCGGCGTTCGAAACCTTATCGGGCGCCGAGGTGCGAGCGCGCGTTCCGATCCTGCGACCGGAGGCGTCGGCCGCAGCCCTTTACGAGCCCGGCGCGATGGACATCGACGTCGACGCCCTGCACCAGGGGTTCCTGCGGCGGCTGCGGCGCGCCGGTGGCCAGATCGTCGCGGATGCGCGGGTCACGTCGCTGCGACGCGCGGCGGGCGGCTGGACCGCGATGACAGCGCCGGGCGAATTCAGCGCGCCGATCGTGATCAACGCCGCGGGGGCCTGGGCTGATCAGGTCGCCTCGCTCGCTGGGCTCGCCCCGCTCGGACTTCAACCAAAACGGCGAACGGCCGCGCTTATCGACGGACCAGCCGATCTCGATTTCGCCGGCTGGCCGCTCGTGATCGACGTGGCGGAGACCGTCTACTTCAAGCCGGACGCCGGACGGTTGCTGATCTCGCCGGCCGACGAAACCGACACGGGCCCCGGCGACGCCCAGCCCGACGACCTCGACATAGCGATCGCCGCCGACCGGATCGAGCATATGACGACGCTCACCATCCGCCGCATCGCTCACCGTTGGGCGGGATTGCGCACCTTCGCCCCGGACCGGACCCCGGTCTGCGGCTTCGATCCGCGCTGCCAGGGCTTTTTCTGGCTCGCTGGCCAGGGCGGGTACGGAATCCAGACGGCGCCCGCGCTAGCGGGGCTCGCGGCGCGCCTGGTCTCGGGAGAGCCGGGCGACCTCAAGGCGCTAGCGGATGCGCTTGCGCCGGATCGCTACGCCCGCGCGTAAGGGGCGTCCAGGAGGCATTGTCAGAATGAACGCGCGTGTCAGAAGCTTGGCGTGTGCCGTGGATAGGCTGAGGGGATCGACCCGGCCCGCGAGGACAATGGGGGACAGGTCGAGGACGGACAGGGTGGTCATGGGCGACACATAGGCGTCGTCCGCCGCCGTCGTAGAGCCGATTAGCCCTGCTCGAAGGTCACCACGGCAGCTCCTTGCCGGCATAGTCCAGGTAAGCCTCCTGGTGCGCGCCAACGGCATGTTCAACCACGTCGGCGAGGCCCTTAACACTGGTTGCCACGTCGATGTCGGCCCCTGGCCCACCCATGTCCGTCTTCACCCAGCCGGGGTGTAACGACAGGATGCTCAGGCCCTTGTCCCGGTGGCGTGCGGAGAAGCTTCGTGTGAAAGAATTCAGCGCCGCCTTGCTGGCCCGATACAGCTCCATGCCGCCGCCGGTGTTGTTGGCGACGCTGCCAAGTTGCGAGGTCATAAAGCCGATCACCCCGGTTTGCGGCTTGACCAGCTTGACCAACATTTCCGCGAGCCGGACGGGAGCCAGCGAGTTGGTGACGAAGAGTTCAGCGAAGGTGACGTGATCGACCGACTTGGGCGTGGCCTGAGGTCCACTGATCCCGGCGTTGATGATCACCGCGTCGTAGGATCTGCCGCTTAGCCGCTCAGCTAGGACCGCGGCCGATGCCTGGTCAGCGATGTCCACAGTTTCGACGCTGACATTCCTCAAGCCCTTCAACGCGGGCGCTTTACCCGCCTCACGCACTGTCGCAGTGACGTTCCACCCCCGCTTCGAGAACTCGTCGGCCAAGCCCAAGCCTATCCCGCGGGAGGCGCCAATGATGAGGATGTCAGGCATGTTGAGATCCTTGTGGCACGCGTTGTGTGCCTCGAGATGGAGGGCGACGGCACCACTCACAACCTTGGAAATTCCGGATAGGCCCACGAACGCAAAATCGAACGAGCCTCGGGTCCCCAAACGGTCGCGGCGCGCCTGATACCTATGCGCTACCTAGCCCCTCACGTTTAAGGGCTAGGTAGCTGGATAAGTCTTTGAAAAAATGGAGCGGGCGAGGCGATTCGAACGCCCGACCCCAACCTTGGCAAGGTTGTGCTCTACCCCTGAGCTACGCCCGCACTCCGGAGCGGCAGGACCGCTCCTTTTTCGAAGGACGGGCTTATTGCAGAAGGGCGGGGTGTTGGCAAGGCGGCGCGGCGTCGTGACCCTGACCGTGCGGCGTCAGAACCGCAGCTTCACTGGCTTCATGCGACGGCGGTTGGAGTGGGCCTTTGGCGCGGGACCACTGTCGTCCGGCAGTTCGCCGCGGAAATAGTAGCGCTGCCAAGCGGCCTTCACCGCTTCGGGCTCGCGGCGGTACAGCGCCTTGTTGAAATCGTCGCGCTGCTTGCGCCAGGCCTCGTATTGGCCGAACAGCGCCTCGTCGGCCTCCAGGCGCTTTTGCACCAGATCGAAGCTCTCCAACTGGCGGTCCTGCGCCAGGGTAATGAAACAGAACGGCTCGCCCTTGGCGAAGCGCACCTTGCCGGGCCGGGTGAAATGCCAGTTCATGGTGAAGGGGAAGGGCAGCCAGTCGGTCTCGACCAGGCCAACCAGCGGCTGAATGCCGTCCTTGATGTGGTTCGGCGGCCCCATCACCCACATCGACCAGTTCTCCGGCGTGCGGAACAGATAGCCGGCGTGGAAGGTGAGGATGCCATGGGCGAAGTGGCTCCGCGCGAAGTCGTGGAAATCCGGATAGGGGTGGTCCGGAGTGACGACGAGATCGGCCGCGGCCATGCCGCCGTTCCACTCGGCGGTCAGCCCGACCGGGCAGAGCAGCTCCCAGCCGGTGGTGTTGGCCATCGACATCGGCAGACAGCGGTAGGCGTGGCGCTCGGTGATGTGGTCCATCCAGCCGCGCTGGGCCCGGCCAGGCACGATCTCCGGCGGCCGGGAGGACATCGGGAAGCATTCGAGCAGCGGCATGGCGCTTGGGTCCGGGTGGGCTTTGGCTGACGTGTCTAATGGCGCGGGCTCGCGCCCGTCCAGTTTCTCAAGCGGGCGGCGGCGGCTATGAGGCCGGCATGAAGACGCGCGACGGCCTTTTCGCCCGGTTCGACGAACTGGGAATAGTCCACCGCACGCTGGATCATCCGGCCGTGTTCCGGGTCGGCGAAGGCGATGAGATCAAGGCGGCGCTGCCCGGCGGCCACACCAAGAACCTGTTCCTGAAGGACGCCAAGGGCCAGCTCTGGCTAGTCTCGGCGCTGCAGGCCGCCCGCATCGACCTGAAGGCGCTGCCGAAGGCGCTCGGCGCGGCGCGGCTGTCGTTCGGCGCGGCCGAGCTGATGGCGGAGACCCTCGGCGTGACGCCGGGCTCGGTCACCGCGTTCGGCCTGATCAACGACACCGCCCATCGCGTGCGCTTCGTGCTGGACGCAGGCCTCGCCGCCAGCGACCCGGTGAACTTCCATCCGCTGACCAACACCGCGACCACCGCCATATCGCAGGCGGATTTCCGGCGTTTCCTGGCGGCGCTCGGCGTCGAGCCTTTGATCGTCGATTTCGAGACCCTCGTCGGGGCTTGAGCGCGCGGCGTTGCAGCGGGCGGCGTCTGGTCCCATCTTGGGGCCGAGAGTTGCAGGAGGAGGACCGATGTCCCTGATCGGCGAGACGACGCCAGGTGATCTGACGAAGGGCGATCTGATCAAGGAAGGCACGGACGCCGGCTTCGCCAAGGACGTCATCGACGCCTCGCGCGAACAGCCGGTGATCGTCGACTTCTGGGCGACCTGGTGCGGACCCTGCAAGACGCTCGGCCCGGCGCTGGAGCGCGCCGTGCTGGCGGCCAAGGGCAAGGTCAAGCTGGTCAAGATCGATATCGACAAGCACCCGGCGTTCGCCGGCCAGCTGCGCGTGCAGTCGATCCCGACCGTCTACGCCTTCGTCGATGGCCGCCCGGCCGACGGCTTCATGGGCGCGGTGCCGGAGAGCCAGATCAAGGCCTTCGTCGACCGCCTGGTCCAGTCCGGCGGCGGCGAGGGATCCGAGATCGATGATCTGCTGGCGATGGCCAAGGAATCGCTCGAGCTGGGCGACACCGGCGGCGCGGCCCAGGCCTATGCCCAGGTGCTGCAGGCCGAGCCCGACAATCTCACCGCGATCGGCGGTCTGGCGCGGTGCTATCTCGCCGGCGGCGACATCGAGCGCGCCGCCGAGGTGGCGGCGATGGCGCCGCCCGACGCCAAGAACCGCGATCTGGAAAGCGTTCGCGCCGCCCTGGCGCTGGCCCAGAACGCGCCTTCCGAGACCGGCGCGTTCGAGCAGCGGATCGCCAAGGACCCGGACGACCATGAGGCGCGGATCGAGCTGGCCAAGGCGCTGGCTGGCCGCGGCCAGTTCAAGGAAGCGGCCGACCAGCTGCTCGACAGCATCGAACGCGACCGCGAGTGGGGCGAGCAAGCCGCGCGCAAGCAGTTGCTGACCGTGTTCGAGGCGGCGGGGCAGGGCTCCGACGTGGCGCGACTCGGCCGGCGGCGGCTGTCCTCCATCTTGTTCTCCTAGGGGCGCGGGACGTGGCGGGCGGCTACCACAAAGTTTCCGACCTGCCGGCCCTCATCCCTGTCTTTCCGCTAGACGGCGCGATGCTGCTGCCCGGCTGCCAGCTGCCGCTGCAGATCTTCGAGCCGCGCTATCTCAACATGGTCGATGACGCGATGAGCGGCTCGCGCCTGATCGGCATGATCCAGACTCGAACCGGCGGTGAGCGGACCAAGCCCAAACTGGCCGGGGTGGGCTGCGCCGGGCGGATCACCGCATATGCGGAGACCGGCGATGGCCGCTACATGATCACCCTGAGCGGCATCTGCCGGTTCGGCGCCGGCGAGGAACTGGCGGCCCCAACGCCCTATCGCCAGCTGCGGCCCAACTTCGACCGCTTCGTGCGCGACCTGGAGGACGACAAGAGCGAGGTCGTGCTCGATCGCCTGCGCTTTCTCGCGGTGCTGCGCCGCTACCTCGACCACAAGGGGCTGGACGTGGAGTGGGACGCCGCCCGGCAGGCCCCGGCCGGCGCCCTGGTCAACAGCCTGGCCATGGGCCTGCCGCTCGATCCGCCGGAGAAGCAGGCCCTGCTTGAGGCCGCGACACTGGCGGAACGCGGGCGTGTGCTGGCGGCGCTGCTGGAGATCGACGCCGCCGCCGACGATGACGAACCGCCGCCGCTGCAGTAGGAGTCGAGGCCATGAACGACGCCGCCGAAATCGACTCCCGCCTGCTTGAGGTACTGGTCTGCCCGGTGACGCGCGGCCCGCTGACCTACGACCGCGAACGCGCCGAGCTGGTCAGCGCCGGAGCGCGACTGGCCTATCCAATCCGGGACGGCGTGCCGATCATGCTGCCGGAAGAGGCGCGGTCACTGGACTAGAGCGCCTCGCCACGCAGCAGCCGCGGCAGGTCCCCTAGCGCACCGCCGGCCTCCTGCATGAAGAAGCGCCTTGCCGGGCCAAGCCGGTTGACCAGCGCCATGCCGGCGCCGCGGCCGGCCCGCAGGATCGGGTTGTCGTTGGAGAACAGCCGGTTGAAGCCGTCGCAGGCCAGCGAGACGGCGACATTGTCGAGCCGGCGCCAGCGAGCGTAACGCTCCAGCACCTGCAGTGAGCCGATATCTTCGCCGAGCCGGATGGCGTCAGCCAGCACCTCAGCCAAGGCGGCGGCGTCCTTCAGGCCGAGGTTCAGGCCCTGGCCGGCGAGCGGGTGGATGGCGTGGGCGGCGTCGCCCAGCAAGGCCAGGCGCGGCGCGACCAACCGCGCGGCCAGCTGCATCGACAGCGGATAGACGAAGCGCGGGCCCCTGGTCTCGACATGGCCGAGGAAATCGCCGAACCGGCGGCGTAGATGGGCGTGGAACACCTCGTCGCGGGCGCCGCGCAGGGCTTCGCCCCTCCGCGTCGGCTCGGTCCAGACCAGGCTGGCGCGCCGCTCGGTCAGCGGCAGGATGGCGAACGGGCCGCTGGGCAAGAAATACTCGTACGCCACGCCCTGGTGATCGTGTTCGAGGTGGACGGTGGCGACCACGCCGCTTTGACCATAGCTCCAGCCCTGCACCTCGATGCCGGCGGCGTCCCGCGCCACCGATCCGCGACCTTCGGCGCCGACGACCAGCGGCGCGCGCAGCACCCGGCCGTCCGCCAGCGTCACCTCGGCCAGCGCTGGCCCGAATTCCACCTTGGCGACGCTGGCCGGCGCCAGCACGGTGAGACCGGCCCTCGTCACCGCCTCGGCCAGGCCGGCGCGGCTGCGGCGGTTCTCGATCATGTAGCCAAGCGGCTCGCGCCCCCTTGGTTCTTCCGGCGAGCGGCGGGCGATCTCGGCGGCGTCGAAGCGCAGGAAGGCCCCGCCCGGGCCGCGCGCGGCGGCCCCCGCGCCACGTCCGTCGGTGACCAGAATCTGCTCGATCCGCTGCGCGTGCGGTTCCAGCGAGGCGCCGAGCCCCAGCGCGCGCCATTGCCGGAAGCTGGAAAAGGCGATCGCCGAGGCGCGGCCGTCGAAGGTCGGGGCGAGCTGGGCGTCGAACGGCTGCGGGTCGACCAGGATCGGCTTCAGGCCCGCGCTGGCGACGGCCAGGCCCAGGGTGGCGCCGGTCAATCCGGCGCCGGCGATGATTACGTCGGCATCGAGCGCGTCGCCCATGGCGGCTTTGCTATGCGAGCCGGCGTGCTCTTGTGCAAGAGGGCGCATCGCCCTAGTGCGGACGGGCTGGCTCCTCCCCCTAGGTCAGCGTATTTTCGAAACGACATGGCCTACTGCACCACCCCCAGCATCGGCGAGGCGGCGTTTCTCCGTCGGGCGCCCTGATGCCCCGGAGTAATCCGATGGCCGGGGGCGCCTGATGCCCAGAGCCGCCGGCCAGATCGACCGGGCCAAGAACGAAGCGATCCTTGACGCCGCCTCCGACGTGATCTTCGAGCGGGGGCTTGGCGCGCCGCTGGACGAGGTCGCCCGGCGGGCCGGCGTCTCCAAGCAGACCATCTACAATCACTACGGCTCGAAGGGCGATCTGGTGCGGGCGCTGATCGAGCGGCGCACGAAGACCATCTCTGCGCCGCTGGAGCTGCCCGGCGCAGAGGCGATGCCGGCCGAGACATTGGCCGCCTATGCCGAGGTGCTGTTGCGGACCGTTATGATCGATCGCGGCGTCGCCCTGTTCCGCCTGCTGATCGCCAACGCCGGCCAGGACGCCGAGCTGGCGCGGGCGATACTGCCCGGCGGTTTCCGCGGCGCGCGCAGCCGGCTCACCGACTTCCTCCGCCGCGAAGCCCAGGTCGGGCGGATGGCCATCGACGATCCCGGCCAGGCGGCTGACTTCTTCGTCGGCATGGTGATAGGCAACTACCAGCTCGAATCGCTGCTCGGCCTGCCGCAGCAGCTCACCAGCGAGAACGTCCCGCGCCTCGCCCGCGAGGCCGCCCGGCGCTTCGTGCGGGCTTACGCGCCGCCAGTCGTCTAGCTCGCGGGCGCCGGCGTCGCTTCTTCCTCGGACGGCAGGCCCATCATGTGGAAGCCGGCGTCGACGTGGACCACCTCGCCGGTGGTCGAACGGCCGAGGTCGGACAGCAGCCACAGCGCGCAGCCGGCGACGCCTTCCATCGCGGTGTCTTCCCCGAGCGCGCTGAACTGGCGTCCCTTGGAGAACAGCCCGCGGCCGCCCTGGATACCGGCCAACGACAGCGTGCGCATAACCCCGGGCGAGACCGCGTTCACCCGGATGCCGCGAAGGCCAAGATCGCGGGCGGCGTAGCGGACGCTCGCCTCCAACGCCGCCTTGGCGACGCCCATGGTGTTGTAGTTGGGGATCGCCCGCTCCGAGCCGAGGTAGGTCAGGGTGATGATCGAGCCGCCAGGGCCCATCATCTTCGCGGCGTGCTGGGCGGCCTCGATGAAGCTGAACACCGAGATGTCCATCGCCTGCAGGAACGCGGCCCGGTCCGCGTTGTCGATGAACGAACCGCCGATCTGGCTGCGTTGAGCGAAGCCGATGGCGTGCACTAGGAAGTCGATGGTCGGGAAGGTTTTGGCGACGGTCTCGAACACCGACTGGATCGAGCCGGGCTGGGAGGCTTCGAAGGTGGCGTAGGCCTTTACGCCAATGCTCTCGCCCAGCGGTTTCACCCGCTTCTCGTTCATCTCCATGTAGCCGAACGCCAGCTCTGCCCCCTGCGCGGCCAGCTGGGCGGAGATGCCCCAGGCGATCGACTGCTGGTTGGCCACGCCCAGGACCAGGCCGCGCTTACCGCGCATCAGTTCGCCCTTGGGCAGATCGTACGGTTCGGCCATCGCTGGATGCTTCCTCGTCTTCGTTGTGCGGCTTTTTGGACGGGCTAGGGCCCGCGGGCAAGGCGTCTAGACGCGCGCCAGCACTAGGCAGCCGTTGGTTCCGCCGAAGCCGAAGCTGTTCGACATCACCGCCTCCAGCGGCCGGTCGAGGCGCTGGCGGACGATCGGCAGGTCGGCGAAGGCCGGGTCGAGCGTCTCGATGTTGGCGCTCTCGGCGACGAAGCCGCCACCCATCATCAAGAGGCAGTAGATCGCCTCCTGCGCGCCGGCGGCGCCGAGGCTGTGGCCGGTCAGCGACTTGGTGGACGAGATCAGCGGCGGCGCCTCGCCGAACACCTGCCGCACCGCCTCCATCTCCCTGAGGTCGCCGACCGGCGTGCCGGTGCCGTGCGGGTTGAGGTAGTCGATGCCGCGCCCGCCGGCGTCGGCGATCGCCAGGCGCATGCAGCGCGCGGCGCCCTCACCGGACGGGGCCACCATGTCGTAGCCGTCGGAATTGGCCGCGTAGCCGACGATCTCGCCATAGATCCGGGCGCCGCGGGCCTTGGCGCGGTCCAGCGCCTCCAGCACCAGGATGCCGGCGCCGCCGGCGATGACGAAGCCGTCGCGATCGGTGTCATAGGCGCGACTGGCCTTGGCCGGGGTGTCGTTGAACTTGCTCGACATCGCCCCCATCGCGTCGAACAGGCTCGACAGCGTCCAGTCCACCTCCTCGCAGCCGCCGGCGAAGACGATGTCCTGGCGACCGCAGGCGATCTCGCCAGCGCCGACGCCGATGCAGTGGGTGGAGGTGGCGCAGGCCGAGGTGATCGAGAAGTTGATCCCCTTGATCTTGAACCAGGTCGACAGCGTCGCCGACGGGCCCGAGCTCATCGCCTTGGGCACCGCGAACGGGCCGATCCGCTTGACTCCCTTGGCGCGGGCGATGTCCGCCGCCTCGACAATGGCGTGGGTCGAGGGGCCGCCGGAGCCCACGACCAGGCCGGTCTTCTCGTTGGAGACCTCCGCGTCGGTCAGGCCAGCGTCGGCGATCGCCTGCTGCATGGCGATGTGGGCGTAGCCGGTGCCGTCGGCGAGAAACCGCGCCGCGCGCCGGTCGACCAGGCTCTCCCAGTCGATCTGCGGCTTGCCGTGCACTTGGCAGCGAAAGCCGAGGTCGGCGTATTCGGGCGCGGCGACGATGCCTGACTTCGCCTCGCGCAGGGAGGCGACGACCTCATTGGCGCCCAGGCCGATCGACGAGACGATGCCGAAGCCAGTGACGGCGACGCGGCGCATGTCGGTATCCTTCGCCCTTACGGTCGCTGGTAGAGTCCCACACGCAGGTCTTCGGCCTCATAGATAGGCTTACCGTCGACTTCCAACACCCCGTCGCCGATGCCCACCACCAAGCGTCGGTTGATCACGCGCTTCATGTCGATCTTGTAGGTGACGAGCTTGGCCGCTGGGGTGACCTCGCCGCCGAAACGCACCGCGCTGGCGCCCACCGCGCGGCCGCGGCCCTTGCCGCCGATCCAACCAAGGTAGAAGCCGACCAGCTGCCAGAGCGCATCGAGACCCAAGCTCCCCGGCATCACCGGATCGCCGATGAAGTGGCAATCGAAGAACCAGAGCGCCGGATTGATATCCAGTTCGGCCTCGATGTAGCCCAGGCCATGCTTGCCGCCGTCCGCGTTGATCTGGGTGATCCGATCGAACAGTAACATCGGCGGCGACGGCAGCTGGGCGTTCCCCGGTCCGAACATCTCGCCGCGGGCGCAGGCGATGAGATCGTCGTAAACATAGTTGTTCTTGGCCACAAAGGTCATAGCCCCGCCGTAGCAGGCGTCGCGCTTCGCCTCAACGACATTGGGCCGGCGACGCCAGCCCCCACACATCGGTCGACTTCACCCAGCCGCGCGCGCCATCGGCGGTGACCTCGCACCAATTGCCGTTGCAGCGGCCCAAATCGGCGACGGCGCGGGGGCGCAGGTAAGTGGTGGCGTCGGCGCTGTCGGCCGGGCTGCTGCGCAGCGCCACGGCGGCGTTGCCGGTCGCCATCACGGTGCGCTGGCCGTCCACCATGGCGCTGGCCACCCAGACCGCGCCGCCGTCCGGATCGCAGATGCGTCGCCAGTCGGTGGTCTCGTCGACCACCTGCACCGGCAGACCCTTGGCGTGGTAGACGTAGAGGGTGGCGTAGTCCTTACCGGGCCCTTTGCGGCCGAACACCTCGCCACGCTTCAGGCTGAGGTAGCGCGGCACGCAGTAGCCGGACGGTGTCTGCTGCTTCACCCCGGCCGGACAATCGGCGCCTTCACCGCCGTGATCGCCGCACGCGCCGAGCAGCGCTGCGGGCGCCAGCAGGGTGGCGAGGCTTGCCGCAATCGCTCGCTTGGACTTGCGCCCCATGCCACCCTTGCTTGGCCCTGGTCCTGGCCTTTGCTAGAGGTCGCCCATGGCCGTCCGCAAGCCGAAAGTCGTCGTCACCCGCAAGCTCCCCGATCCGGTGGAGACGCGGATGCGTGAGCTGTTCGACACCGAGCTGAATATCGAGGACGCGCCGATGAGCGCGGCCGCCCTCGCCTCGGCGCTGCAGCGGGCCGAGGTGCTGGTGCCGACCATCACCGACCGGATCGACGCGGCGGTGATCGCCGCGGCCGGCGACAAGCTGAAGCTGATCGCCAATTTTGGCGCCGGGGTCGATCACATCGACGTCACCGCCGCGAGCGACAAGGGGATCACAGTCACCAACACGCCGGGCGTGCTCACCGACGATACCGCCGATCTGACCATGGGCCTGATCATGGCCGTCTCGCGCCGGGTGGTGGAGGGCGCGGAGGTGATCCGCGACGGCGGCTTCCACGGCTGGTCGCCGACCTGGATGCTGGGCCGGCGCATCGGCGGCAAGCGGCTGGGCATCATCGGCATGGGCCGCATCGGTCAGGCGCTGGCCCGCCGCGCCCGCGCCTTCGGGCTCTCGATCCACTATCACAACCGCAAGCCGGTCGGCCCCCGCATCGCCGAGGAGCTGGAGGCGACCTATTGGGAGAGCCTCGACCAGATGCTGGCCCGGATGGACTTCATCTCGGTCAACTGCCCGCACACCCCCGCCACCTACCACCTGCTCTCCGCCCGCCGCCTGAAGCTGATCCGTCCGCACGCGATCCTGATCAACACCGCCCGCGGCGAGATCATCGACGAGAGCGCGCTCGCCGGCATGCTGGAAGCCGGCGAGATCGCCGGCGCCGGCCTCGACGTTTTCGAGTACGAGCCGGCGGTGAACCCCAAGCTGCTGAAGCTGCCCAACGTCGTGCTGCTGCCGCACATGAGCTCGGCCACGATCGAGGGCCGGGTCGACATGGGCGAGAAGGTGATCGTCAACATCCGCACCTGGATGGACGGCCACAAACCTCCGGACCGCGTGATCCCGTCGATGCTGTGACGGTACGCGTCGTCGCTGCAACATCACCGCTAACCACCGATAATCACGGCGCCCAAACTGTGGCGGCGGGCGCATGGCCGCCGCAGCCGTTGGGCTCATTCACGATGTCAAAGATCGGCCTCAGCGCGAGCAAGCCGAGCCTTTGAGTCGTCGTCAAGCCCATCGCCGGGCTGTCGGCACGGCGCGCTGTCGAGCAGCGCGGCGATCGCCCGGGCGTCGGCGGGCGACGTCGGCGTGAAGACGACCATGCTCAGCCCCTCC
>Ga0302325_10011316_pt1 | contig 19229 bp, 17 predicted proteins | sample Palsa_T0_2_FD_201948 | JGI IMG/M metagenome (GOLD analysis project Ga0302325, IMG submission 201948) | Peat permafrost microbial communities from Stordalen Mire near Abisko, Sweden - Palsa_T0_2 | ecosystem: Environmental > Terrestrial > Soil > Palsa > Peat permafrost | place: Sweden: Abisko...
CTCTGCGCGTTGCCGAACCAGCCGGTGGGCAACAACCTGTCGCTGGCCCGCAACGCCTACAACCCGGTGACCTACGAAGGCGCCCGGTTCTCGGCGCTCTACGACATCAACGACGACTGGAACGTGCTGATCAGCGAGGCCTTCCAGAGCCTGGACGCCGAAGGGATGTCCACGACCTATCCCGTCGGCTCCGACTTCCAGACGCTGCAGCCGCTGCAGGTGACGTCGTTCGCGCCGTCCTACGACCGCGACAGCTACTCGAACACGGCCTGGACGGTGAACGGCAAGCTCGGGCCGCTGAAGGCGATCTACACCGGCAGCTACCTGCTGCGGCACATCTCCCAGCAGATGGACTACTCGAACTATTCGCGCTCGGTCGGCGGCATGTACTACGAGTGCACCGGCCCCGGCACCGGCTTCGGCCCCACGGTGGCGCCGCAATGCTTCTCGCCGGTGACCAGCTGGATGGACACCGTCCGCAACACCCACCTCAGCAACGAATTCCGCCTGAGCACGCCCGACGACTGGCGCCTGCGCGCCATCGGCGGCGTCTACCAGGAAAACTTCCGCATCTACGACGACATGAACTTCAACTACAAAACCATCCCGGCCTGCGACCCGGCCCAGCTGGCCGCCGCCCTGGCCGGCGGGACGCCCTGCATCGCCGACGTGACCACCGCCCCCGGCTCGACCGCCAACTTCCCCGGCTTGCGCGGCGACACCACCGCCTTCGGCGAGGACACCCAGCGCGGCTACGACCAGCTGGCGTTCTTCGGCTCGGTGGATTTCGACATCATCCCCAAGGTGCTGACGGTGACGGCCGGGACCCGCTGGTATCAGTACAAGGAATTCGAGGTCGGCTCGCAGTACGAGACCGGCACCGAGTGCCTGGACGTGCCGAACGGTGACTGCGGCCCCGGCAGCTTCGTCAACATCAACTCGCACAACGATCACGTCACCTATTCCGGCTTCAAGAGCCGCTTCAACGTGACCTGGCACGTGACCTCCGACGTACTGACCTACTTCACCTATTCGGAAGGCTTCCGGCCCGGCGGGTTCAACCGCTCGGTCAGCGGCGTCGCCGACATCGCGGCCGGCCAGCCGCAGTTCGAGAAGCCCAACGGCTACGCCCCCGACTCGCTCACCAACTTCGAGGTGGGCTTGAAGAGCGAGCTGCTCGACCACCGGCTGCTGGTGAATGTGTCCGCCTACTACATGGAATGGGACGATGTTCAGCTGCTGTTCTTCAACCCGACCGAGCTCGGCAACACGACCTTCGGCGTCAACGGCCCGAACTACGACGTCAAAGGCGCCGAACTGCAGGTCGTCGCCAGGGTGACCGACCAGCTGAGCATCAACGGCTCGGCCACCTACAACGACGACACCCAGGCCAACTCGCCCTGCCTGACGGACAACATCGCCGGCACCGCGGCGTTCGGCCACTGCATCACGGAAGTGCTCGAGAAGGGCGTCGGACTGGTGCCGTTCCAAAACCCGTTCGGCGCGGTCGGCTCGACGCCGGCCTTCTCGCCGAAGTTCCAGGGCGAGCTGCGGGCGCGCTACGACTGGATGATCGGGGACTACAAGGCCTTCGCCCAGGCCGGCGTCAGCTACACTGGCAGCATGTTCAACCAGCCGGCCACCTACACCTCCGGCGTGGGCGTCCTGATCCCCAACACGACGCTGCTGCGCTACGAGATGCCGTCCTACGCCACCCTCGATGCGGCGGTCGGCATCGCCAAGGACAACTGGTACGTCGGGCTCTACGGCGAGAACCTTACCGACTCCCACGCCAGCATGTTCACCTCCTCGACCCAGTTCATCGAATCGGAAGTGCCGATCCGGCCGCTCGTCATCACACTGAAGATCGGCGGCCATTTCTGAGGTAGTTTGCCTGGGCGGGCGTCACCCCCCGTCCAGGACCCGCCGAGTTCCATGCCAGCGACCGCCGTCCTCGCAGCCCCGTCACCGGTCGAATCGGAAGTCGCCCGGCTTCGAAAGCTGCAAAGGGACGCACGCCACGGCGAGGCGTTGCAAGGCGCCCGCGATCTGCTCGGCGAGCTGCCGGAGAACCGCGACCTCCTGCTGATCGAGGTCATCGCTCTGCGCTACCTGCTGCGCATCCCCGAGGCGCTCGAGACCCTGGCGCGGCTGGAGCGCCTGCAGCCGCGCTTCAGTCGCCTGCACGAGGAGCGCGGCCTGTGCTTCGTGGCGCAGAAGGACGCGCCGCGGGCGATCGATGCGCTGCTGCGAGCGGTGAACCTCAATCCGGCGCTGCCGACCAGCTGGCGCCTGCTGGAGGGGCTCTACCGGCTGACCCGCGAGCCTGAGAACGCCGCCACCGCGGCGGCCCATGTCGCCACGCTGGCGGGTCTGCCGCCGGAGGTGGTGACCGCGACCTCGCTATTCTCCGACGGCGACCTCGCGCCGGCCGAGGAGATCGTCCGCGCCTATCTGCTGCGTCACGGCGACCATCCCGAGGCGATGCGGCTGCTGGCCCGGATCGGGATGGCGCGCGACGTGCTCGACGACGCCGAGGTGCTGCTGGCCGCGGTGCTGGCGCTCGCGCCCGACTACCAGGCGGCGCGCTACGACTACGCCCAGACCCTGGTGCAGCGGCACAAGTACAAGGAGGCCCGCGGCGAGCTCGAGCGGCTGCTGACGCTGCAGCCCGACAACGCCGACTACCGCACGCTGGCGGCCACCGCCGCCGTGGGCCTCGGAGAGAGCGAGCGGGCGATTGAGATCTACCGCGGCATGATCGCCGACATGCCTGACTACCCGGACCCGCACCTCTGGATCGCCCACGCCCTGAAGACCGTCGGCCGGGTCCCCGAGGCGATTGAGGCCTATCGCGCGGCGGCGGCGGCGAGGCCGAACTTCGGCGACGCCTACTGGAGCCTGGCGAACCTTAAACTGTACCGGTTCGACGGCGAGGAACTGGGCCGCATGCGCGCCGAGGAAGCCTCGCCGGCCACCGGCCTCGTGGACCGCTATCACCTCTGCTTCGCGCTCGGAAAGGCGCTGGAGGACCGGGGCGAGTTCGCCGAGTCCTGGCGCTACTACGAGCGTGGCAACGCCCTGGTGCGCGAACAGAGCCGCTATCGGCCCGAGGTGATCGAAACCAACACGCGCCAGCAGACCCGGGTCTGCACCGCGGACTTCTTCCGGCGCCGCGCCGGCTGGGGCGATCCGGCGCCCGACCCGATCTTCATCCTCGGCCTGCCGCGGTCGGGCTCAACGCTGCTGGAGCAGATCCTGGCGTCGCATTCCCAGGTCGAAGGCACGCAGGAGCTGGCCGACATCCAGCGGATCGTCCTCGACCTGCAGGGCCGCGACCCCGACCTCGACAACCCCCGCTACCCCGCGGTGCTGGCGCAGATGACGCAGGCTGATTTCCGCCAGCTGGGCGAGAAATACCTGGCGGATACGCGGGTCTACAGGAGCGGGCGGCCGTTCTTCATCGACAAGATGCCGAACAACTTCCGCCACATCGGCCTGATCCACCTGATGCTGCCGAACGCCAGGATCATCGACGCCCGGCGCGAGCCGATGGCCTGCTGCTTCAGCAACCTCAAGCAGCTGTTCGCCCAGGGCCAGGAGTTCACCTACAGCGTGGACGACATCGCTCGCTACTACCGCACCTACCTGGAGCTGATGCGGCATTGGGACGAGGCGCTGCCTGGGCGGGTGCTGCGGGTGTGCCACGAGGACGTGGTGGCCGACCTGGAGGGCAGCGTGCGGCGGATGCTGGATTATTGCGGCCTGGCGTTCGAGCCGGCCTGTCTCGAGTTCCACAAGACCGAACGCAGCGTCCGCACCCCCAGCTCCGAGCAGGTGCGCCAGCCGATCTTCCGCGACGGTCTCGACCAGTGGCGCAACTACGAGCCGTGGCTAGAGCCCCTCGAGGTCGCCCTGGGCGACGCGGCGGATCGCCACCGCAGCTAGAAAGCGCCGCAGGTCCCGCGGCCGGTTATGTCGCGTGCTGCGCCGCCGCGGTCCGCGCCTGCCGCAGCGCCGCCCAGGCCGGCGCGTACTTCAGGGCCTCGTCATACTTCGCCAGCGCATCTTTCCAGCGATGTTCCGCGGCCAGCAGGTCGCCCCAGGCCTTCAAGGGGTCGGCGTAGTGCGGCGCCTTGGCGTTCGCCGTCGAGATGTCGGCCTGCGCGGCCCCGAGGTCGCCGCGGGCCAGCTCCGACAGGCCCCGGTGAAGGTAGATCGTCGGCATGTCCGGCGCGAGCGTCAGCCCCTGGGCCCACACGCGCTGGGCGCCGGCGACGTCGCCCGCATGCTCCAGCGCATCGCCGTGCAGGGCATAGCAGAGCGCCCATTGCCCGCCCGAACTGAACACCGCCTCGGCGTCGCTGGCGCGTCCCGCCAGGGCGTAGGCGATCCCCAGATAGCAGAGGTCGGTCAGGTTCGGCGGCTTGGTGTTCGGGAACGAGAGCCCCAAGGTGCGATAGCTCTCCAGCAGCGGAAGCGCGGACGCCGCGTCGCCGCGCGCCAGCGCAGCCTTCGCCTGCAGGAGCGAGCCGCTCAGCTTGGTCTGCGGATCGTCAGGATCGCTGGCTGCGACGTAAAGCGCGGCCTGAGCCGGATCGTGCATCTGGTCGTAGGTGTAGGCCACGTCCAAGCCCGCGAGCCCCGCAGAGGCCCCGGCGCCGCTGTTGTTCTTCGCGTCGGCCAGGGTGGCCCTGAGCAACAACGGCATGTCGAATGTGTCGCCGGCCGGCCCGGCCAGAAATCGTGGTTCAGGCCGCCTGTCCGTCGGCGCCGCTGCGGCGTCGCGCAAATAGGCCTGGGCGTCGACCCAGCTCTTCTCCTCAACCGTATCGTCGGCCGCCTCGGCGCTGAGCAGGTTTCCACGGCCCTTCCACCACTCGGTCGAGTAGGGAGGCGAAAGCATGATGACCATCCGGAACTTCTCCGCGGCGGGCCCGAACATGTTGAGATCCTGGTATGAGATCCCCCAGACGTTGGCCAGATTGGCCCGGTCCGGATCGGTGGTCGCCCGGGCGAAGGCGCCCGGGATGAAGGCGAGCGCGTCGGCGTCGCGCCGGACGTTCTGCAGATAGAGCGCATAGCGCCAGGGTTGCGAGCGGGCGTAGATGTATTCGGCCGCCTGGTCGGTCAACTGGTCGAGTTCGTCGGACGACCCGTCGAAGGTCTTGGCCGGCACGCCGTCTCCCCGCACGGTCAGCGCCAGGCCTCCCGTCGGCGTCTGGATGAGGTCGCCGCCGATATGCACATCGTGCCCGAACCGGGCCCGCAGCAGCTGGTCGATCTCGCCGATGGAGATGCCGGTCCCCGGCGCCTCGATCTTGATTTCCGATGACCAGGCGCCCTGCGAGTTCAGCCCCTTGCTCGGTCCGCGAGTCGCGTCCTGGAGTTTCTGCAACTGGTCCAGGACCTCCGAGGCGACGACCTTGCCCGAGACGCCGCTGCCGGCGAGCACGGGCGGCGCATCGAAAGCGTCGACGACGACCGAGCGCGAGCTGTAGGCGTCGCCTAGCAGGATCAGGAAGCCGAGACCGAGCACGGCGGCGGCCAGGATGCCGAACACTTCCAGCACGTTCCGCATCCGGTCGGCGAAGCGTTTGCGCTTGGCCGCATCGGTCGCGAGCCGGTTGTCTTCCTCGAAATGCTCGATTTGAAGGTCGATCAGGCGCGCCTGCCGATCCAGATAATCGCCGACCTTGCGCGCCAAGGCCGGATCGTGGCGGGCCTCGTCCACGGCGATGGCGGCGGCGAAGCCGTCGGCGGCCGCGGCGCCCTCGGACTCGCCCGCCTCGCCCTCGCTCTCGCGAGGGCCTTCGACCTCTGCCATTCCCCGCCTCTACGACCAGCTGGGCCAGACTACTTTGTCCGCAGCCGTCTGACTATTTCCGTAGAGGCCCAATACCGCGAGCACCCATCGCCACGGCCCTGTGCGCGGTCTAGAGTCCCAATCGGTGGAGCCGTTGGGCATGGCCTCGTCATCAAAGATGGCGGACCTGACCGCCCGAGTACGGGTGCGACGATGGACGGCGATGCGATCTGGGCCTGGTTTGCGATGGGAGTCTGCCCGGGCATCGTCACCGGCTACGCGTTCCCGGACCTGCGCTTCCCCAAAATCGTCAATATCGCCATCGATGTCGTCACCGGATTAGTGGGTGCGATCGCCGCCGGCTGGCTGGGGGACAAACTCGGCCTGGTCATCGGCCCCGGCGTGGTGACTGAGTTCGTTACTTCAATCGTCGGCGCGGTGCTTTTCGTCGGTGTGGAACGGATGATCCGGCGGGCGCTCTAGCCCTGCCGCCATGCCTTCCAGGCGGCGGATGCCTCAGACCGGTATCTCCCCCCGGCGCCACACCGAGTTGGCGCTCGGCGCGGCCGCGGAAGTAGATCGCCGCGAACAGCGTCAGCGCGGCGCCCACGAGGCTGGTGGCGTAGCGCTCAAGATGAAGAACTGCAGCCAGTCGAGCTTGAAGCCGCCGTGACGGTTGCGGGGCGGCCACCGGTCGGACTGTCATGTGCGTATGATGTGCTAGACAAGGATTCCATCCCCCCGGAGCGCCATGTCCACCAGCCGCAGGTTCGATCTGGCCGTGATCGGCGCGGGGATCGTCGGGCTGAGCAGCGCCCTGGCGGCGGCGCGGCGCGGCAAGCGGGTCGTGGTGATCGAGCGCGACGCCCAGGCCAACGGCGCCTCGGTGCGCAACTTCGGCTTCATCACCGTGACCGGCCAGGCGGCCGGCGACATGTGGCGGCGGGCCCGACGCAGCGCCGAGGTCTGGGTCGAGGTCGCGGCCGAGACCGGCCTGCCGATCCTGCATCGGGGGCTGCTGCTGGCCGTCCGACGGCCGGAATCGGTCGACGTGCTGGAGGCGTTCGCGCGCACCGAGATGGGCGGGGAGTGCCGGCTGCTCACCGCGGGCGAGCTGAAGCTGCGCCAGCCGGAGCTGGCCACATCCGCCTGTCTGGCCGCGCTCTGGAGCCCGCACGAGCTGCGGGTGGAGTCCCGCGAGGCGATCCCGCGGCTGGCCGCCTGGCTGGAAGCGCGTCGCGGCGTCGAGTTCCGGTGGGAAACCGCCGCCCTGGCCGTGGAGGCCGGCAAGGTCGCCACCACGCGCGGCGCGGTCGAGGCCGAGGCGATCGCGGTCTGCCCGGGGGACGATCTCTTCGGCCTGTTCCCGGACCGCATCGCGGCTCACGGCGTGACGCGCTGCAAGTTGCAGATGCTGCGGCTGGCCGACCCCGGCTTCCGGCTCTCGGCCGGGGTGATGTCCGACCTCGGGCTGGTCCGCTACGCCGGCTACGCGGCGCTGCCAGAGGCCGCGGCGTTGCGCGCCCGGCTGGAAGGCGAGCAGCCCGGGCAACTCGCGCATGGCGTCCACCTGATCGCGGTGCAAAGCGCCGACGGCAGCCTGGTGGTGGGCGACAGCCACCACTATGCGCCGACGCCCGATCCCTTCGCCCACGAGGCGGTCGACCGGCTGATCCTGGACGAGTACGAAGCGGTGTTCCGGGGCGCGGCGCCGACGGTGGTCGAGCGGTGGACCGGGACCTACGCCTCGGCGGCGGACCGGACCGTGGTGGTCGACGCGCCGGCGTCCGGCGTGCGGCTGGTGATGGTGACGACGGGCGCCGGGGCCTCCACCGGCTTTGCGATCGGGGAGGAAGTGGTGGCGGATCTTTTCGGCGGAGCACGGGCGTGACCGACAACGGACTTGGCGCCTTCGACCTGGTGATCTTCGACTGGGCCGGCACGATGGTGGACTTCGGTTGCCGCGCGCCAGTGGCGGCGCTGCTGGAGGCGTTTGCGCGCCACGGCGTCACCCTGGACGAGGCGACGGCGCGCGCCGACATGGGCAAGGCAAAGGTCGACCACGTGCGCGCCTTGCTGGCGCGGCCGGACGTAGGCGCGGCCTGGATCGCGGCCAACGGGGCGGCGGCCGGCGACGACGACGTGGCCGCGCTGATGGCGGATCTCGGCCCGCTGATGCGCGATGCGGCGGGCGAGGCGGCCGAGCTGATCCCGGGCGCGGCGCAGACCGTCGCGGCGCTGCGCGCGGCGGGCCTGAAGGTGGCGTCGTCCACCGGCTACACCCGCGACATGATGGGTCCGGTGCTGACCGGGGCCGCCGCGCAGGGCTACGCACCCGACCATCTCGTCTGCTCCGGCGAGACGCCGCAGGGGCGCCCGACGCCGCTGATGATCTACAAGGCCTGCGCCGAGCTCGGCGTCTGGCCGCTGTCGCGGGTGATCAAGGTGGACGACGCCGAGGCCGGCATCGGCGAAGGCCGCGCCGCCGGCTGCTTCACCGTCGGTGTCTCGGCCTCCGGCAACGGCATGGGCCTGTCGCGCCCCGGCTTCGAGGCCCTGGCGCCGGCCGAGCGGGCGGCGCGGCTCGCGAGCGTCGAGACCAGCCTGAAAGCGGCGGGGGCGGACCTGGTGATCGAAACGGTCGCCGACCTGGTCCCCGCGCTGGCGCGGCGATGCGGGCCATGACCGCTCGCGTCGCCCTGATGGACGGCGGCCGCCGGGCCTGCGTGACCTGGCCGGACGGCGTCAGCCGCGAGGTCGCCGCCCGCTGGCTGTTCGACCACGGCGACGAGGCGCGCGATCCGGTCAGCGGCCAGCGCGGCCATGGGGCGCTGTCGTTGTACGGTCCCTGTGCAATCGAGTCGGCCGGGATCGAGGGACAGGCGCTCGGGGCGCGGTTCTCGTCGGGCGCCTGGCGCCACATCGGTCTCGCCCGGCTGCGCGAAGCATCGACACCGCCTCCCATCTCGCTCTGGCCAGCGCCAGACCCGATCGCCCAGGCGCCGCCGGTTCGGTTCGATGACTACCTGGGCGACGACCAGGCCCTGCGGGAGGTGCTGTCACGGGTGGCGCGCTGGGGCCTGGCGGTGCTGGACGGCGCCGGCGCGGACCCGGATGCGGTGGAGCGCGCGGTGGCGCGGTTCGGCTTCATCCGCGAGACCAACTACGGTCGCACCTTCGATGTCCGCATCGAGCCTCAACCTGGCAATCTCGCCTACACCGACCAGGCGCTCGATCTGCACACCGACAACCCCTATCGCGACCCGGTTCCCACGCTGCAGCTGCTGCACGCGATCATCGCCGACGGCGCCGGGGGCGAGACCCTGTTCGCCGACGGCTTCGCCCACGCCGAGGCCCTGCGGCGCGAGGCGCCGGGTGCGTTCGAGGTGCTGTCGCGGACGCCGGCGCGCTTCACCTTCGCGGCCAAGGACGGGTCGCGCTGGTCGTGCGAGACGCCGGTGCTGCATCTGGACGCCACCGGCGCGCTCGAGGCCGTACGGCTGAACCATCGTTCGCTGGACCTGGCGCCCGGCGAGCCGGCGGCGCTCGAGGCCTGGTACGACGCCTACCTGGCCTTCTACCGCTGTGTCCACGCGCCGGGGACGGCCTATGAGCGGCGGCTGGCGACCGGCGAGATGGTGATCTTCGACAACCGCCGCATCGTGCACGGCCGCCGGTCGCTGACAATCGAGAGCCCGCGCTGGCTGCGGGGCTGCTACGCCGACTATGACGGCCTGGCGGCCACCCTCGCGAGGGTGGAGCTCGCGCCTGAGGCGGTCGATGCCGGCTGACCTCGAGACGATCGCGCGGGCCTTCGCCGAACGCGGCGGCGACGCCTACGGCGAGCGGGTCTCCCAGCTCGACCACGCGCTGCAGTGCGCCGAGCTGGCGGTGGCGGAGGGCGCCGACGACGCCCTGGTCGCGGCCGCCCTGCTGCACGACTACGGCCATCTCTTCGAGGGTCGCGGCGACGTCGCGGCGGCGGAGGGTCGCGACGCGCGGCACGAGATGCACGGGGCGCGGGCGCTGGGGCGGTGGTTTGGGCCCGAGGTGGTGGGCCCGATCGCCCTGCACGTGACGGCCAAGCGCTACCTGTGCGCGTCCGAGAGCGGCTATGAGGCGGCGCTCAGCGAGGCTTCGAAGCTGAGTCTGGCGCTGCAGGGCGGGCCGCTGACGCCGGCGCAGTGTCGCCGCTTCGAGCGCGGCCGCTTCGCCGCCGACGCCATCCGGCTTCGCCGCTGGGATGACGCCGGCAAGGTGGCGGGACACCCGGCGCCCGGCCTCGACCAGTATTGGCCGTTGCTGGCGCGCCTCTCAGGCGCCTGACTGCTGACAGGCGACGGCAGGGGCGGCTTCACGCGCGGTTGATGTTGGGGTCCGGCGACCTATCTGCGCAACCATGCCCGGCAAGCGCGACCTCAATGATCTGAACCTGTTCGCGGCCGTGGTCGCCAACGGCGGCTTCTCGGCCGCGTCGCGGGCGCTGGCGTTGCCGAAGTCGCGGATCAGCCGGCGCATCGCCGCCCTCGAGGCGCAGCTGGGCGTGCGGCTGGTCGAACGCTCGACGCGGCGCTTCAACGTCACCGAGGTCGGCCAGGACGTCTATCGCCACGCCCGCGCCGCGCTGGCGGAGGTGGATGCGATCGACGATGTCGCCTCGCGGCTCCAGGCCGAGCCGCAGGGCCTGGTTCGCGTTAGCTGCCCGCAGGGCGCCAGCCGCATCCTCGCGGCCGAGCTGCCGGCCTTCCTCGATCGCCATCCGCGGCTCCGGGTGCAGGTGATCGTCAGCAACCGACGCGTCGACCTGATCGACGAAGCCGTCGACGTCGCGGTCCGGGTCCGCGAGACGCTCGACACCGACGCCGACCTGCAGGTCAAGATCATCGGGCGCACCCGCTCGATGCTGGTGGCCAGCCCGGCGTTCCTGGAGGCGCACGGACGGCCCCGCACGCCCGCCGACGTCGCCTCCCTGCCGACCATCAGCCAGACCGAGCGCCCGGGCCCCGACCGCTGGACGCTGGTGGGCCCTGACGGCGCGGAGGCGGTGGTCGTGCACGAGCCGCGCCTGTCGGCGGGCGAGTTCTCGATCCTGCGGCAGGCGGCGATCGACGGGATCGGCATCGCCTTTCTGGCGGAATTCTCCTGCCGCGAGCCCCTCCTCGAGGGTCGGCTGGAACAGGTGCTGCCGGCCTGGGGCGGGCGCGAGGGGATACTCCACCTTGTGTTCACCTCGAGGCGCGGCCTGTTGCCGGGCGTCCGGGCGGTGATCGACTTCCTGGCCGGCGTCCTCGATCCGCGCTCGGAGGCGTGGGGCAAGGCGGCCTGACCGGCCGGCGTCTCTCGGCCTCAAACCACCGACGATCCCTCGACCTGCAGCCGATGCCGCTGCGCCAGCGCCTCCAGGGTCCTGGATTTCCAGAGCAGCTCTTCCGCCAGCCGGCCGGCGAACTCGCTGAGGCCGGGCGCATAGACTTCGCCGCCGTCCGCGACGTCATCGAGGAGCCCGCGGACCCGGTCAATCGCGGATTGCAGTTCGCCGACATGCTCGAGCGACGCCCGCCTGGCTTCCTGAAACAGCTGCCGCGCCTTCAGCCCGGCTGGCGACGGCGCCACGAGGCCGATCACGGATTTCGCGGCGTCGGACGCCGGGCGAGGGCTCGGCGTCTCGGTCGGAACGGCTTTCTGCGGGATCATCGACTCTGTCCTCGTCTCGGCTCAACCTTGGCCGACCCGCGGCGTCGGCGTCGGCGTCTCGCCGCGGCGCGCGTCCACCGGCCGCTCGTGGGTGGCGGGCTCGACGCTCAGCGAGGTCGGCGCGGGCGCGTAGAGGCTGTCGGGCGGGGCGGCGAACGTCGCCATCCAGGCCACGAACACGATGATGCCCGTGGCCGCGGCCAGGCTGGTGATGTTGGTCTTCTGCGAAGCGTTGGCTTTGGGTCTCATGTCCGCACCTGAACCGTCCCTTAAGTGGCGGGAGCCGGAAGTATGAACGGCGAGGCGGCGCGATTAGGGGCCCCGACTGGAACGCAGCGTTGCAACAGCTGAACAACAGGGCCGAGCCGTGCTAGCTGTCGGCGGGCCGCGGCGTCGGCGCGGTGGTTCGCGATCGGGGGAGAGGGCGCGCATGAACGTGCGATTTGAGCCGCAGGAAAATCTCAGCGGCGACCCGGACCGGGCGATGCAGGGCTTCGGCCGGGTGAGCCGCGAACCCGTCCCGGCCTTCGATCCCACGGCCGACATCGACGCGGCCTGCGCCTATTTCGAGCGCCACGGCTTCGTCGTGCTCGCCCGCTGCCTGGACGCGGGCGAACTGGCGCTGCTCAACGACTTCTGCGCCCGCTCCCAGGCCGAGCGGCCGGAAGCCTGGGGTCTCTCGGACCGGCGCAAGCCCCATCACCGCAACCAGGGCCTGATCTACTCGCAGCCGCTGCTCGACTATCCGGAGCTCGACCCCTACACGCGCCACCACCGCTCGTTTCCGGTGGTCGCCCGGCTGATGGGCGGCGAGGAGCGGGTGCGGTTTTCCGAGTTCAATTTCCGCGAGACGCCCGAGGGCGCCGGCCTACGGGCGATGAACTTCCACCACGACGCCGTGCGAGAGGATCGCTTCACCCGCCGGCCGTACATGCCCTGCGACTGGCTGTGCGCCATCCATTACCTCAGCGACGTGACGCCGGGCTCGCCGTCGTTCTGCGTCGTGCCCGGCAGCAGCCGCTTCGAGACGCTGCAGGACGCCTTCGTCCAGCTCGGCGAAGACTACTGCGAGCGGCCGCTCTACGGCCCGGCCGGGACCTGCGTGCTCTACGACACCGCGACGTTCCACACCCGGCTCGACGGCGACGGGCGCCAGATGCGCCGGACCTGGCACCAGTACTATGCGCGCGGCGGCTGGCTGCGCAGCGCGCTGCCGACCACCGATCGCTATATCCGCCCGCCGAGCCCGGTGCTGACCGACTGGAACCTGTTCCCCGAGCGCTTGGCGATGCATCCGGACCCGAACATCCGCCTCTACTTCTCGCACTGGAACACGGCCATGGGCGAGTGGGCCGCCAGCGGCTTCGACCCCGAGGTGCGCAAGGCCATGCCGCGCGGCGAACAGTAGCGCCGCGAGAATCGCCATGCCCGACACGGTTCTGGTCTCGCTGTTCCAGCACAAGGCGTGGTGCAACCAGCGCCTCGTGGAGGCGTTGCGGGCGGCGCCGGCCGACGCGGATCGCCGGCAGATGGCGATGATCGTCTTCACCCTCGACCACACCTCGATCGTGGACCAGATCTTCAAGGCGCACCTGAGCGGCGAGCCGCACGGCTTCGGCGCGGTGATCGCCGAGCGGCGTCCGGCGCTCGATGCGCTCGGCGCCACTCTGGGCCGGACCGACGCCTGGTACCTGGACTACGTCCGGCGCGCCTCGCCAGCCGAGCTGGAGACGGTGGTGGAGTTCACCTTCGTGGCGGACGGCGATGCCGGGCGGATGACCAAGGCGGAGATCCTCGCCCACGTCATCACCCACGGCGCGGCCCACCGCGGCGCGATCGGCAATATGCTGGAAGGATTGAACGTCGCCGGCCCGCCGGACATGGTGACCACCTTCCAACGGCAGGTCCGGCTCGCGGCGAAGTGAGCCGGATCGTCCGACGTTCGAGGAGGTGACCTAAGGGTGTTGTTGCCCGGCCTGATGCAGACGACGCCGCTGCTGATCTCGTCCATCCTGCGCTACGCGGCGACGGCGCACGGCGGGCGCGAGATCGTCTCGCGCGAGATCGACGCGCCGATCTGGCGCTACGACTACGCCGGCCTCGCCGTGCGGGCCGGGCAGGCCGCCAAGGCGCTGGCGGCGTTGGGCGTGGGGCCCGGCGACCGGGTGAGCTCGCTGGGCTGGAACACCGCGCGGCACCTGGAGCTGTTCTTCGCCGCGCCCGGCATGGGCGCGGTGCTGCACACCGCCAACCCGCGCCTGTTCGAGGACCAGATCGTCTACACGATCAACCACGCCGAGAGCTCCGTCCTGCTGTTCGAGCCGAACCTGCTGGCGCTGGCGGAGCGGCTCGCGCCGCAGCTGAAGACGGTGAAGACCTTCATCATGCTGGCCGCGCCGGCGCAGCACGCGGCCGGGACGGTCGGCGCGCTCTGCTACGACGAGCTGCTGGCCGCGCAGGCGCCTGGCCTGGAGTGGCCGAGCTTCGACGAAAACGCCGCGGCGGTGCTCTGCTACACCTCCGGCACCACCGGCGATCCAAAGGGGGTGCTCTACAGCCACCGCGCGGTCGTGCTGCACGCCATGGGCGCGGGCCTGGCCAGCGCGTTCGGCTTCACCGCGTTCGACGTGGTGATGCCCTGCTCGTCGCTCTACCACGCCACCGCCTGGGGCCTGCCGTTCGTGGCCCCGATCTGCGGCGCCAAGCTGGTGCTGCCCGGCGACCGCATGGACGGCGCGGCGCTGCATGAGCTGATCGAGGCCGAGGGCGTCACCTTCTCCGGCGGGGTGCCGACCATCTGGACCATGTACCTCGCCTGGCTGGAGCAGCACGACAAGACCGCGGGGACGCTGAAGCGGGTGGTGATCGGCGGCTCGGCCGTGCCGCGCGCCATGGCCGAGACCTTCAAGCGCGTCCACGGCGTCGACGTGCTGCAGATCTGGGGCATGACCGAGACCTGCCCGCTGGGCGTCGTCGCAACGCCCACCCCGGCGCTGATGGCGAAGGGCGAAGAGGCGGCCCAGGAGGTGATCTGGACCCGCCAGGGGCGGCTGCAGTTCGGCATCGAGCTGCGCTGCGTCGACGAGGCCGGCCACGAGGTCCCGCGCGACGGCGAGGCCGCGGGCGCTCTGCGGGTGCGCGGTCCCTGGGTGGTGCGGCGCTACTATCGCCAGGCGCAGGACGTGGCCGGGGAGGGCGGCTGGTTCGACACCGGGGACATCGCCACCCTCGATGCGGACGGCTTCATGCGCATCACCGATCGGGCCAAGGACGTGATCAAGTCCGGCGGCGAGTGGATCAGCTCCATCGACCTGGAGAACATCGCGGTCGGCTGCCCGGGCGTGAAGGTGGCCGCGGTGATCGGCGTGACGTCATCTTCGCCCCCGTGCCCCTGACCGCCACCGGCAAGATCGACAAGAAGGTGCTGCGCGACGCCTACCGCGACCACCTCAAGGATGCGGCCACCGCCTGAGCGGCGATCACACCGGCTTCTCGCCTGCCACCGTCACCCGGAAACCCGAGCGGGTCTGCGGGAAGTAGTCCCAGACGGCCAGGTGCTGGGTGCAGCGGTTGTCCCAGAAGGCGACCGAATGCGGCTGCCAGCGGAAGCGCACGTGGAAGTTGGGGTTCATGATGTGCTTGTAGAGGTAGCCCAGGATGGCGTCGCTCTCGTCCTTCGACACGCCGACGATCTCGGTGACGTAAGACGAGTTGACGTAGATACCTTTCTTGCCGGTCACCGGATGGGTCCGGATGATCGGGTGGATGGAGGTATTGTACTTCTTGTCCACGTCGGGGAAGAGCGGCCGGTAGACATGGTCGCCGTCGTGCACCGCCTGCATCCCCTCCAGGTACGCCTTCATCTTCGGCGAGAGCGCGTCGTAGGCCGCGTACATGCTGGCGAACATGGTGTCGCCGCCCACCTCGGGGATGGTGTGCAGGTAGAGGATGGAGCCCATCGGCGGGATCGGATCGCAGGTCAGGTCCGAGTGCCAGTTCTCACCCGCCACGTTCTTGGAGGTGTGGTCGGCATGGATCGGAATCACCTCGGGGTAATCTTCGAGGCCGGCGACGCCGGAATGGATGATCAGGTCGCCGAACACCCGGCCGAAGCGGATATGGCTCTCGTGGTCCAGGCGCTGGTCGCGGAAGAAGATCACCTGGTAGTCGGCGATCGCATCGCGCAGCTCGGAGGTCTGGCGGTTGCTGAGCGGCTTGGTGAGGTCGACGCCGCCGATCTCCGCGCCGATGCGCAGGGTCAGCGGCTTCACCTCCAGAACTTCGTAGCTCATCGTTCACTCCACTGTAGGCGAAGTCGTCTCACGCATCGCCGAACGGGTTTTCTCCATACACCGGAACCGAGCGCTTGGCCTCGGCGCCGACGTCGGCGCGGCCGCAGACCGCCAGCGCCGTCAGGGCGTAGATCAGGGCGCTGTCGACCAGGTCCTTGGGGCGCGGGCGCCAGCGCTTAAAGCCGGTGGTGATGGCCGGAATGCGCTGCATGTTGAAGACGTTGTGGTCGCGCCACATGCTCGAATAGATCGGCGCGGCGCGCTGCACCGGCGCATTGAAGGTGAGCCGGGTGGCGGCGTCCACCGCGCCCACCAGCGGCGCGACGGCAGTCGCGTCGGCCTCGAAGCCGTGGCGCACCACCACCGGCTCGATCTCCACCTCGCCCCAGCCCTCGGCGGCGGCCAGCCGCTGCAGCTCGTGCAGGATCTGGCCGGCCTGCTGGCGCGGCGTCAGGCCCACCTCGAGGTAGAGGTTGCAGACTTCGGTGCCGGCGCCGAACTCGAACGGGATGCCGCCGCGCACCGCCGCGATCTGCACCTTGGGGATGGCGACGCCGCCGGCCGACTCGTAGCGGTTGGCGACCTCGTAGGCGCGGCCCCAGCGGTTCAGCGCCGCGATCACCTTGCCCAGCCGATAGATCGGGTTGGGATGCTGGTAGGGGTCTTCCGGGTGGACGATCAGCGGCGTGAACACCGCCTCGCCCAGCAGCTTGATCCGCCAGACCGAGTAGCCGCAGCCGACCCAGGTGAGGCCGAAGTCGCAACCCTCGGCGGCGATGGCGAAATCGGGGGCGACGCCGCCGTGGTGGAAGAGGTAATGGGCGCCGATGTCCTTGCCCATGTAGTCGACGCCGCGGTGCTCCTCGACCGGCTCGGGGCCGATCTCGCCCGGGCAGGCCGTGAGGTAGAGGGCGCCGTCGAGCTCGTAGCCGGCGCGCTTCAGCGCCTTGCCGGCCATGAGGAAGCAGCTCATCGGCCCGCGGTCGTTGGCGATCGGGTAGCCGTAGAGCATGCCGTCCTCGAGCCAGCACTCCTGCCACTCGCGGTTCTTCAGCGTGCCGGGACGGTACTTGTAGGCGTCGAGATCGGGCGCCCAGGTGGGCGACTCGGTGTCGAGGTGGGCGGTGAACAGCAGGTTGCGGCCGTCGCCGGTGGCGTGGCCGCCGTAGGTCCCGATGATGTTGGAGCGGTGCGGCACGGCGCCGACCCGGCGGGGCGAAAAGCCCTCCCTGTCCAGCCAGTCGAACACGAAGTCGCCCGCCGCCTTTTCGTGGCCGGCGGGGCTCGGGATGTTGGCGAGCGTCAGGGCCAGCTCGACCAGCTCGGCCTCGTCGATGGCGGCCGCGATCCGCGCCCGATCGGCGTCATCGACGCTGGCCGGCGGCGCCAGGCGGAAGTCTCCGAAATCTCCATCCATGGTCAGCGCGCCTCCGCCCAGGCGGCCAGGACCTGGTCCGTGCTCGTCAGAATCGCGCAATTCAGCTCCAGGCTGGTCAGCGACGCCGCATGCAGGGCCGGGTCATAGGCCGCGCAGGCGTCGGTGGGGATGAAGACGTGGTAGTCGAGATGGAAGGCGTCGCGCACGGTGCAGTCGACGCAGCACTCGGTGGTGAGGCCGCAGACCACCAGGGTATCGACGCCCAGGCCCCGCAACACCGCGTCGAGGTCGGTGCGATGGAAGCCCGAGTAGCGCAGCTTGCCGACCACCGGCTCGCCCGGCAGCGGCGTCGGGCCGACGAAGCCCGCGCCGGCCGTGCCGGTCCGGCAAAGGCCGCGCTCGGCGTCGGGGTCGCCGCCGCGCCGGCGCATCCGCTCCGACCAGGCCGGCGAATCCTCCGCCGCGGAGGTCATCAGCCCGACGATCACCACCGGGACCCCGGCCGCGCGCGCTCCTTGCGCCAGCCGCTCGGCCGCCGCGAGGGCCGACGGTACCGCCGAAAGGTCAAGCCCGGCCGCGCCGAGCGCGCCGTCCGGCGAGGCGAAGTCGACCTGCATGTCGATCGCCACCAGGGCGGTGCGCCCCGGCGCGATCCAGGCCGCGAGGCCGTCGGCCGCTCCCTGCGAGAGGTTTGGCGTCGCCGCGTTCATGCGTGGGCCATCCGCAGGCCCGGCAGGATGTCGGCGCCGAACATCTTCAGGCCCTCGACGTAGTCGGGGAAGATCAGCATCAGGCCGTCGAGCTCGGCATGGCCCAGGAAATGCTCGATCTTGTCGGCGCAGGTGGCCGGCGAGCCGACCGCGGTCTGGGTCATGAAGGCGCCTTGCTGCTTGGCGACGGTGGTCAGGCGCTCCGGCGGCACGCCCCAGCTTTTCAGCATCTCGATCACCGCGCCCATATCGACGCCGTCGCAATAGCGCTCCACCAGCGCCTCGGCCTTGGCGTCGGTCTCGGCGAAGACCACGGTGCACATGGCGTAGGTCTTGACCTGCTTGCCGTACTTGGCGGCCACCACCTTGGCCCGGCGGCTGGAGTCGCGGCGCTCGTCGGCGGTGCGCCCGCCGATGAAGCAGGCGTCGGCCTCGCGCACCGCGAAGTCGAAGCCGCGGTCGGACATGCCGGCGCAGATCAGCTCCGGCCTGGGCCGCGACAGCGGCTTGGGATTGGATTCGCAGTCGATGAAGTGGAAGAACTTGCCGTCGTGGGTGACGCTGGGCTCGCTCCACAGACGCTTGACCAGCGTCGTCCACTCCTCGGTGAGCTCATAGCGGTCGTCGTGGCTGAGGCTGTCGTCCCAGGCCCCCATCTGGGCGAACTCGCCGCGGTAGGCGCCGGCGACGATGTTGAGCCCGGCGCGGCCGCCGGAGATGTGGTCGAGGGTGGTGATCATCTTGGCCGCCACCGCCGGGTTCTGCAGCAGCGGATGGATGGTGGCCCAGAGCTTCACTCGCTTGGTCGCCTGGGCGATGCCGGCCATCATGGTCAGCGACTCCATCTGGACGCCCCAGTGGTTGGTCGCGCCGCCGAAGCCGCGCCACTTGCCCATCGACATGACGAAATCCATCCCGACCTCGTCGGCGGTCACCGAGGCGGCGAGGTTCTGCTTCCAGAGGCCGTCCAGCGGCGGGGTGGTGGAGGAGATGATCCAGCCGCCGTTGGCCACCGGCAGGAAGACCCCGAACTCGTGCTGATGTTCTCCCATGGGACGCTCCTCTTATCGTTGTCGGCTAGGCGGGACGCTCGGCGAACTGGACCGGGCCGTCGGCGGGGATCTCCGCGTGAACCCTGCGCGGCGGGCGCATGAACAAGGCGGCTACGAAGATCAGCCCGATCACCACCGCGCACATCTGGAACGCGAGGGTGAAGCCGCCGACGCCGTCGCGGATGAAGCCGCCGATCACGGGGCCCAGGGCCGAGACCGCGCCGATCAGGCAGGTCAGCGAGAAGATCTCCAGGTTGTGGGTGCGGCCGTAGTAGTTGAGCAGCAGCAGGGTCACCG
>Ga0302325_10011317_pt1 | contig 19227 bp, 16 predicted proteins | sample Palsa_T0_2_FD_201948 | JGI IMG/M metagenome (GOLD analysis project Ga0302325, IMG submission 201948) | Peat permafrost microbial communities from Stordalen Mire near Abisko, Sweden - Palsa_T0_2 | ecosystem: Environmental > Terrestrial > Soil > Palsa > Peat permafrost | place: Sweden: Abisko...
GGGATGATCGGGGCCTGCGCCGGTCCTGTTGAAGAACTGGAGACGGCGATTCTGCCTGTGGGCTGCCTTGATCACATGCGCCTCGAAATCCTCGAGGCTGAGAAGCCCTGAGCAGGAGCACGTCACCAACAAGCCCCCTGGGCGGATCAGGCTGATCGCGAGCAGGTTGAGATCTTCATATTTCTGGCGGCCCTCCCAATTGCCGTGATCTTCCCGCGTGAAGATAAACTTGGGCGGATCGAGGACCACCAGATCCCATCGCTCCCCGTTCTGCTGCATCTGGCGCGCGTAAGCAAAGGCATCGGCATGCACGAACTTGAACCGCTGCTGATTGAGATTGGCGTTCCGTTTGGCTTGCTCGAGTGCGACCTCGTCCAAATCAACGCAGGTGACCTCGTCCGCGCCCCCCGTCATTCGGGCATTGAGCGCAAAACCGCCCGTGTAACAGCAAAGGTCGAGCACCCGCGCTCCCTTCGAGAATAGCGCCACCGCACGCCGATTCTCTCTCTGGTCGCAGAAAAAGCCCGTCTTGTGCCCCTCGGCAAAATCGACCTCAAAACGAATCCCGTTCTCACGGATCTTTACCGAGCGCGGGGCCGCCGCATTGGTCTCGTTGAACAGGGAAGGACGAATTCCCTCCAGGCTCCCCAAGTCATGGTCGACCTGGACACGCGCGAAACGCGTGCCCGCCAGTTCGTGGAGCAGCGGCAGCCAGGCGAGCAGCCTCTGAGCGACGCCGAGACTGGTGATCTCGCAGAGGAGCACTTCGCCATAACGGTCGATCGTCAAGCCGCTCAGGCCGTCGCCGTCTGAATTGATGAGCCGGTAAGCTTCGGTCGTGCTATCGAGCTTGCAGGTGTCCCGCCTCAGCGAAACGGCGGCGCGAATCGCCCGCTCAAAATAATCCTCTCCTATCGGTTCCGAGCCGTGGCAGACCACCCGCAGAGGAATCTTGGCTCGCGGGTTGAAGAGACCGCTTCCCATCCGCTGCCCCCCTTTATCGTAGACCGCCACCCAATCGCCCGGCCGGGCATCGGGAGAGACCTGTCCCAGCAGGCGGGGGAAGATCGCCGGCTGAAACGTGAAATATTTGAGCTGGGCCCAGGGCCGCGGCCACGCCGAACGGTCGAGGGGGGCTTCCGGTTTGACTGGGGGTTGGGCGTCTTCGAGCACGGTCCCCACGCAAGACCGCCGCGCACTAAATTCAATTCGATTCCGACGCTTACTCAGGCAACCCGCTCGACGATAGCCGGCGGGGGCGTGGGCCGCTTCGGGGCCAGCCGGTAAGCGTTCTTGAAGTACTCAAGAGCCTGCTCGAGCTTCGCCTCGTCATTGTAATGGATCATCATCAGGGGCTCACCCTGTTTGACTTGGGTGCCGACCTTCTTGATTTCAGAAACGCCGACGGCATGGTCGACCTTGTCGCCCGGAGCTTCCTTGCCGGCGCCCAGTAGATGCACGCCCCGTGCGATCATGGCGGCATTGATCGTGTGGACATAGCCACGCTTCGGAGCTGGTAGTTTGCGGATATGCTTGGCCTGCGGGAACTTTTCCGGATGGTCGATGTACGAGGTGTCGCCGCCCTGGGCTTTGACCAGCTCCTTGAATTTCTCGAGGGCGGACCCATCGGTGAGGTGCCTTTGAACGGTTTGCTTGGCCGAAAGGGTCGAGCCGGCGACCCCCGCTAGGCGGACAATCTCCATTCCAAGCTTCAATACCAGCTCCTTCACATCTTCGGGGCCTTCACCCTTGAGCAGGAGAATCGCTTCCTTGACCTCGAGCGCGGTGCCGACGGCGTCGCCTAAGGGTTGATTCATGTCGGTCACGAGAGCGACGCAGCGGCGCTTCATCGAGCGGCCCACCCGCGTCATGGACCTGGCGAGCTGCTTGGCCTGCTCCAAGTCTTTGATGAATGAGCCATTACCCCACTTGACGTCGATAACCAGACCCTCGGCGCCTTCGGCGAGCTTTCTCGATAAAACGCTGCCCGTAATGAGGGGAAGGCTGGGAATTGTGCCGGTTTCCTTGCGCAGCTCGTAAAGCTTGGCATCGGCCGGAGCGAGGTCCTCGTTCTGCGCCACAATGGCTCCCCCGATCCGAGCGAGCTGGGCCGCAAACTGTTCATTTGTTTGGTGCCCTTTGAAGCCAGGAATGGCTGCGAGCTTCTCCAAAGTGTTGATGACGTAGTCATGCTCGATGCCGCACATCATCGGCACCACCACCCCCGAGGCCATCGCAAGGGGGACAATCACCAGGGCGGTCTTGTCACCCACACCACCGGTTGAGTACTTGTCGATCTTGGGCTTGGCGATGTGCGAAAGGTCGATCACCTCTCCAGAGAGCATCATTTCCTCGGTGAGATCCGCGGTCTCCTGGGCCGACATGCCCGAGAAATAGATCGCCATCGCGAGAGCCGCCAATTGGTGCTGAGGCATTTCGCCATCCAGCGTGCTGTCAATCAGGTAGCGAATCTCCTCCTGAGTGAACTCCCCCCCGTCGCGCTTCTTCTCGATCAGAAAGTTGAAGGTGGGCTTGATGAAGCGGCGGGCCGGAATAGTGCGTTTGCTGGTCATGGAGTTATCGGAGCGCCCACAGAAGGGTCCGGGGGCGGGAAAAGTTTACGAGCCAAGTGAATCCCTGGCGAATGTCGAGCCAAAACCGGTTGGCGCGGCCCAGCGCCGCTCGACGCTTGCCCAGCGCTGAATCCGTGGTGGACTGACCCGATGCCCGCTCAATTCGACGTGACCGCAGAGGTGGATGCCTACCTCAGGGAGGCTGCTTCGAGCGCTGGTTTGGACCTTCAGATATTCTCTCCCGAGATCCGAACCGCCGAGGCTCGTCACGGTGATTTTCAATCCAACGGTGTCTTCGCCTACGCGAAGAGGACGGGAACTCCCCCGCGACCGCTCGCAGAAAAGGTCGTGGCTGCGTTGCCCCAAGCCGCGCAGCAGGCCTTCGAGATCGCTGTCGCCGGTCCCGGATTTATCAACTTCACGATGCGTCCTGCCGCGTTGGCCGACTGGCTTATGCGTCACCGCACCCGCGAATCCTTGGAGGTGGGCGCCGCCGCCGCCCAACACGGCCAGACCTGGGTGATTGACTACAGTTCGCCCAATGCGGCCAAGCAAATGCACGTCGGCCATCTGCGTTCGATCGTGATCGGTGAATCCATCGCCCGCCTGACGGCGTTCGCGGGAGCCCGCGTGATCCGAGACAACCACCTCGGCGATTGGGGCACCCAATACGGCAAGCTCATATGGGCTTGCAAGCGCCACCTCGACGATGCCGCCCTCGCCCGAGATCCGTTGGAAGAGTTTGAACGCCTCTACAAGATCGGCAATGCCGCCGCCGAAGCTGACCAAGCCGTCATGGAGGAAGCGCGCTCCGAATTGGTGCGTCTCCAAAGCGGCGATCCCACCAATCTGGAGTGGTGGCGCCGAATCAATGCCGCCAGCCTCGAGGCCCTTCAGCGGATTTACGACCGCCTCGGAATCCGCTTCGATTTCACCCTCGGGGAGAGCTTTTATAACGACAAAGTGGCGCGCGTTTATCAGGAGCTTGCGGAGGCGGGGCTCGCCGTCGAAAGCGCCGGCGCCCAAGTGGTGTTCCATCCAGAGCATCCACGGTTCAAGACGCAGCCTTTCATCGTGCGCAAATCCGATGGCGCCGCCAACTACGCCAGCACGGACCTGGCCACGATCCTCTATCGCCTCGAGCACTTTCAGGCGACCGGTGCCATCTACGTCGTCGACAAACGGCAATCGGACCATTTCGAACAGCTCTTCCTCACCGTCCGCAAATGGTTTGAACGCACGGGGCGGCCGCCGATTCGACTCGAACACGCCGATTTCGGCACCGTCCTTGGCCCGGATGGCAAGCCGCTCAAAACGCGCAGCGGGGACCATGTCCGCCTCGAAAATCTGTTAAATGAGGCGGTCGAACGGGCCCTTGCGCTGGTCCGCGAACGCAGCCCGGAAATCGAGGCCAGCGAACAGCAGCGAATCGCGGAGGTGGTCGGCATCGGGTCCGTTCAGTACGCCGATCTCTGCCAGAACCGCTCCAGTGACTACCTTTTCTCGTGGGATAAGATGATCTCGCTCGAGGGTAATACGGCCGCCTACCTCCTCTATGCCATTGCCCGCATTCGTTCGATCTTCAGGCGCCTCGGCATCGATCCCGCCGGCGCCCGCGCGGAGGGAGGAGCCGCGGCGTTTGAAGAAGGGGCCTCCCCGTTCGAAACCCCCGCTGAACAGGCCCTGGCGCGCAAGCTGATCAAATTTCCTGACGCTCTCCGTCTGGCGACGCAGACGCTCCGGCCTCACTTCCTTTGCCTGTATCTCTACGAACTTGCCGGGGAATTCAGCGCGTTCTACGCCGCCGACAAAGTCGGCGTTGAGGAACCCGCGGTCCGCGCCCGCCGCCTGCTGCTGTGCGCCCGAACCGTGCTGATCCTGGACACGGGCCTCGGCCTCCTTGGCCTCAAGTCGCTCGAGCGAATGTGAACGATTGACGTCCCTGCTGGTGCTCCCCACCCTTTGTCTTTCGAATGGCCCCGCACGAATACTATATTCGCGAAGCCTCGGAGCAGGACGCTCGCGGGCCGTTCAATTTCGAGCAGATGGTGTCGCTCGCGGATAACGGCCAAGTCACTGCGGACACCCTGTATTACGATGCCGCCGCTGAACAGTGGGTTGTGATCGGCGCCAACGCCGAGGTCAAAGAAGCCCTTTTCCCCCAGAAGAAGAAGCTCCAGGTTAAGGCGAAGGAAATTCAGACTTTGAACAAAGCCTCCGACACGCAGGCTCCGATCACGGTCGATGACATGCTGGCGGCAGCCGAAGGCCGTACGTCAGATACCAAGGATAGGAAAGATCCGACGATTGCGGCGGCCAAGGCGGCGCGCATAGGAATGTGGGCCGCCCTGCTGTCGCTGGTCCTGGCGGCGGCAGGCGAGTTGCTGCCATCTTCGGATGCGATCTTGGCCATGAACATGGACAAGCTTCTTGCGCAGCCATTGGTCTTCCTCGGCGCTCTGGATCTGTTTCTCGCCGTATTGGTCGGGCTTGGGGTCGTCACCCTGTATCCCTTCATTCGATTCCGAGCTGCGCTCGGCCTCGGATTCTTTGCGTTCGTCTTTTTCGCGCATGGCCAGAGCCTGCCGCTCGCGACGGCCGTGGCGGGCTCGGTCGGCCTGTATCTGTGCACCATCTACACCGGGATGCTGCCCGTGGCGATCGCCGCAGCCGCCGGAATTGCCGGCATGGGCGCGACGGCTTATTTCCTCCTGTCAGCCTGACATGGGAGGGAACGGGCTCGGCTCTCGGTTGGTCCATTTTTGGACCAAAGGCCTCTGGGACGAGCCTGCGAGCTCAGGCCGCCGGATACCCGCCCAAGGACTGTGGGTCTTGCGCGTCCTTTCGATTTCGACGACCGTATTCCGTGAGACCAATGCGGCCAGTCGCGCCGCGGCGCTTAGCTTCAGTTCGCTGCTGGGCCTCGGGCCCCTGATTGCGATCGCCGTGCTGGTAGCCGGCGTCCTTGTCGGCGAACGCAATCCGGAGGTCGCCGTCGACTCGCTCAACCGAATGCTACACTTTGTCCTTCCTCAGATCGATCAGCTCGAGCGGGTTTCAGACGGCGAATCGGTGGCGGTCAACCAGCAGCTGATCGCGCTTCTAAACGGCTTTATTGCCGGCGCGAAATCGAGTTCGGTCGGCGTGGTCGGAGCGCTTTCTCTGATCCTGATTGTCCTCTTTCTGTTTAAGTCGATCGAGGACGTCTTCAACGAGATTTGGGGTGTCCGGCGCGGACGCTCTTGGATCGTGCGGGTCGTCTACTACTGGACCGTCCTCACACTGGGCGCGGTGCTCTTTTTCACCGCCCTGGCGCTGGTGGGAGCGGGCGCCTTTGTCACCGTGTTTGTCGGACGACTGCCGTTCGGGGCCGAACTTGCCCGCCTGCTGCGTTGGTCGCTGCCCTTGGTGTCCTTCCTCCTGTTGGTCGGCGTCCTGGCGGTCTTCTACCGGGCGATTCCAAATACGCGCGTACGGTGGGGAGCCGCCTTCGCCGGGGCGGCCGTTGTGGGTGCCCTGCTGCTTTTGAATAACTTGGTCGCATTCCTCTACCTGCGCCGCGTTCTGCTCACCCGAAGTCTCTACGGGTCGCTCGGGATCCTCCCGGTTCTCATGTTTGGCCTCTATATCTTCTGGTTGTGCGTGCTGGTGGGGGGACAAATCAGCTACGCCGTTCAGAACGTCCGTCACCACAACAGCCAGATCGCGTGGCATAGCCTGAGCGCAGCAGCCAAGGAGCGCCTGACCTTTGTGGTTTTATTGGCCATTTGCCGGCGATTCCACCGATGTGAGCCGGCAATTCCCGTTTCGGGCCTTGGGCCGCTGATCCCGGCGCCGACGCAGGTGCTGAATGAATGCCTCAATCGCCTTGCCGATATGCAGTTGGTGACGGCCGCTCCTCAGGGCCTTCACGCTTCGGCTAACGACCCATCCTACCAGCCTTCGCGGCCTCTTTCCCGGATCGTCGTGGGCGAATTCAAGCGGCGGGCCGACCGTCTGGGCGATGACCCCCTCCGAGGGGATATCCGCCGGTCGGAACCGCTCGTGGACGCGTTCGACGCCGCCGTGGCCTCTGCGGCCGGGGACGGCTTTTTCCAGCGCACGATTCAGGAATTGCTGGACGGGGAAAAGGCGGGCGCCTAGCGTCGACTCTTTACGCCGATGATTTCCTGGATCCAACGCACCTTTCAGCAGCACTTTCGGGTCATATTTGCCCTCCTGCTGGCGATCACTGTCATCTCGTTCATTTTTACCATAGGTGCGACACCAGGCGTGGGGCGGGCCGACCGCCGCGCCGTCGACCGCCAATTTTTTGGCCACAACCTTGGATCTCAGGAAGAAGTCCAACGCCTGCTTGAGGATGCGCGAATCAGCGCCGAGCTGCAGTTCGGTTCTTCGGGCTTGGAGGCCGAACAGATCCAGCGTTACGCCTTCGAGCGCACCGCCGCGCTTCACCTTGCCGACCAGCTGCACTTGCCGCCTCCGAGCCAGACCGATGTAGCCAATCACATAAAGGGAATGCGTGCCTTCGCCGACGAGAAGGGCGTTTTTGACGCATCCCGCTATTCCGCTTTCCGCACCAGCCTTGGCAGCGGGCAGGGCACCACTGAGACCGACATGGCCCGTGTGATCTCGGATGATGTTCGGGTCGAAACGGTCCAAAGGCTTTTGGCAGGTCCGGGATACGTCCTTCCGGGAGATGTCGTCGACCAGCTCGAACGCGGCGATACCCGCTGGACCATTGACACCGCCGCAGTCGATTACGCCAGCTTCAAACCGGACGTGAAGCCGACGGAAGCGCAATTGACCAAGTATTTTGCCGACAATTCGTTCCGCTACGAGATCGCCCCTCGCGTACAGGTGGAAGCGGTCGAATTTCCCGCCACCGCCTACGTCGCCGACGTCCATGTGACCGACGCCGAGGTCAAAGCAGCCTACGATGAAAATCCTGCGCGTTTTCCAAAACCCGCAGCCGCCCCGGCGCCGGCCAAGGACCCGGGAGCCAAAGACTCCGCCGTCAAGGCACCGGCCGCTAAGTCGGACCCAGCGGCCGATTTCGCCGCCGTCCGTCAGTCCGTCGGAGCGGCCGTCACACTCGACAAGGCGCGCACCCTGGCGGCCAAGGCCGCCTCGGATTTCGCGTATGCCCTTTACGACGGTAAGGTGGCTCAAGGTTCTTTTGCCGATGTCCTGGCGAAACGTCACCTCGCCGCCCGGCCCCTTGCGCCATTCACAAACGAGGCGGGCCCGGCCGAATACGCAGGATCCCGCGACGTCACGGACGCCGCTTTCCATCTTACCCCCGATCGTTACTATTCTGAAGGGGTCTTGATCCCCAGCGGTGCGGCCATTCTCATTCTGAAAAGCAACCTTCCGGCACGTCAGCCGGCACTCGCCGAGGTGCGCGCCAAAGTGACGGACGATTTTGTCGAGAGCGAACGGCGGAAGCGTTTTGTGGAACTGGGCCGAACCCTCAAAACAGCGCTCGAAACGAGCCTTCGTACAGGTGAGCCGTTCGACAAGGCGGTCGCCACAGCGGCGACGGCGAACAACCTCCATATCACCGCAAAAACGTGGCCGCCGTTTGCTTTGATCGACCGCCCGAAGGATCTCGACGAGACGGCTCTGGGGGCCCTGGTACGACTCAACAAGGGCGAAGTCTCTGACATGGCCATCACGGCCGACAACGGTTTCATCGTCTATGCGGCCGCCAAGGAGATACCCAGCCTCTCTCCGACCAATCCGAAATTTGCGGAAACTCGCGCCCAGCTGGCGGCCTACTCTGCCCGCCTCGGCTCTTCGGCCGTTTTGGGCGAACTGGTGGATTCCGAGCTCAAACGCACCGAACCCTCCGTGAAGTGACACACCGGAGAGGGCCGCTCGACCGCGGGAATCGACCGCCGCTCCCATCCGGGGCGCCATAAGTGGAAAAAGAGTAACTCAGCGGCCGACCCGTGTGTTGATTGGGTAAGCCAACCGTTCTTCCCAATCCATGATCCAGCCAAGCCGCATCGCCCTCCTGGCGCTCGTCCTGTTTGTCTCGGCGCGCGCCCAAGAACCGATTTCCCTGCCGTCGTCGCCGCCGCCGGTCCCTGGACCCGCCGATCCGCTACCCAGTTCCATGGAGCTGGCACCGGCAACGACCACCGGGGCGCCGATTGTCGATCCCAACGCCCCTCCCCTCCCGCTCGATGTGTGCGTCGCCCGGGCCCTTGCTCGCAATTTTACCATTCGGATCCAGCAATATCCGGTCGGAATCGCCAAGGACTCTGTGGTGATCGCCCAAGCGGCCTTTGACCCGACGCTGGGTTTCAGCGCCCAGAAAACCGTGACGCAAGACCCTTTCGCGTCGGGATCCGCCAATCTGATCAACGGGATTCCTTCCACACACACCAGCAACCAGATCGATACCCTATCGGTCAATCAGCCGCTGATCACGGGCGGGACGATCTCCGGCAATTACAACCTGCAGCGTTATTACACCAATCCAGCGATCAATTTCCCCAATCCGGATTACACGAGCGCGACGTCGATCACCGTGGTCCAGCCGCTGCTCCAGGGAGCCGGGAGCGCGTATAACCGCATTGCCATCGATACGGCCCGGATCGGAGTGCGAATCGCCAATTTGAACTTTCGGAGCGCCGTGCTCATGACGATTTTCAACGTGGAGACGGCGTACAACAATTTGCTCTACGCCCGCGAGCAATACAAGGTGCAGCTAGAAACGCTCGGTCTCGCCCGAGAGTTGTACAATGAGAACGTCGTCAAGCGGCAGACCGGCGTCCTCACCGACCTTGACGTCATGCAGGCGCGAGTCGGCGTTGCCACCGCGCAGAACCAGCTGATCCTCGACGAGCAGGTGGTCCATAACAGCGAGGACGCCCTGCTCCAGGCGCTCGGCGAGCGCGAATTCAAGACGCCGGTGGGACTCGTGACGTTCCCAGCGGTAAGCGGCCCCGAAGCGTCGTTCGATCGCTCGTACAAGGCCGCCCGCGACAATGGCCCAAGTCTCGCCATCGTCGAGGCAACCATCGAGCAATTCAAACTAGCCGCCCTGAAAGCCAAACTCAACCGGCTGCCGACCCTGAACGTGAACGGGGGTCTGGGATATGGCAGTACGGCGCACTCGGACTACCAGTCTGTCTTTGGTGTCTGGAATGGCTACAATTGGACCGCCGGGGTTTCCCTGAGCATCCCATTGGGAGAGCGCGCCAATCGGGCGCTGTACCGTCAGGCGCTTGCCGGCGTCCAGAGTGAACAGGTCGCCCTGGACCAGGCGGACCAGACACTCGTCGTCCAGGTTCGCGGGGCGGTTCGCGGCGTGCAGACCAATGTTGCGAGCGTGCGAACTTCCGGAGAAGAGACCCAATTCGCCGAAAAGGAATACGAACTCCAGAAGGCCGAATTCGACGCGGGCCTTGCCACGAGCTATGACGTGCTCCAGGCTCAGAACAATCTCGAAACGGCCCGCGTCAGCGAGCTGCAGGCGAGAGTCAACCTCCTGAATGCCGTCGCCGATCTGCGTTTCCTCGAGGGGAGTTCGCTCGAACTCTACCATATCAATCTGCCGGAATGAAATGACCCGAAGCGATCGAGAGGCCGGATTCACCCTGCTGGAACTTTCGATCGTAGTCCTGATCATCGGAGTCCTAGCCGCCCTTTCGGTACCGGCCCTAAAGCAAAATACGCTCGATGCGCGCTCGAGCGCGGTGATGAACGACCTGCGGGTCTTCTCCGGCGCCTTCCAGGCCTACGCGCAGGAGCACGGCGACTGGCCTGCGGGCGGGGTCGCCCCAGGCGTTGTCCCACCCGGCATGGAGGCCTATCTTAACGCGACGACGTGGGGCCGTACGACACCGATAGGCGGCAACTACCAATGGGACACCAACAGCCAGCAAGGCGGGGCGCCGTATGCTGCCGTAATCGTGATCGCTTCCTCGGCAACCAGTTCGGTCACCTCGGACTATAACCAACTCGTGGACATCGACCGGAAGATGGACGATGCGAATCTTTCCTCCGGAAACTTCTTTCTCGGTTATAGGAATTACCCCGTGTTCGTCCTCGAGCACTGATCCGGCAACCCCCCAAAGCGATGTACCGAGTCACCACAGAGAATCTGGCACACGACGCGAGCACCGCCGGGGCGGCCTACGAGACGGCCGACCTGGGCGAGATGGAAACCCCGGAACTGACCACCCTCCTCGAAACCTTCCTTCGGCTTGATCCCATTGAAAACCAAGAGCACGACCCCCATCTGGTCGTCAGCCGCCGGAGCCTAAAGCTGCTGATTCGCACAGGGGGCGGCCGATTGCTGGTGTACGAAGCCCGGGACCAATCGGTGCCGGCAGTCGAAATGACCATTCCGGAGCTGCTGGCGGCGCTCGAGCGGTCCCCAGGCCCAACAGCCTCTCCGTTCACCCGGAAGGAGCCCGAACTTCCGACGCCCTCGGCGCCGCACCGAAGCATCGCGATCGCCATGCTGGCGGTCGGCCTGGCGCTCAACGGCTATACGCTGTATTCGGTTTTCTACATCCAAGATGTCAACAAGAAGCCCGCGGTCACTCTGATCACCGAGCCGGCGGAAGTCGCCAGCCGGATGCGCACCGTGGTGGGCACATTTGCCACCGGCAACCGCGTCGGCGACCGTGTGATTGTCGTGAACGCGAACGGGACCCTCCGCTTCTACGAGAACGGCGCGAGCGCCCATATCAACGACAGTTCGGACAGCTACCGGCTGGGCCGTCACGATGGCCAGCTCTGCCTGGCGACGCCAGAGAGCGGACTGGTGGATGTCACCGGGAACGACACGCTGGTTTACTACCGCGACGTCTATCAGCGGACCCACTGAGGCCCCCTGACAAGACCCCGGCGCCCCTCAGTCGAAGAGCCCACCCGGCAATCCTGCCGCCGAGGCATCGACGACCCTATGGGGCGGCAGCTGAGTCCGAAACCAAGTCCGCTGCTTCTTGGCGAGTGCGCGCGTATTTCGGGCGATGGCTGCCGGCAGCTCGTCAGCCCTTAGGCGTCCCTGGAGATGGTCGATCACTTCGCGGTAACCGATTGCGCGAGCGCCGCTCGGATTAAGCAGAAGGCCTTTGCCGAGGAGGCCTTCGACCTCTCGCACCAATCCGGACTCGAGCATTTGCGCCACACGCCCGTCGATTCTTCTGCTCACCTCCTCCGCCGGCCGATCGACGACGGTCACCCGCACATCCCAATCGGCAAAGGGCGCCGGCGCACGGCCAAAATCTGCCGCCAGCTGGGCCAGCGTCCTCCCGGAGGCGAGGCAGCGCTCGAGCGCCCTTTGCACGCGGCGCGGGTTCGCGAGGTCGATCGGTCCCAGGCCCTCCGGATTCAATGCAAGGAGAGCTGAGACCGCCGCGGAAAGGCCTTCGCACTCGAGGAGGTTCCTGACTCGGCACCGCACCGCATCGGATGCTTCAGGGCTGTCGGAGATGGGTCCGAAGAAGGACTTCAGATAGAACCCGCTGCCGCCCACGGCCAGGATTTCCCGTCCCCGAGCGTGGATCGCCTCCGCCGCGGCCCGTGCCATGATCGCATAACGGGCGGCATTCATCGGCTCAGAAACCTCGCAGCAGTCGATCAGATGATGGGGCACGCGCGCCCTTTCCGCGGCGGTCGGCTTGGCCGTGCCGATGTCCATTCCCCGATAAAACTGGAGCGAGTCACAGGATACGATTTCCGCGTTTCGCTCCTCAGCCCACCGCAAGCCCCACTCCGTCTTTCCGACGGCGGTGCAGCCCGTCAGGATGTGAAGGATCACGGGTGGCCCGCGTCGTGGGTGGGAACCCAACGTACCGCCTGATTGCGGCCTGCCGCCTTGGCGCGGTACAAGGCCCGATCGGCGGCGTCCATCAAAGCGACACCCAAATCGGCGTCGGCGGGCAGCGAGGCCGAGCCGGCGCTTAACGAGACGGCAAGCGGTGCGGAAGGCCCGGCGGCAATCGGCGCCGATCCCACGGCTTCGCACATGCGCCGCGCCGCATCCAACGCACTCGCTCCATCGGCCTGAAGGAGAATGGCGGCGAATTCCTCGCCCCCAATCCGCGCGATCCGGTCGACGGTCCTGACGGTGGGCCTGATCCGGGCGGCCACTTCGCGTAGGACCGCGTCCCCGACGGAGTGTCCGTGGGCGTCGTTGATCGCCTTGAAGTGATCCAGGTCGATCATGACAATCCCGAGGGCGTGCCCGAAGCGCCGGGCACGTTCTGTTTCCTCGGCCAGGAGTCGGTCGAAAGCGCGCCGGTTGAGGAGTCCAGTCAGCTCGTCCTGCGTGGCCAGGCGCCTGAGGGCTTCGAGGGTTTCGCCCATCTTGAGAGCGTACCGCAGAGAGCGCTCAAGCAGATGCGGATTGATTTCGCCCTTGACCAGATAATCGAGCGCCCCCGATTCCATGGCCTCGATGTCGACCGCCGCGGAGGACTCGGCGGTCAGGAAGATGATCGGTGTGCGGCAGTCGGCGGCCACCGCTTCTCGAAGCAGTTGGAGGCCGTCTCGCTCACCCAGCCGGTAGTCGAGCAAACAGACCGCATAGACTCCCGACAGAAGCCGGGCGATCCCCTCTTCGTAGGTGGCCGCCCATTCGAGCGTGTAGGATCCCTGCCGAAAGTTTGAGAAGTGAGCCTGGGTGAGCCGAAACTGGATGCGGTCATCGTCGATCAGGAGGATCCGCTTGGTCCCAGTGTCCATAGGGGCAACGAATGAACGCTCAGCGGCGGGTTCCAGCCGCGAGATCCGCAGCTCGAGCAGCCAGCGCACCGGGGATCGCCTCGGGCGCGGCCAGGTTGTCGCGGATGACATTGACCAACGCGCTGCCGACAACGACGCCATCGGCCGATGCCGCCACCTCCGCCACCTGGCGTCGGTTCGAAATGCCGAAGCCCACGGCGATCGGGAGGGGCGAATGCCGCCGAATTCGGGCAACCGCCTCGGGGATGCCGTCGGCGACGCGGTCGCGCGTGCCGGTGACCCCTTCGCGCGAAACATAATAGATAAAGCCGGTTGCTGCCGCTGCGATCTTGGGCAGCCGGGATTCCGGCGTCGTTGGAGCGACGATGCAGACACTGTCAATTCCATGAGCCCGTGAGGCGACGGCGGCCTCGGCCGCCTCTTCAGGAGGAAGGTCGAGTATCAGCATTCCATCGACGCCCGCTTGGGCGGCCGCCCGAAGGTACGGGTCCACGCCGTGAGTGAACACCAGATTGTAGTAGGTATAAAAAACAATCGGAACAGCGCTTCGCTCCCGGATCCGGCCGACCAAAGCCAGGACGCGTTCGTTGTTGGCGCCCGCAGCGAGCGCCCTCTGGGCAGCCAATTGGTTCGTCAATCCGTCGGCAAGCGGGTCTGAGAAGGGAACCCCCAGTTCGAGGAGGTCCACACCGGCCCCAATCAGAGCCAGCGAAGCCCGTACGGACGTCTCGAAATCCGGATCACACGCGCAGAGGTAGCCGATAAAGGCGGCTCGGTTCTCGGCGCGGGTCCGGGCGAAGGCGTCGGCAATGCGTGACATGAGGGCGTCATGATCCATCAAACGTAAAACGCCCGTTCACGCCATCGCAAATTCGACGACGACCGGCCGGTGGTCCGACAGAAACGAGCGCACGATCTCGCATTTGACGGAACGGCATCCTGGCGGGACGAAGACAAAGTCGAGCATGCGCCGCGGAAGCGGCGAGGGGAAGGTGCAACCGGTAACAGGATACAGCGAATAGTCGCCGTAGATTGAGAGATGCCCGAGCAAAGCGGCGGTGGCGTCGTCGCGCGTGCCCGAATTGTTGAAGTCTCCGCAGATGACCGGCGGCACCGACCAGACCCTCCCCCGTGCGCGCTCCTTCTCCCGCAGCCAGTCAAGCATCAGGTCGAGCTGCTTCAGGCGCGTCGCCCGTGAACTGAAATGGAGGTGTAGATTGACGATCGGGACCTTCCGGCCGCCAAGATCGATCTCGGTGTAGAGAAACCCCTTCTCCCCCACCCTGCGTGAACCGAAGACCACCGTTTCCGACTCCATGATGGGTCCCTTGGACAGAATGGCGTTGCCATAGCTCAGATTGACCAGCCCATGGCGGCGATTATTGATTCCGAAGATCGAATGCGGAAAGCCCGTGTGGACTCTGAGGTAGTCCAGGTGGTCAAAATTGCCCGCCCAGCGCGAGCACTCGTCGATCTCTTGAAGCGCCACGATATCCGGCTTCAAGGTCTCCAGAAGCGCCGCGATTCGCCTCAGATTCAGCCTCAGCTTGCGCGGAGAGGTGAACCCCTGGATTGGGGTCAGCCCCCGCCCATGTGCGATATTGAACGTCACTATCCGCACGCGGTGGCTGGCCATCGGGCCATGTTCGCGGAAAAGGATGCGTTTGGGAACTAAAAGTGAGCGACCGGAGCGGAGAGGCGCGCGTGAGGGGCAGGGGGCTCTGCGTCGGCTGAGATGCCGAGACCCAGATCCGCCATCGCAGCCGGCCGCCCAACACCGCCGGCTCCTTGCGCCGGCCGGAGGGCGGCCCGGAGACGGCGGAAAACGGCATCAACGCCTCCGCAGAGCCCCCTGCCCCTCGCGCGCGCCTCAATTCACCGGGGCTTCTTTTAGATCCGCGGGAAGATAGGGGCGAAGTTTCGGGGTCGAAATATAGGTGATTTGAGCAAGCCGGGAAACGGGTTGACAGCCTGTGCGGCGGCCCGGACCATGCCCATTCCCCATTTTACGGCGGTCATAGCTCAGTTGGTTAGAGCACAAGATTGTGAATCTTGGGGTCGCGGGTTCGAGTCCCGTTGGCCGCCCCATTTTAGTAGTTGGTATCCAATTACTTAAATTTCGGCAGAGTTAGGTTGCCCGGTTGACTGGGCAACCTAGACATGAACCGTCGTCAGTCGTTTCGAAAATCGAACCGGAATTACATCGTGGCGAGTGCAAGGACGCATCAACGGCGTCCGCTTTCGCCGCAACTTCAAGACCAAGGAGGAAGCCGCCGCCGAGAAGGGTGCCCTCGAACTTCGGGCGCTTCAGGGTGCGTCCGATCTTCACTCGGTCGCAACGCCATTGGCCGAGGCTCAGGTGCGCGAAGCCGAGGCGGCATTTCATCGCCTCGGGGACCGCACGCGGTCGCTGACCTACTACCTCGACTATGCGCTGAGCAACTACCGCGACCCGATGCAGGACAAGCCAGTCGTTGAGGGCGCGCGCGAATACCTCGCCCTGCGCGAGGCGGACTACAACCAAGGGCACCTCTCCCACCGCCAGTTCACATCCTTCCGGTGCGAACTGCGGGCACTGGAAACGGTGTTCCGGGACAAGATGGTGAGCGAACTCACCGCCATCGCCCTCGCGGAGTTCTTCCGCCGCGGCCAGGTGTCGAGAAAGTCCTACAACAACCGGCGGGGGTTGATCGGCGTATTTCTGAAATACTGCCTCCAGGTGAAGGATTGGATCGTCGTGAACCCAATCGACAAGGTCCCGCACCACCGGGGCCTGGGCCATCGCCGCGGGTCCGCGTCGAGCCTGAGCGCCGAACGGTGCGCTGAAATCATGCTCTGGGCGGAGGACAACTACGAAGGGAGGTTGGTGCCCTTCATTGCCCTCTGCCTCTTTGCCGGCATCCGCCCCGACCTCTACGAGGGCGAGATCTCCAAACTCGAGCCCCAGCACGTCCGATTGGACATGGGCGTCATTCACATCGAGCCGGAGGTTTCCAAGGTCCGGATGAAGCGGATCATCACGATTCAGCCGAACCTGGCCGCCTGGCTGCGGGCGTACTCGGAGGTCAACGGCCTCCGAGTCAATCCGAGGCAATGGCGACTCGTCGTATGTCTCGTTGCGGACCATCCGCCGCATTTCTTCGACGAGAGCCGCGTCCGCGCAGCGATTGGTGGAACCGACCCGAACGAATGCGCCGGCTCCAAGCCCAAGACTCTTGAGGCCAAGGGCTACCTATTTAAGCCTCCGAATAGTCCGGACGGACAAGGCGACTTTCTCAATATTGAGCAAACCTGGCGATTACGAGTACTCAAGGCAGGAACCGGCACCAAAAATGGCAGTGCCCATATCGAACTCGTGCCCGGCGGCTACCGGCAGACTTCGCGGCCGGGCAAAACGGGGAAAGATCGCGCCGTACCGGCAAGTTGCGAGACTATGAGCTATCCTTTTTAACCTCTACCCGCTCACCGGCCGGGTAACCATGGAGAAGGACAGCGACCATATCACGGGCTATACGCGTGATGACCGGAATCCGGGGATAAAGCACGCGGTGCCGCCGTTCGCCGACGGCCGGGAAATCGTCGAAAAAGTGGTGTTATATCGGACGGCGGCGGGAATGAAGCTGGAGATGTACTTGGACATGACCGGCCGCGGGGATCACTTCGAGAAGGTGCTGGAATTCGAGGATCGCGGCCAATGGGGACCGACGATCGGCGGCAATGCCGAGTGTGACTGTGGTGAAAACGTCGTGCTCTCGATGGCCCGTGTCGCCATCGGCTACCGCTGCGACAACATGATCGATTTCCAGTTCAAGGACATGTCGATCCGGTCGATCGACTCCTCCAAACCACTGCACACGCCAATGACTGCCCGTTCCGAATAGAGCAGCGCCCCATCACATCACGGCGTTGAGGCCCCCGGTTTTCGCCGCCAGTTTTACGAGCCCCATCGCGACGTCGAGCTTCAGGTCCTCGAGTTTCTTGAAGTTGATGCAACTGCGGCCGGTCTTCACCTTGCCGAGCTTCGCGGCATTCTGCTCGGCAAGGTAGCCGGCCTTGTCGGCGGCACAGATGTGGAGGCTGTAGTAGCTTTTTCCCGCGGCGAGTCCGATCAGGAACCAGTCGCCTTCGCGACCGCTGGCGGACTTGTAGTGATACTTCCCGTAACCGATGAGGGGCGAGGGCCCCATGCCGGACATCACGGCTGCCGTGAGCTTCGGCACGGCTTTGCGGATCGCCTTGTGCACGGTCGTCATCGTGTCGCGGCGATCGGCGGGGAGGGCGGCCAGGAATTCGTCGAGAGTGGGAAGTGTTTTCGGCATGCGGCGAGGCTGCGCGCCCAATGCCCAGCGATCAAATATGAATAAGTGGCGCGGCGGAGTCGCACCGGGTCGGAAGCGAAATTTTTATCGATCTCTTATATCCGTCTCCGATACATCTGTTGTCGTCACTTATGCCGCCGGCCTTCAGCATTCCTCTGGCTCTCGCCGCCTCGTACGCCGCGAGGGGGCGGAAGGGGATAACGCGTCACGGAGGTTCCGACCTTGGGGAGGTTACATGAGCACTTTCGACCTCACTTTCATCGGCTGTTTTCTGGGAGCGGTCGGGTACGCCATCTGGATACTCTCTCTGCTGCTGCGGCGTCGCTGGGTTGAAGTGCGTCGCCAATCGGTTCGCTGGGTGATCATGGTTGGCCTTTATCTGCTCGTCGTCGTTTTAGTCGGGCTATCGTCACCCCGCCGGATCGTAGCAATCCAAGAAATCCTCCGCTACGATGACTGGTGCCTCGGAGTCCAAAACGCGACCTTCGCGGATGCGTTGGGCGACAGGCGTCCCGAGACCGGGAAACGATTCCTCGTCGTGACTTTGAAAGCTATTAGCACGGCAGGCCGTGTGCAGGCCGCGCCGAAAGGAGCACTGGTCTATTTGCTTGATGACCAAGACATACGCTACGATGTTCCGGAGCAGCTGCAGGTGGCATTTGAGAAACTCAATGGTGTCCAACCGGAACTGACCACCAGGCTCGATCCGCACGGATCGTTTCTCACCATGCGGGTCTTTGAGGTGCCCCGCAACGTCAAAGAGCTGTTCCTCGGGCACCGCCACGGAACGGGATCGTGGTTTCCGGACATGTTTATCATCGGCACCGGTTTTCACAAGCCACCGGTGATTCACCTGCAGACGAATTTGGGCAGATAGCCATCACGATATCGGCCTGGCGAGTCAAACCGCCCAAGCCCCGCTTGGATTGGGCATCGTTGAATCCAAAGAACAGATAAAACGGAGAATCCAAATGATCATTGCCAATAGGCCGTCCTCCTTTGCTCACTAACCTCGGGTTTCATTAAGAACAGCGCAGCCATCGAGCCCGCGAACGCCTCGATCGAAGCATAGAGAGTAACAAGTGACTGTGGCTTGCCGCGAACCACCGTGGAACGTCTCCAATTCCGCAGGCATGCCGCTGATTCTTGCGGGTGAATGCTCGTTGGCACTTCGGGCAGGTCCACATGGGCCCGGAACTCAAGGCGGCAGCGCCGGCACGGGGTGAGCCTTGGCCACCTCTACCGCGTAGACCTGGGTCGGGCCGCGCATGTTGGAGCGAAAGACCACCCACTTGCCATCGGGCGAGAAGGTGCTGTTGGGCTCGAGGGAGTAGGAGTGGTTGGAGAGGTTGACCAAGTTCTCGGTCACGAAAGTGCCGATCCGGATCAGGCCCTGATCCTTTGGCGGCGGCTGCTGATCGGGAAGCAGGCTGGGATGGAAAAGAAAGATATACTTCGAATGCTTGGGATGGGGCCCGAGGTCGTCGGTGGCTCCGCCGTCTCCGGAGAAGAGGGTGCCATCGGGCGAGGTGTTATAATGAATCGACCACTGGTCGAGTGAGAGGTGATACCACACCCGCTGGCCGGTGGTGACGTTGTAGCCGGCAACCCAGAATACTTCGTTC
>Ga0302325_10011319_pt1 | contig 19227 bp, 20 predicted proteins | sample Palsa_T0_2_FD_201948 | JGI IMG/M metagenome (GOLD analysis project Ga0302325, IMG submission 201948) | Peat permafrost microbial communities from Stordalen Mire near Abisko, Sweden - Palsa_T0_2 | ecosystem: Environmental > Terrestrial > Soil > Palsa > Peat permafrost | place: Sweden: Abisko...
AACGAGAACCCCCGTCCCTACGTCTGGACCAAGACCGCCGACCAAATCCTCGAATCGATCGCCACGTACTGCAACCGAATTAACGAATCACGACACTAGACGAGTCGAAGGACAGCTTGGCGTTCCCACTATGGAACTACATACATAGGAGCGACTCGCTTAAGAGAAAGACGGACCGTCAAGCGAATCGTCGGGTACAACGCCCGCAGCTTGTCCTTGTGACGAAACACGTCGACAAACCGTGCTGGTCGCCGCGGTACCGTTAGCACGGTGGTGATCGGCGTGACAAAAAAAACGAAGGTAATCGGAGGATGAGCAGATGAGTAACGAGACACTGCGCTGGGGCGCAGATGACACACAGGGGGCAATGAACCTTATCACTCCTGAGACGACGTTGGCTGCACTTAGCTTGATCCGAAAGGGCATCACCTATGACCTGTCTCGGGTGCTAAAGGGCACGATGAGCACCCCGGAATTCCACGGCCAGTTCTTCGCGAACACGAACTACACGTTGGAGAACGGCGCTGAGTGGCATAACGAAAAAATTGGCGCAATGGAAAACGGCTATTCAGCACAGAATTTGCGGATCTCGATGTGCGATCACTCTGGCACGCACATCGATCAGCTAAATCACGTCGGTGTTCGGGGAGATGACGGTAAGTATCGAGTTTACAACGGGATTGAGAATCAGGACATTATTACGAGCTTCGGGACGAAGGAGCTTGGTGCCGAGCATATGCGCTCCTGGGTCGGAAGGGGGATCTTGGCCGATGTAGCAGCCCTCCATGGTGTGGAGTGGCTGGACGCTGGTTACGTGATACAGCCTGACGAGATCGACCGCGCTCTCGCTGCAGCCGAAGTCGAGGTTCACCAAGCCGATACCGTCTTCGTCCACACGGGCTGGGGTAAGAAGTGGGACGACCCCGACTATCTAGAAGGCGAGCCGGGTTTGGGTAAGGCGTGCGCCGGTTGGGCGCGCGAGAAGGACATCGTCTGCTGGGGCGTCGACCAATGGGGCGTCGACGTCTTCCCGTTCGAGACCGAGGGAGAAGCTCTGCCAGTCCACATCGATCTGTTGACGAGCGCCGGGATCCGACTGATCGAGAACATCGACATGAGCGGGCTGCTCAGGGATGGCGTTTACGAGCTCTGCATAGTCGGAGCCCCGTTGCGTGTCTTGGGCGGGACGGGGGCACCGCTCCCGCTGGTCGGCGTCGTGTGATGGCCGGCGCGCTGTTTGGCTGACCGCGCTCGTCACCGGCGCCGCGAGGCACCAAGGTAACCCGCCTGCCGTGGGCCTCTGCCCGAGGGCCCCGACGCCATCGCGCTTGACGTCTGCGCCGACGCCGAAGCGGTTGGCTACCTCGGAGGCCCCGGCTCGACGGTCGGCGCAATCGAGCAACACGACCGACCCCGTCATGCGGCCGGGGCGGACGTCTCCTGACCACCCGCTGCGCAAGGCTCCAAGTGGCTCGACGTCATCCTCGAGCAGCTACCAGAAGCAGTCTTGAACCATGACGACCGACGCGACTCGAACGGGATTTTCCTGTCAGCGCTCACCGGATTCGGGAGCGCGGTGTCATCTCGGCGATGATTTCCTTCCACCGATCGTGCGCGGGTCCGAACCACGCGGTTCGCGCCTGGGTGAGTCGTGCCATCGCCTCACGACCGAGCCATCCGGGGAGCAGCTGTTCTGGCAGTTGCGGATCGACGAACGGCAGGCGCCCAAGCGTGCCCGTGAGCTCAATCTGCTTGAACAGCATCTCGTCGCCGCCAGCGGGTTGTTGCTCCTCGTACCAGTCGAGCAGGACGCGGTATCGGGCAGCGACGTCGTCGAGGCTCCAAGCACGGCGCACGATGTCGTGGTCGGAGAGCCCGATCGTACCCGAGTTCCCAACGAACGAGAGCGCCCAGTCGGCCAACCCGAGATCGTCGATCACCTGCCGCGCTTCGCTGGCACGCTCGGTGTGCGGCGTGAGCCAGATTCCCGGGGCAGGGTTGCCGAACCCCGCCCACCCGAGCGCACTGTAGAGCCGCTTGCGGGCCTGGCGCCGCTCGCGCGGGATGGATACGAGCAGCACGAGCCAGCGGCCGTCCCAGGCCTCCTGTGGGCCGGTCAGCGAGTAGACCCGCGCGATGCTGTCGGCCACGAAGGACCGCCCCCGGGCGTTCAGCCTCCACCGAGTGTCTCGACCACGCTGTTCACGGTCGACCCAGCCCGCCGCAGCGCACCGGGAGAGTGCCTGACGTGCGCTCTGCTCACTGACGCCGAGCCCACCGAGCACGTAGATCAACGCGGTGGTCCAGACGCCTTCGACCTCGTCGTACGCATGCTCGCCGAGGACGGTCATCACGAGTGCCCTGGCACTGAGCGGCTGCGGTGAGCCATTTGAACTCGTCATGCGTCGCATGACGGTACCGGTGACGACTGATCGATGCCGGGTCCGAGACGAGATATCAGCAACGTCTTTTGTGATCGCGTGGCCGTTCGTGTACATTCTACACTCACGGTGTCCCAGACTCCGCTTCTGAAGAATGATGAGAGCGCTCGGAGGAGAGTGATGTCAGTGCCTGAAGTCGAACCGTTCCGCGTCGCCGTGCCCGAGGACGATCTGGCCGAGCTGCAATCGCGACTGAAACACACGCGGTGGCCGCTTGATCTTGGCAACGAGGACTGGTCTTACGGTGTCGAGCGCGGCTGGCTGGAAGATCTCGTCGCCTACTGGCGCGACGAGTACGACTGGCGCCAGCAGGAACGCGCGATCAACGCGTTTCCGCAGTTCATCGTCGAGATCCACGGCACGCCCATCCACTTCATCCACGTCAAGGGAAAGGGTCCGAATCCGAAGCCGCTATTGCTCTCGCACGGCTGGCCCTGGACCTTCTGGGACTATAAGGACGTGATCGGTCCGCTCTCGGACCCGGCTGCGTATGGCGGCGATCCGGCGGACTCGTTCGATGTCGTCGTTCCTTCGTTGCCAGGTGCCGGGTTCTCGATGCCATTGCGAACGACGGGGCTCGGTGCCCGCCGAATCGCTGAGATGTGGCATGAACTAATGACATCCGTGCTCGGTTACGAGCGGTACGGCGCCGGCGGCGGCGACTGGGGATCAATCATCACGGGAGAGATCGGACACGGCTTCTCGGACTCTCTGATCGGGGTCTGGCTGACGCTCCCCTACATCCCCGGGGTGAACCTGCGTGACCTGAGCGCCGCCGACTTCGCCGACGATGAGGCATGGATGTGGGAGCAGGCGATGGCTGCCCGGCCGACGATCATGAGCCATCGCACAGTGCACCAGATCGAGCCCCAGACGATCGCCTATGCCCTGGTTGACTCGCCGGTCGGCACCGCGGCATGGATCCTCGGCCGCCGCCGCGATTGGGGTGACCACGACGGTGACGTGTACTCGATCTTCGACCGCGATTTCCTCTGCACGACTGCCTCGATCTACTGGCTGAATGGCTCGATCGGGACCTCTATGCGTATCTACCACGAATACTTTGCGACCGGTGGCCCGCCACCTCCGCGGCGGACGGAGCAGCCAGCGATCACAGCTCCTACCGCATTCGCAGTGTTCCCGAAAGAACTGCTCTTGCTCCCACGCGCGTGGGCGGAGCGGATCACCAACCTGGCGCGCTGGAGCACGCAACCGAAGGGTGGCCATTTTGCGGCTGCCGAACAGCCTGAACTTGTCGTCGCCGATCTACAGGAGTTCTTCCGTGACCTTTACTGACACTATCCAGATCCACAAGCACACGTCTGAGATCACATCGTCGGAGCGAGCTGACCTGCTCGAAAGCGCGCGGGAGCTCGCCATACAGTTCGCTGAGCTCGGTAAGGAATGCGATCGGAATAATCACTTCCCGACGGAACTGGTTGAGCCGTACAAACAGAGCGGGATCGCTGCCGCTGCGGTGCCCCGTCGCTACGGTGGTCTCGGTGCCGATATCTACACGACGTCAATGATCGGGCGGGAGCTCGCTCGCGGCGACGCGGCGATCGCGCTTGCCTTCAACATGCATCAGGCGATGGTCGGGATCCTCCGGGCAACGCCAGCGCTTGACGAGACCGCGCGCGAAGTGCTGATGCGTCGCGTCGCGAGCGAGAACGCGATCATGTGCGGCACCTTCAGCGAGGCCCGGGCTGGGCTGGCCGGGCTAGCCGACACGATCGCCGTGCCGGACTCTCGGGGCGGCTGGCGTTTGACCGGCCGCAAGAACTGGTCGACGCTGATCGAGGGCTGCGACATCGTCACGCTCAATGCGACGATTACTGACGCGGATGGCAACCTGCCAGAGACGTTCGGAGAACATGCAGCCCAAGAGGCCCTCTTCATTTTCGATAAGTCCACGCCGGGAGTGAGTATCGATCGGACCTGGAATACGCACGGCATGCGTGCGACGGGCAGTCATACGCTGGTGCTTGATGGCGCCCCCGTCGGCCCCGAGGCGTTCGGAGGAAACTTTCGCCTGGGTCTCGTCGGCGAGGCTGAGTGGGCTGCGATCTTGTTTGCGGGCGTGTATCTCGGGCTCGCCGACCGAGCGTACGCCGAGGCTGTCGAGATCCTCAAGCGCAAGCACCTCGGCGCTACCGCTGGTTCCCAGGACACTGACGTCAAGCAGTTAGGTCATGTCCAGCACACGCTCGGGCGTATGAAGGCTGAACTGGAGATCGCCTCCCGAACACTCGAGGCGACCGCGCTCGTAGCGATCGAGAATCGCCCGCTCGAGCTTCCGCTGCCGGTCCGTAAGGCTTACTTTGACCTCACGAAGGTCTCCGTGACAGAGGCGGCGGTCAGCGTTACCGACGATGCGTGTCGGCTGGTCGGCGGTATGGCATTCTCTCACGGCCAGATCCTTGAGCGGTCACTTCGAGATGCGCGCGCCGGGCTCCTGCACTCGTTCACCAGTGATCAGCTCTACACCATTTGGGGTCGGCACGAACTCGGAATCGACTGAGCAGCGGGCCCTGCTCAGCCATGATATGGTCGTAGCTGGGGATGAGTGACTTCGTCCACGATAAGCTTGTCGTCAACGGCGCACGGATTCACTATGTCACTGCTGGCCGTGGAGACCCAATCGTGTTCATCCACGGATTTCCGGAAACGTGGTATCAGTGGCGTCACGTGATGCCGCATTTTGCCGAGGGCTTCACCGTCATTGCTCCGGACTTCCGCGGCGCCGGCGAGTCGTCACCGCGCCCCGCGACCGGCTATGACAAGGCGACGATGGCTCGAGACATACGCGCGGTGGTCGACCTCGTAACGCCGGGCAGGAAGCCGATCGTCGTAGGACATGACCTTGGGGCGATGGTTGCGTACGCATACGCAACTCGCTTCCCGGAGGAGGTCAGGGGCCTTGTCGTCGTTGACGCCCCCATCCCAGGGACGAACGCTTGGCGTGAGCTGAGTCTCAAGCAGGCCGTCTGGCACGTCCCGTTTCATCAGGCGCGTGACGTCGCTGAGATGCTGGTTTCTGGTCACGAGCGGGCCTATCTGGAGTGGTTCTTCAGATCGCGAGCCTATCGGCAGGCGGGTCTGCCGGACGATGACCTGGAGGTCTACATCCGTGCCTACGCGGCGCCCGGCGCTCTACGGGCGGCATTCGAGGCCTATCGCGCCATTCCGGACGATGCGCTGGAAAACGAGTCGATTATCGCTGCCGGCCCGATCCGTACCCCGACGCTGCTGATCGCCGCGGACACGAGCAACAGCGCCTCGGTCATCGCCGACATGGCCACAGAACTCGGCGACGAGGTTCAGTTCGCGCGCGTTGGCGAGTCTGGGCATTGGATCTCAGAGGAGCAACCCGCACTCTTGATCGAACTGTTGGACAACTTCATCAAACAGCTGTCCGCTCCATAGACCAAACAAAGACTTATTTCGTATCAGCTAAAGGAGCGGGGCGACCTCTCCAGTGACGAATCACGCTACGTCGCTGGATCACATGAGCGATGCGACGCGACCGCCGTCGACGAGCAGCAGTTGCCCGTTGATGAACGCCGCCGGCTGCGAACACAGGAATGTGCACGCCGCAGCGAGCTCTTCCGCGGTGCCGGCTCGGCCGACCGGTATTGAGTCGGTCCGAAAGCGCTGGACCTCCTCCATGGTCATACCGCGCTTGGCCGCGTGAGCCTCGTATGCGCGTGGAACCGCGTCTCCATCGTGGTCGATCATGCCGGTACCGACGGTGTTGACCGTAATTCCATGCTGACCAAGTTCATTGGCCAGCGTCTTGCTCAGGCCGACTTGGGCGGGTCGGCCCAGATTATGCAACACCATTGGGAACGCCCTGTGGGGCTCACGGGTACACAGAGAGCCGAGGGTCACAATGCGACCCCACCCGTGCTGCTTCATTCCGGGCAGGACCTCAAGCACGCAGCGCCGGAATCCGATGATCAGAATCTCGTAGGCGTCGCGAAATTCCTCCTCGGTGGCCTCGTCCCAGAAGACGTCGCTTCCTCCGGAATTGTTATACACGAGGATCTCTGGATCTCCGAGGCGCTCGCGGATGGTCGCAAACGCTCGGGCCACCTGATCGGCATCGGTCAAGTCAGCCGGGACCGCTGCGACCTCTACCCCGGCTTCGGTGACAATTGCCTCAGCTGCGGCCTCCAGCGGCTCGCTCTGACGTGCGATCATGCCGATCCGGCAGCCCTCCAGCGCGAGGGACCGTGCAGCGGCTCGACCGAGCCCGCGGCTCGCTCCCGTGACCACGGCCACCTTCCCAGCCACTTCGAAATCCATCTTCATCCTCCTCCGCTCGACTCCAGCCGATCATATACAAGGCAAACACTCGGATTTAGGTCGAGATCTTCGAAGGCCGTGATCGTCTGGCCGACGTCGAAGCTGCGTGTCTCTGCCACCTCGCAGAGCTGGTTCACGTACCCGAGCTCGTTGGGCCTCCCGAGCTTGCCCTTGCGAATCGGGCGGGCGTCGGGATCCGACAGCGACACCAGCCGGTCGCCGATCGGCTCCCCAGCGACGCGCTGCGTGATCTGTGACGCGACCGTCTCGTGCGCCGCCAGGCCGAGTCGGTCGGGTACTGCTTTGTCCCCACCACGGTCTCAGTGCGGTGCTCCGGACCGTAGCCCTGGAGTCTCGGAGCGTCGCCGCCGAGGACTGCGTCGCGGTCGGACTCGGTCAGCTGGGCAGTAGATCCCGCACGTACACAAAACAAGCGTCAGTAGTGCATGGCCCTGCTTGACGGCCCCGGTACGCCAAGGCTGAGACCGAAACCGGACTCGCCGCTAGCCGGCCGACCAGCCGCCGTCCGCCTCGATCTCCGCCCCATTCAGCGCCGCGGACTCAGCCGAGCAGAGCCACGAGATGACGGACGCAATCTCGTGCGGCCGGGCCATCCGGGGTGCAGTCTTGTGAATCGGACCAAGCCGCTCGTAACCCCATGGGCTACGAGGCTCGCCCGTCCGCCCGATATTTGTCTTAACCAGACCAGGCATCACCATGTTGCATCGGACCCCGCGTTTCGCGTAGGTCCAAGCGATGTTGCGCGTGAGCCCAGTGACCGCATGCTTTGAGACTGTGTAGGCCAGGCCCGCGCTCCCACCTCGATGGCCGGCGAAGGAGCCGACGTTGACAATCACGCCACTGCCCGCCTCCACCATCATCGGCAGCACCGCGCGGCAGAGCCGCATCGGCGCGTCGACGTTCACCGCCATGACGCCAAACCAGGTCTCGTCGTCCACCTCATCGGCCGGCAGGAACCAGTCCATGACGCCGGCAACGTTGACCAGCGCCTGTACCGGTCCATGCGCGGCCACCGCGCTCGCAACGACGTCGTCCACACCGAACTGCTCACGCAGATCGGCCACAAGCGCCAGGCATTCCAGACCGTCTGAACGGAGCTCATCGCAGAGTGAGTCCAAGCCGACTTGATCGACATCGCAGGTGGTGACCCGGTACCTCTGACGGGCGAGCTGCGCAACGGTGGCACGCCCGATTCCTGATGCGCCGCCGGTCACGATGACGCTGCTGGCTCTCCGGTCTGCACTCGTTCGATCAGCTGCTGGTTGAGCTGCCGACGATATCCCGTCATCACCTTCGCCGCGTTCCATCCGATCACTCCCGTCATGATGTCGTTGTCGAAGCTCGCGAGCACGAACGAGTCATCATCCGGATCTCCGTGCACGGCCCGCAGCGAGTGGTCCGGTCCAAGCTCGCCGGCGACTTGGATGCGAGCGTCGTATTGGTCGGTCCAGAAGAACGGTGCCTGCGGCGATGGGAGCGGGGCGCCAGCAATGGCCAGTCCCACCGACCGCCCCTGCTGGGACGCGATCATCCGGTGCTCGCGGCGCACGAACCCGTCGCCGTCACGTCGTCGCCAGTTTGCAACATCGCCAACTGCCCATATCCCGGGAGCGGCGCGCCCGTCGGCGTCGCAGCGTACGCCATCTTCGAGCGGTACCCCCGATTCCACCAACCATCCGATGTCGGGGCGGCAACCGACTGCAACCAGCACGAGGTCGGCATCAATGACGCGCGTGTCGTCCAGCTCGACGGCAGCCAAGGCATTGTCGTCTCCCGTGATGACTCCCCCCATCGCATGACCGGCCAGCACGTTGACCCCATGCCTGATGTGCAAATCGACAACGCGACTTGCCACATGCGCTCCTAACACGCCGGCGAGAGGGTTCGCCGATAGTTCCAGCAGGGTGACGGGAACTCCGACACCACGCGCCGTCGCAGCCACCTCGGCTCCGAGAAATCCACCGCCAACGACGACCAAAGACCGGCAGCCGTCAAGGGCGGCTCGCAGGGAGCGGGCGTCGGCCAGCGTGCGGAGCGTATGGACGCCATCGACGCCGTCGAGCCCCAAGCTGATCGGTGAGACGCCTGTCGCGATGACGAGGTCTGTGTATTCGGTGGTGCGACCGTCGTCCGTGGTGACGATACGCGCCCTCGTGTCCAGCGCGACTGCCCGTCTTCCGTCGCAAAAATTCGGCCGGAGCCGCTCAAACTCGGCCTCGCTGAGCAGGTTGGCGCGGGCGACGTCCCAGGTGCCGGCCAGCACCTGCTTGGACAGCGGCGGCCGATCGTACGGCATCCCGATCTCCTCGCCGACCAGCAGGAACTCGCCCCCGTAGCCACCGCTCCGGAGACCGTCGACGGCAGCGAGTCCTGCTGCTCCGGCGCCGACTACGACGGCACGGTTGGTCACGGCTCGACGTGGATCACCGAGGCCGGACAGGCGGCAGCGGCCTCCATGACCTTGTCGTACAGCGCATCTGGCGGCGACGGGTCGATGAGGGTCACGATCCCGTCGTCATCCTGGTCGAAGACTTCCGGGCACGCGAGCACACAAGCACCGCTCGCGATGCATTTCTCGGTGTCGGTCTTGATGCGCACGGCGATCTCCTATCCGTAGTTGGGGGCTGTGCATTCAGAGAGTGACACGCAGCCGGACCGGTGCCCTCAGGACCCAGTTGGTGCCGAAATCCGGTTCGCCGTCGAGCTGATAGCTGGGAACCTCATTGAGGAGCTGGTTCAGCCAGGTGGTCACCTCGAGCCGAGCGAGATTCAGGCCGAGACAGCTGTGCGTGCCGAAACCGAACCCCAGATGCTGCTTCGGCTCGCGAGTGATGTCGAAGCGCTCTGGATCCGACCAGCGCTCAGGGTCACGATTGGCGCCGGCGAGGCTGCACATCACCTTGTCACCCTCCGCGATCTCGATCTCGCCGACGCGAGCTCCCGGCCGCGCGTAGCGCCACATCGCTTGCACGGGAGAGCTGATCCGGAGCACCTCTTCGATCGCAGCCGGCAGGAGAGATCGGTCCTCCCTCAGAGCAGCGCGCTGGGAGGGATGCTCGGCAAGGAGCAACACGGTATGAGCTATGAGCTTCGCCGTGGTCTCGTGGCCGGCGAACACGAGCTGACTGCAGGTGGCGACGATCTCTTGGTGGCTCATGCTGTCAGCCACCGGGGAGTGGACCAGCGCGCTGATCAGGTCGTCGCCAGGCACGGTTCGCCGTTCGTCGATCACTTCTTCCAGGTACGCGGTGAGGGCGGCCGTGCCGACCTTGGCGCGGGCGACCAACCCACGGCCACGCTCCGTGTTCGCCGGTTCCGGCTCGGTGTGCAGCCCCATCTCACCGCTCCACTGCGAGAACTGCTCGTGCATCTCCGTTGGCAGGCCAAACATGTTCGCGATCACGACAGTTGGAATCGTGCTCAAGCTCGGGACAACGTCCACCGACCCGCCAGCGCGTAATGTCTGTACGAGCGGGTCCATCGCTCCGGACACGGACTGAGCAATCATGCGCGTACGCGCCTCTTCCTGGGCCAGAGCATCCCGAACGAAGCGCTGTGCCCAGATACCGCGCACTTCGTTATGGCGAGGGTTATCCATGATCTCGACCGACCGGCCCCCGAAGGCCTCCAGAAAAAACGCTTCCTGGTTTCCAAAGCCTTTGGCATTGCCGATCACCCGCGCCGTCGTGCGATATTCACACGTCACGTACTGGCCCAAGCGAGGGTCGTAGATGATTGGCGCGATCTCACGCAGCCGTCGAAGGGTGGGGCCCGGATCGCGGACGTAGGCCGGGTCCGCAAAATCAACATCCACTGTGGGCACCGCGTCAACCACGGCCCGGCTCGATTCCTAACGCCACCCGATCATGCGAGTCGGCCGTGACGCCCTCATCGCGGAGGATGAACTTCCGCGCTCTTTGGGTCGCCGTGTAGGGCAGCTGATCGACGATCCGCAGGTACCTGGGTACCGCGTGTCGTGGCATAGCGTCGCAGAGCCGACGAAACGCATCGGCCACGTCGAGCGGCTCCTCGCCCGGCCACACGAGGGCGATCATGACCTCCTGCTCGCTACCGCCGATTTCGACGAACGCCGGGTACGCGGCACACTCGGCGACGTCGAGGACCCGTCGGACCGCCTCCTCGACGAGCCTCGACGAAATGTTCTCTCCGCGGCGCCGGATCGAGTCTTTGATCCGATCCGAGAGCACAAAAAATCCATCGTCGTCGAGGTAGCCGGCGTCGCCCGAGTGGAACCACAGATCCCGCCATGCTTCGATGGTCGCTTCAGCATTGTTCCAGTACCCCTGGAAGATCGCGTCCGGGTATCGCGGCCGCCAGACAGCCTCGCCCACTTCGAAAGCGGGGAGCTCGTCGCCGGCCTCATCGTGAATCTCAAGTTCGATCTGCCGGCAAGCCCGGCCCAGCGTGCCGACCTTGCGCGGACCATCCGTGAGGCCAGTCCCGACGCCGAGTTCGGTCATGCCGAAGACCTCGTAGAGACGAACCCCGAAGCGATCCTCCCATGCTTCGAAGATCTCCTTCGGCGCAGACGCTCCGACAGCGAAGCGCAACCGGTGCTCGCGATCTCGATCGGATGGCTCCTGGTGCCAGAGAAACAGCAGCGCAGCGCCGTGGTAACCGGTCCACGTCGAGCCGGTGGTGGCGATGTCCCGCCAGAACTCGCTCGTCGAGAACCGGTCTCGCAGCACGAGCCGGTTCCCCGCCCAAAGCGACGTGCTCGTACACGCGCTGCGGCCCGTCTGGTGATAGAGCGGGAACATTGAATAGCACACGTCGTCATTCCGGATGCCGAGACATTCCAGGAAAGGCATCAGGTAGTGCACCGAGCTGCGGTTGTTGTGCATCGCACCCTTCGGAGAACCGGTCGTGCCCGAGGTGTAAATAACGTACGTCGGGTCCAGCTCTCCTCGAGGAGTCCGAGCGACGCCCGGCCCAGAGAGCGCATCCGCCAACGAATGGACAACGAGCCTCGAGCCCGGGGAGTCAAGTTCGCTGCTGCCCGCCACGATGATGTGACGCAGCGCCGGGACGTCGATCTCGGTCAGGCGAGGCAGCCAGCGCGCGTCGATCACGAGCACCTCGACCTGCGAGTCCTTCAGCAGGAATTCGAGGAACATGCCCTTGTACTCGACGTTGATCGGCACGTCGACGGCTCCGCACCAGAGAATCCCGTGCCAGGCAGCGAGGTAGTTCAGGTCGCTGAGCAGCATGGTCGCGACCCGATCGCCCGGTTCCACGCCAAGGTCGCGCAGGTAGCGTGCCACTGACGCTGCCCGCTCCACGAGTTCGGCATAGCTCACCGCCCCGGTCTTGGACTCCACGGCAATCTCGTCGGCGAACCGCTCCGCGCGATCCGCCAGCATCGAAGTGATGACCCATTCGCCTCGATAGGCGCGCGTGTCGAGGCCGGCCGGCTGGAAGCTCACGGTCGGAGAGCTTCGATCGGATGTGCAGAACCGGCCGACTCGCGGACGCTCAGAACAACGTGCTCGGCGGGCAGCTCATAGCCGTGCTGCTCGAGCGTATGGCGCTGGCACGCGACGACCAGCTCATCCATGTCGGGCCCTTCGATGATGCCACCGCACGCAGGGCAGGCGAGTTCCCGCGCCGTCGAACTGAGAGCTTCGATGTCGTCAGGGTCGACCGCCGCCATCTGCGTGCTACCAAGCCACCGGAAGCTCACTCACACCATAAATCAACGCCGACTCGACGAACTTGAGCTCGTCGAGGTCAACCTCGAGCCGGAGCCCGGGGAGGCGAGCAAATAGGCGGGAGAACGCGCACTGCAACTCGACACGAGCTAACGACATCCCGATGCAGGCGTGGATACCGCCTCCGAACGCCAGATGCGCTCGCGAGTCGCGATGGATGTCAAGCTCATCGGGGTTCGGGAAGACGTCCGAGTCGCGGTTGGCAGCCATGACCGGGACGATTAGGCCTTCACCAGCGTGAACTGGACAGCCCGCCACACTCATATCCTGGGTGGCAAGGCGGAGCCCCTCTTGGTGGGCGACTGACAAATATCGAAGCAGCTCCTCGACGGCGCGAGGCCACAGCGACGCATCTGCCATGAGTTCCGCCAGCTGATCGGGATGCGACAGAAGCGCGATCACGCCAAGCGAGATCATGTTGGCGGCGGTTTCGTATCCTCCCGCCAGGAGGATCATCAGCATCCGCTCGAGTTCATCTACCTCGAGCGCGCCAGCGGCCACGTGCGGGAGCAACTGCGAGATCAGATCGTCGTTTCCGGACCCTAGTTGGCCACTTGAACTCGCCTCGCGACGGCGAGCCACCACCTGCGAGAAATAGTCCACGAGCTCGTCAACGATTTCAGACATCTCGGCGGACGGGAGATCAGTCCGTGCCCGGCGCGATATCCGATCGTCGAGGAAGTGACTGTCCTCCGGCGGCAGACCGAGCAGATCGCAAGTCACGCGTGCCGGGAGAGGGTGAGCGAAGCTTGAGACGAGATCAACCGGAGAGCCACTGCCCACCATGTCGTCGAGCAGGTCGTCGACGATGCCCTCGATGGCGCCTTGTTGTTCTCTTGCCTTGCCCGCGGTGAAGTGGCTTTGCAGGAACCTTCTGAGCCGTGTGTGTTCCGGAGGGTCCATCCTGGGAAAGGAGCGATTCGGCGAGGATCGCTGTATGGCCAAAACCGCGGACGGCGTGGGAAATCCCGCATTCGTGCCATCCGACGACACCGTTCTGTCCTGGAGGACCTGGCGAATGGCGTCGTAGCGCGTGAACATGAGTGCCACGTTGCCGTCATAGAGCTTGACTTTCGCTACGCCACTGGCTCGCCGGACCTCGCCGAGCTCCGGCGGAGGGTCGAGCGGGCACCGTCGCTTGAGTGGCCAGCTCAAAGGTGGATCCACACCGTCGGGTTCTGCGGTTTCAAGCACCGGGCTCCGTCCGTTCGCGTCTTTGCGCAGCGTACATCATAGAACTAATCCCTGCCCCATTCTGGCCGCTCGCTTGCCGGAGCGGGACCCGTGTACGTGACCTGAGATCTCGGGATATGGCGCCACCGCCCGCCCTCCTCGCCCTCCTCGGCTACATGCGCCGCAAGGCCAGCCGACCGAGCGGTGATAATCAACGGGCGCGCCATTCGCCAAGAGAAGCCGAGATCAAGCAGAATCGCTGCGGTGGCACCGTCGACGTTCATTGGCAATGGCCGCCCCCGTCGTCGTGACAGCTGGTCCTCAACAGCCACCGCGACGTCCGTGTATCGCCCCGCAACAGACCGCTGGCGCGCATACCGCACCAGAGCGAGCGCACGTGGATCTCCGTCTGGATGTTGGGGATGACCGTAGCCCGGAACGCGCTCGCCAGCGTTGGCGAAACGGTCGATGACGGCTGTCGCGGCGGCCTCAGTCGGCACCGCGGGATCGGCGGCAACAGTCGACAGCGCGTGAGCAAGTTGCTCGCCAGCGCCTCCGTGGACGTCGCCTATTGACAGTATGCCTCCGGCGATGGCGGCCTGTACCGGTACTCCGGCTGAGGCCAAGGTGCGGGAGATCGTCGCCGAAGGCGAGATCCCGTGTTCCAGTACCGCCACGAAGAGCGCATCAAGCACCTCCAGCTCTTTTTGCGATGGCAGTCGTCCCTGCCACACCAGAAAGATGCCTCCGGTCAAAGTGATCGACCCGACCAACTCACTCAGACGATACCCGCGAATCACTACGTCATCGTCTTGCGCACTCGCGATGCCGGTTGCCCACTCGGTCGCCTCAGATGCCATTGCGCCTCTTCCCTCTCCACGTCAATGGCGCTCCCGCGCCATGCTGATAGTTCGACGGCCCGCCGGCATGTTGCTCCAACGTCTGCGCGCAGGCGTCAAGGCAGATCAGTGACCCGTCGCGGTACTCACCGACTGGGTTGACTTCGAATAGTGACAGCCCGCGTTGTTCACTGATCGATAGCAGCTTGTTGATGAGTCGCTGCGCACCCGCCGGGTCCCTGAAGCCGGCGCGCTCGATGAGATCATCGGCCGCATCCGCTGGAACGCAGTTCACCGTCTTGCTGGCGTCTACGTCGACTCCTCCTTCGCCGACGAAGCACACGACCTGATGTTCGATGCGCACTACGGAGAAGAACCACTCCTTCGCCGCTGGTGCCGTGTAAAGCTCGGTGAGAATTGTCGCGTCGCGCACTCCGAGATCTTCACAGCGCCGCAGGAGCACGGACGCGACCGCGTCACGCTCTTCCGGCCGTGCCACCGGCCCGAACATCAGGCCGCTCTTACGCTTGTGGAGCAATTCGGGCGCTGACACCTTCATGATGGCTCGCCGCCCCTCCTCTAACTCTGGCTCGCTGTCCGGGACCGCAAGCCCCTCGCTGGTGAGCCACCGCTTCGCGACGTGTTCCGGCACTGCCGGCACATGCAGCGGTCCCTGTCCATCGCCTGGACCTAAGCGGTGCCTCCGACCAGCGCCTCGGGCTACGGCGTCGACCATCCGCACGATCGAGTCGAACGTCGGAATCCCTGCTTCGGTCAGTGCGGTCATCGCCGCTCGCGGCGGCGACAGCCACGCAACTGCCAGTTGAGTTGTCGTCGCAGCGGTTGACACCAGGTCGTTTGCGATCCGGTCAGCCGTCGCCTCCTGCAGACCGAGCACCCACAGGACGCCGCATACTTCTTCAGCTTGCAGAAGTACCCGGGTCGCGTCCGCGACCAAGTGCGGGCTGTTCACAACCTGCGCCGTGATATCGACGGGGTTGCTCGCGGAGCCAAACGGAGGAATCACCGCCCGCACCCGTTCCTTGGTTTCTTGCGACAAGGTTGCGAGGTGCAGACCGTCCGTGACTGCGCGGTCCACTGCTTCGATCCCGGCTGCACCGGAGATGGTGGCTACGACCCATCCGGTGCCGGCCGATCCGGGTTCCATTTCCCGCACCTTGGCGAGGTCGATTGCGTCTTCGATGCTGTCGGCTAGCAATGCCCCGGCTCGACGCCCGATTGCACGCGTCACCTGCCAGTTGCCGGTGAGGCGGCCGGAATGGGATCCCGCCGCGATGCGGCCCACATCCGATTCGCCCCCCGTCAGGAACACGACGCGCTTGCCGGCCGTAACTGCCGACTCGACGGAGCGGAGGAGTCCGCTCAGATCATCAACCGACTCGGCGTAAACGAGGATCGTTCGCACGTCGGGCTGTCGCCCGTACCACATAAGGACGTCAAAGACGGTGACGCCGGCGGCGTTACCGACGGCGGCCCAATACTTCACGCCGACTCCAGCGTCCTGAAGGCCGCTGTGGATGAACGCCGCCACCGCGCCGCTCTCAGAGATCACCGCTGTATCGCCATCCGGCATCGGTAGCGCATTGGGTCGGTCAAGCTGGGTAGCAAACGTCGCGACGAAGCTGGGCCTGGCGCCAAACAGCCCGACCGAGTTCGGACCGACCAGCAGGATTCCGGCACGCTGACATGCAGCGGTCACGCGGTCTTGAAGGTCTGACCGGCCTGCGTCTGCAAAGCCCGCCGAGCAGAGGACGATCGCGTGGGCAGCGCGCTTCTCGGCGATGTCCTCAACCACCTCCGCGGCGGCTTCCGCAGACAGCGTGATCACTGCGACATCAACGGGCTCGATTCCGTCAAGGCTGTCACGGGCCCGCGTGCCCTGTACGTCGTCATGCGGTGACAGCACCTCGATGCGCCCAGCAAACGCAAGCGTCAACAAGCGATCCAGGATCTTGCCGCCGATCCGAGAGCGATCACGCGATGCGCCGCACAACAAGACCGACGACGGACGGAACAGGGCAGAAAGGTCGGTTGTTGCATCAACCTGATTCACGGTCATTCTCCTTCGCTGACAGCGAACCGTACGAGCGCCTCGTCATCGACAACTAGATTTGCTGCCGACGCCCCAAGGACAAGGTCGGCGGCTTCGCGCCTAAGGTCAGAGGTAGCGATCTGAGACGCGAAGATCTCGAAATGGCTCAGCTCTGTGGTCAACAGAGGCGCGTACGTCGACAGTGCCGACGCCACCTCAGCCGCGTGATAGGTGGCGAGCATCGTCTCCCCCTGCGTTCCGACAATCAGCGGAACACCTGCTGCGGCGGCGAGTCCGGCGATGCGCAGGCTTTCCCGCACGCCCGTGCGAGACACCTTAATACTGACCGCTTGGATACACCCTTCCTTCAGCTGTCGCCACACCTGGGCCGCAGTGAACGCGCTCTCGTCGCCCAGGATGCCAACGCCGGTGGCCTTGTATAGCTGGCTCCGCATGTCCGCATCTATCGGCATCGGCTCCTCCAGATATAGGAGCCCGTGGTCGCGCAGCGCGGTCGCGACTGTCAGCGTCTCGCGCCACGAATAGCCGAGATTCGCGTCGATGTAAACCATCGCCTCGGGGGCTATCTCCCGCAGCTTCCGGAACAAGGTGATGTCGAGGTCAGCGTTCGCCCCACCCTTAAGCTTGAACGCGCGATACCCCTGCTCGTACACGTTTCGCGCCTCTGCTAGGACCTCCTCCTCGGACTTGAGTGGGAGCATCCAGGCGACCTTCACACGCGGAACCCCGCCGCCTAAGAGGTCGCGCACCGGTAACCGACGTTGCGCGGCACGCGCGGCAAATATCAGCTGCTCAAGGGCACCCCGCGCAACGTTGTTCGCAACGACTCCGCGGTGAATCTCCTCGAGCGTCTGGAGGGCCCACACATCCTCCCCGATGAGGCGCGGAGCCAACTCGTCACGGATCAGGTGTGCGATTGAGCTCTGTGTCTCGCCGTAAATCGAGATGCGAGGAATCGCCTCCGCCCAAGCGACAGTTGCATCCTCTAGCTCGACACGCAGCGCAACGTGCTCGCCCTGTGTGATCGCGCCGTAGGCGAATACGACCGGATTCGTGTAGGGGATGGTGAATGGGGTCGCGCTCACGGCGACGATCGTGCCTGAGCGCTTGTCTGATGACATTGCCACTACCGTCTCGGTTGGGTTGTGTCCCGGGGCCGTCTCATTTGCGCAGAATGCCCCACAGCAACGTGTCGGCGAGCCGGTCCCCGATCTCCTCCGCGTCCGCTGGGCCGTCTGGCTTGAACCACTCCGCGGTCCAGTTGAGCGCGCCGAGAAGGGAAAGCACGGCAATCTTGGGATCGAGCCGAGCGCCGAAGTCGCCGCTCGCCATCCCGTCGCGCATGAGCGCCCTGTAGAAGTCCTCGTAGCGCTGGCGCTTGTCGACGATGCGGGCTCGGTTCGGGCCGGTCAGATACCGCCACTGGTGGAATACGACGAGCGTCCGCTGTGGGTTCTCGGCAACGACGGCGAGATGGGCCTTGATCGCCAGGCGCATGCGCTCGGCCGGCTCGATAGAGCGCTCGATCGCCTCGGTGGCGGCGAGGAACCGGTCGATACCGGCCTCCGCGATCTCGAACAGGAGGGTCTCCTTGTTGTCGATGTGCGCATACAAGCTGCCCGGGAGGACGCCGACCGCCTTGGCAATGTCGCGAATCGTGGTTCCGGCATATCCGGACTCGCTGAACAGACCGGTCGCAACCTCCAGAATCGAGTCGCGCGGCTTGATGAGGTTCTGACGGGGGGGTGTCGTTCCGGTCAATCGATTCCTTTGGATGCGTGTTCCGGGGAGATCCTCGGTCCCCCACGCCGAGATCGCGACCGTACAGGGTAGGCGGTCACGAAAAACAAGCGTTTGCCACGGTGCTGTAACGCGCTTCCTGCAGGCTCACGCCGCGCCCCTCCTAAGCGTCCGGCTGGTCAGGGCAAACTCTCCCGGACTGGTGCGACCGGCGAACTGCAAGCGGCGCTTGAACTGATCGGACCAGAAGTACCCTGCCCGAGCCGGGCGGACGCTGGGCGGCCGTCCCAGCAGGGCGTCCACCGCGTCGTCCACAAACGGCGACCGATTAGGCCGGGCTCCGATGGCCACCACCAGGGCGCCACCGAGGATGACGATCCGGCGGCTCATTCTTCGGAGGTGGAGTCCTCAACGAAGGAGACCGAATCGGTCGGGCAGTCGTATGAGGCCTGGCGAACCGCATCGAGACGGTCTTCGGAGACGAGTGGCTGGACGACCACCACCAGCCCGTCGTCATCGAGGTCGAACACATCCTCGGCATCGACGATGCAGGTCGCGAACCCCGAGCAAGTGTCACGGTTGGCGCGAACCCGGATCATCGCGGAGCCTCCGTTACTGGGTAGCCATCAACCCGCTTGCTGACCTCCTCGTGAAAGGCCGTCAGACGACTCTCCGCGGTGTTGAACAGGTTGCGCCTGAAGCCGAGGGAGCGCGACACCGTGCCGAAGCCGTTGATCACTGCGGCGTCCTCGGTGGTGACCTTCATGAACTGATCCCAGTCGCGCTCGTTGCGGCGCGCCCATTTCGCGTCGTCCATTCCGTCGGGCGTGGGACCGACGACGCCGTAGGCCTCAAGCACGGTCTCGGTGGGCGAGATCGGCCACGTAGTCCACATCTGC
>Ga0302325_10011320_pt1 | contig 19226 bp, 14 predicted proteins | sample Palsa_T0_2_FD_201948 | JGI IMG/M metagenome (GOLD analysis project Ga0302325, IMG submission 201948) | Peat permafrost microbial communities from Stordalen Mire near Abisko, Sweden - Palsa_T0_2 | ecosystem: Environmental > Terrestrial > Soil > Palsa > Peat permafrost | place: Sweden: Abisko...
CCGGCCCGGAGGGTTGCGATGAAAATGGGCCGGCGGCTGCGTTGCTCGTCGGTCACGTATCGGTTCAGATATGCTCCCTCCTCACGCCTTGCCGGCGGCCCATTTTGATCGCAACAATATACCTCGTATTTCGGGGACAGGACACTAGTGTCCTCTCCCCGAAATAGCAGGTAAATTGCAGGAGGACAGGAAGCGGATGAATCGCCGTGCACAGACGGGAAACGCCGTCCGCATCCTGCAACTTCCGACTTCTGAACTCTTCAACTATGTTTCGCGGGCGAGCTGAATGTTGAAAACCGGAGTTCCAACTGCACCCCACAACCGCAACCAGAGCGGGAGATACATTTCCGTACCCCGCGCTCCGGTAATATCGCCGAGATCCACAATATTCGTCGGCTTCCATCCAAACCATTCGCTGAGTTTCGCGGCCACTTCCTTTTTGGCTTCCGCGTCGTTTCCACAAATCGGCAGTGCGTGATCGCCAGGAATGCGCGCCGGGTCGATCATGACCTCGCAATTGACCGTATTGAGTGCTTTGACAACGCGCACATCAGGGAATTCGCGTTGCGTTTGTTCACCGAGCGAATCGGAATTGCACACCGTCAGCGAGGGCGGCATGCCCTTCGAAAAATCAAGTGGATTACTAACTTGGATAAGAATCTTGTCAGCCAGATTTTCCGCTCCCGCAAGGTGCAGCGCGGCAAGAGAATTCGCACCGGTGGTACAATCAAAAACGATTTCACCGAATGCAGCTGCTTCCGCAAATGTCCCGATTTGGCCGTTACCGCCGACGGCCTCAAACCACGCTTGCGCACCGTCGCTGTTCGCTGTGCGCGAACCCATCATGACCTCCTGTTCTTGCTGGAGGAGTTTCGTTCCGAGGGTGGCGCCGACCATGCCGGTGCCAAGGATTGCGATTTTCACAAAGTCATCTTACGGGGTGCGTCGATTCCGGCAAGCAGCACCTATCTTTTGCCCCGATTCGCCATCGTGAAGCGATGCCTCCAAAGAATTTTCCGGCAACGCCGCGAACTCGCCCCTTTTCGGTGCCTGAACCGTGAATCCAAAAACAGGGTTGCGCCTCGCTTTCTTTGGTTTTAAGTAACATCTCTTTCGATCAAACGCGCGGTTAGCTCAGTGGTAGAGCACTACCTTGACACGGTAGGGGTCACAGGTTCGAACCCTGTATCGCGCACCAGAGGCTCAGAATCAGCGACTTACAAGCCGAAGGTCTTAACGCGTCGCATAACTTTCGATGAAATGAACGATGCCGTCGGGTTTGCGGTACGCCTCGTAAATGAGAAGGATCTCGAGCGCGTCACCGAGGGTGCCACGCTCGGGGCCCAGGCCTTCGAGCAAACGGGTCGTATAACTGATGACTTCAGGCGCGTAACCAAGGAGAAAAAGCCCTTTGTTGTGCAGTTCGCCAAGGGAGAACTCGGGTTCCCAGTGGAGCGGACTGGACTCATCATCCGTGACGTTGAAATAGTCGCCGGAACGGCCATACCCCTGTTTTCGCTTACCACTTCGGTAAAGAATGACGCGGACGTTGTTGTCGACGACTACATTTTCACCGTCGCCAATGACTTCCGTCCGCTCAAAGAACGAGCTAACTGACTGGCCGTGACTGAGGATCAGGTTGCCGATGGCGCCGCTTTTGAACTGGAGCGAGACGGTGGCAGCGCCGGAGAAGCTACGGGTCACGAAGAGCGATTCGAGCGGTCCGCCGAGGAGCAGCAGAACGGAGTGAGGATGGACGAAATGATCGAGGAAACCCACCATCTTTACGTTGTCGGAGCGCTCTTCGCAGGGCGGGAGAGACTGCGGGTAACGCGCGGTGATACAGCTGATGCGGCCAAATTCGGGACGGCTAGAGAGGGCCTTCGCTTTCAAGTTGGCTGGAAGAAACATTTTCTTCAAGCCGACGGCGACGTGACGACCCGTTTCAACGCTGACGCGAATCATTTCGCGAACTTCCCGAGAAGTGCCCGCCGGCGGTTTTTCGATCCAGGCATGAGCGCCGGCCCGCATACAGTCGATGGCGAGGGCGGGAAAAACGGGCAGGTGTTGGGCATCGTAGCTGGTAACGATAAAAACCAGTTCCGGCTTTTCCGCCGCAAGCATCTCATGGTGATTCGCGTAGGTCCGCTGCGCCCCGAAAAGTCTGGCGCAATACCCCGCCCGCTCAGGATGAAGGTCGCAGATCGCCACGAGGTCCACCGGTGCGAAGGCGAATGTGGGATAGATGTTTCGGAAAGCGTGACCGCCAGCGCCGATGAAGCAGACGCGCAGTTTGCGGCTGTATTCGTAATTGTAAGTAACGTGCTCGATAAGAAGGATGTTCCGGAATTATTCGCCGACGGTCTGGCGATCCGCTGAGGTGAAAACAATGAAGAGGAGCGCTTCCGACCGGCCGATGTTGGTGGCGCGATGCCAGACGTTGGGCAGAACGGTAACCGTATCCCCAGGGTTCATTTCGGATTCTGTGCCGTCGGCCATCGTGTGGCGGATGTTGCCCTGACTGACGACGAGGATTTCACTGCAATTCGGGTGATAGTGGCGGGGATTGCTGCAGCCGGGCTTTAGCCGGCAGTGACCCACCGTGACTTCGCGGCTATTGCCGAGCGAGCGGCTGGCGTACCAAGTGAGACCGCCCCAGTCGAAATCGAGTTTTTCCGCCTTTTCGGAGGGGACTAGTTGAATAGCTTCTTGCATGGTTTTATCGACGGGTTGGCATGGTGGACGCGTGGTGATCGAGAAGAGAAGTTGAACAGAAGGAAGCCAAGGGAACGAAGAGGGTTCAGGATTCGGCTTTCAGGATGGTCATTCGACAAATCCCCGTTTGCGCGGGTGAGGCTCGGCGGGCATTGTCCATCAGCGGACAGCGCGCTCAACTGTCCGCGCTGCGATCCGGGTCGTGTTCGATCGGTTTGCGGGCATTTCGGGCGAGAATGTGTTTCAAAAATGGCCGTTTGTAATTCTCGAACACAGCAGAGACGATTGCGGCGTCGTCGACAAAACCTGCTCTCGGGATCGAGTCGGGAATGATGTCGGTCACCTTCCGCAGGTAAAATAGCGCGAAAGCAGATTCCGCGATCGCGGTAAATGGAATCGATCGATTCAGACCGGCATGAAAATCTTCAATGATCTCTGCGAGAAATTCGACCTGATCCGGAAGATCCGGGAACTCCGTTACCTGAGTGACAGCCAGTCGGATGTTGGGCAACAATCGAACCAGCTTGTCCAGATGGGCCGGAGTGATGCGGCGGGCGCCGTCGGTAATGAAAGCCTGCAATTCCTCGTTCATTCGTAATGGGCCTAAGCGTAGCATGATCAGGCGGACAAAAGAAAGCGCCGAGAATAACCGCGAAGAGGCGTTCCGATCATGCGCCAAGAGCGCCGCTCGACCGCAATCCCTCCTGAGTCCGTGAGGGGCTCGAGTTCCCGGCGCTGAAACGCTCAAATCCCGGCCGTCAACTCGATGGCCCGGTGTCTCGCGAGAGCCAATTTGGTCTGATCCTTGCCGACACCACGGGCCATATCCGGGCGCCCGCCCCCTTTACCACCCAGAATACCCGTGAGTTCCTGGACAATTTTCCCAGCCTGATGGGCGCCGGTCAGGGAAGGATCTACCGTGACCAAGAGATGGATCTGTTCAGCGACCTTGCCGAACAATATCGCAATTCCGGAAAACCCTTTCGTTTTGAGCAAGCTCGCCACGAACTGGAGTTGATCCGCCGTGGCGCCGTCAATGACTTCCACGATAGTCCGTTGGCCGGCGGGGAGTTTCGCCACAACTTGCTCTGCTTCGCGCTGTAGAATTTGTCTTCGTTCCTTCTCTAGCGTTTTTTTCAAATCCACCAACTCACGATTGAGTTCCTCGATTTTCGTCGACCTTTGGTCCAACTGGGTTTGTAGATGACGGAAGGCAACAAGCCCGGTAAGCGCCTCCACTCGACGGACGCCGGCGGAAATAGCGCCTTCACTGACAATCTTGAACAGTCCAAGCTGCCCCGTCCGCAGCACGTGGGTCCCGCCGCACAATTCCATCGAATAACCATCCAGCTTTCCCGAATTCCCGCCGATCTGGACCACCCGAACTTCTGCGCCATATTTCTCGCCAAAAAACTGCATCACATCCATTCGGGATTTCACCTCTGCAAACGGAACTTCGATCCAGCTGACCGTATCATTGGCAACGATGCGACTATTGACTAACTCTTCAATATCTCGCAATTTTTGCTGTGAAACGGGGTGACTATTAAAATCAAATCGCAAGCGATCCGGGCCGACGAAAGAACCTTTTTGACTAACGTTCTTACTTACGACCTCATGTAACGCCCAATGAAGAAGATGGGTAGCTGTATGGTGAGCCTCAATCATCCGCCGCCGGGGACCATCTACCTTCAACAAAATTTCTGCAGGAACATTAACTTCGATCGGTCCGGCCAGTTTCAGGTAGAACGTTCGCCCTTGTTTGCTGACGCCCTGAACCGGGACGACCTTATTATCTTGAAAAACAATTTCGCCTGTATCGCTGATCTGCCCTCCCATCTCGGCATACAAAGGGGACCGATCGACGACCGCAAATATCTGTTTCTCCTGATGGACGACCCGGACTAGGCTTGCCTTCGCTTCATCGTGATCAAAACCAACAAATGCGGTCGGAACAGTTTCTTCGACCGCTGTCACCACTTCCTTTTCCTGCGCAGCGCGTGATCGTTCCCGCTGCTCCTCCAATTTCTTTTCGACGGCAGCGAGATCGAGTGTCAGTCCACGTTCTCGAACTAACACTTCCGTCAGATCAACCGGAAATCCATAGGTGTCGTAGAGCCTGAAGGCGGTTTCTGGCGGAAATATTTTCCCGATTCGTTTGTTATACTCTTCCTCGAATATCCGCAATCCGCGGTCAAGCGTGTGATTGAACAGGACTTCCTCACTATCCAACACTCCCATTATCTTTTTGCCCTCGCTTTGTAACTCCGGAAAAGTGGACCCAAAGTTATCAACGACTGTCTGAACCAGTTTGCTAAGAAATCCATCGGAACCGAACCCGAGATACCGACCAAACATAACCGCCCGGCGAAGGATACGCCTGAGTACATAATTTCGATCTGTGTTGCTCGGAACAATCCCATCCGCAATAGCAAACGCCAGCGTTCGAATATGATCGGCCACGACCCGGAAAGCGACGTCGATTTTTTCCTGTTCGGATAGGTTCGATCGGGAGGCCGGCAGCGTTCTTCCATACGATTTGCCGCTCAGCTCCGAAAGTTTTTGGAAGATCGGGCGGAAGACGTCGCTTTCATAGTTGGAAATTGTGCGGCTGAAATCCCGGAAACCGTCTGTGCATTCGATAATCCCGGCTACCCGTTCAAAGCCCATTCCGGTGTCCACATGTCTGGCAGGTAATGGCGAAAAGCCGCCGTCCGGATTGGCATTTAGCTGAATAAAAACCAAGTTCCAGATTTCGATGCACGACGAGGTTCCCTGATTGACCAGTTTCCCCTCGGTCTCCCCTTTTGCAGTCAGGTCAATGTGGATCTCGGAGCAAGGTCCACAGGGCCCGGTATCCCCCATCATCCAGAAATTGTCTTCCCGGTCACCATTGACGACGTGGATTTTCGGATCAAGGCCGGCTTTCTCAAAGGCGGCCGCCCAATAACTGAACGCCTCCTCGTCAAACACCCCCGGATCACCTCCCCCGGGTTTGTAAACAGTGGCGTAAAGGCGTTCCGGCGGGAAATTCCAGCGTCGAACGAGGAGCTCCCATGCCCACTCGATCGCCTCTTTTTTGAAATAATCTCCAAAACTCCAGTTGCCGAGCATCTCGAAGAAAGTGTGGTGATAGGTATCAAAACCAACGTCCTCGAGGTCATTGTGCTTGCCGCCGGCCCGGATGCATTTCTGGGTGTCGGCAGCGCGAGGCGGGGTGAACGGCGGCTTCTCCTGACCGAGAAAATAGGGTACGAACTGGTTCATGCCCGCGTTCGTAAATAACAAATTCGGAGCGGTTGGCAGCAAGCTCGCGGAAGGCACAATGGTGTGCAGTTTTTCCCGGAAAAAATCCAAAAATGATTGCCTGATTTCGGATGCGTTCATGATAAAGTGGTCTGGTGCGGAGCCGCGAAGATCCGCGAAAAGCGGCGGCGGCTCAAGTAGGAGCTGGAACGATGCACTACGGCTCGATCTTCGCCCCAGCATGGTAGCCTCCGAGATCAACCGGCGCCGTCGCGTAGGGTGGGCCGCCGACGATCCCAACTTCGTAAGTCTCGCCAACAATCGACTGGGGCCATTCCGTCATGTACTCCTCGATATCCTGTCGATTCAGCAACTGGCCCTCCTGCAGATTCTTCTCTGAGATCGCTTCCTCTTTCGCCGCTCGCATATCTGCAAGGTTCTGTTTGACCTTCGCCAGTTTGTCATTCCCTCTGGCCTGCTTAATCTCGTCGACGGAGGCGATGGCAAAGTAATAGGCGGGGACCGTCAAAAGTTCCCCCAGAATTTCGTTCACATCCTTGGTGGTTTTTCCGGTCGTGAACCAACCGTCATCGCTCATTCCCCCCACAACGTAAGTCGCCGTATCGGCGGACAACCCGGAGAATTTGGCCGACATCGCGTCGAGCAGCGGGTTACCGCCTTCCCGATTCTGGCTCAATTTCATTTGCAATTCGACCACTGTTTTTTGCAGACGTTTGCCCAGATACGCGACACTATTCCCTTTTTCAGCCAGATCCGACGACAACTTGTTGAAATCCGAAGAAGCCCTTATTCCCTGCGACTTCCCTGAATCGGCGTCGATCATCCCAAGAACCAGCTTTTCGCTGCTTGCGATGATCAAATAGTCTCCGTACCGCGCCATGGTTGGTGTCAGGTAGGGCATCTCCTCGACCCCTTCCAACACCCGCATGCGAACGTCCGGTTGATCGATTTTTTGAACCTTTGGATTCATCGCGCATAGCGCATCCAGGCGATCAAACAACTTCTCATTTTTAACTTTCCAAACCAATGCGGCAGCCGGTTCGGGCATTTCATCTTGTTGGTTCCCGAACGGAATTTTAACCGTAGTCTTCGGGTCCAACGTCACGATGATACCCACCTGGTCGCCAAGCGAGCCGAGCAACTCCTCCAGACTCAACCCGGTAAAGGCCTGGACCTGTTGCGAAAAATGTTGCTGCCATTTCGCGACTTCCGGAATTTCCGAACCGGCCAACACTTTGGAGACCGCCCCCCAAAGCGGAGCGACGTCAAAATCGAAAAATGCGAAGCCCTCCGTATTTTCAGGGACCATTCTCAGAAACGGAAAATCGTGCGGCGGTTTGGCGAATGCGTCCCAGACAAATCCAGAGCGATCCGGAACATAGGTATACGTTTTATTGAGAAAAAAACCTGGCTCGATTTCGCGCGAACTTAATCCGATGGCCTTCACCCCCTGGAGGCCGCTGTTGAGAATTAAGCGTATTCCCAGATCAAAGTTCTTCCGCAGACTGTCTCGCTCATCCTGAGAAAGACTTGAATCTGAAACCGCCAAATCCCGGACAGACTCCAATTTCTTCACTAACTCTCCCAACGCTTTCTCTGCGCTCCAGTAAAGATAGATCTCGCCGCCTGGATCGAGGTGTGCCGTAACGCGTTGAAAGGCGGGATTGGCGGGGGATTCTTCTGCGTTGGAAACCTGGGGTCCCGTTTGGCAGAAAGCCAACAGAAAACAGCTTGCGGACAAAACGCGGGCGAAACTCCCAATCATAGCGCTCATAGCAACCATAGCGATTTGCTCATCGAAGGAAAGAATTTCAACACATCCGGCGACGAGCAAATTTTGATTGGATGTCCGGCGGCTCCATCGGATAACAAGGAATGGCCACCGTTCCTGCCACAATCCAAGAACTGAAACAGCAGACCGTTGCCGATTATCCTGCAGGTTCGGTGCACGCGCAAATCGATGAAGTCGCCAGCAAACGGACCAAGGATCAAAAGCCTTATCTTGAAATTCATTTGCACGATGGAACAGCCAGTTTTCCGTTGCGCGTTTGGAGCGATCATCACTTCTTCGGATTTTGTTCTGAGCTTCGGACAGGGGATTTCGTAGAGGTTCAGGGCGATTTTATGGTCAGCGCGGCTTTCGGACTCGAGGCGAGGAATTGGAGCGTGCGTTTTCTGACCACTGCGGAAAAAGCCGACCTGCTGGCCGGACCGGCTGATATTCGAGAAAAGCAGAGCATCGACTATTCGGCCATAGAATCGTTTACTACGTCGATACGAGATCCTCGTCTGCGTGAATTGTCTCTTTTGTTCCTCCGGGAATTTGGAGATCGGCTGCGTCGATCCGCAGGCGCGCGGAGCTATCATCATGCCAGACGCGGCGGTTTGGTGGAACACATCGCTCAAATGATGCGTGCTGGCGACGCCATGGCGGCGGTCTATTCTGGCCTGAATCGCGACCTCCTTTTGACCGGCATCCTTTTTCACGACTCGGGCAAACTTTGGGAGAACTGCTTCCCGAAAGAGAGCTTTCTGATGCCTCACGATTTCCGGGCAGAACTCATCGGTCATGTCTCCATGGGCGTGGAACTGGTAAACCGGCTCTGGCAACGGTTGAAAGAAGGCGCAGAGTTCCCCTCCTGGAACGTCCTTTCGCCCGACTCCGATCTAGTCCGGCTCCACCTGCTGCATCTTGTCGCGTCGCATCACGGCGAGAAACAATTCGGTTCTCCGGTCGAACCAAAAACTCCCGAAGCGATGACTCTCCACCTGATCGATAATCTGGATGCGAAGTTGGAAATGATGTCGGTCACTTACCAACTCGGAAAACGGTTAGGTCCGGACGTCATTGAACGCGTGCGCCCGCTCCCGACAAATCTCGTCTCCGCACTGGCGGCGTTCGCAGAGGAAACCGGAGACGAGAGGTAAACCACAGATCACAGAAGCCGATGACATTCGCGGCGGCTAGCGAAAAAAAAGAACGGCCAAATTGGTTTATTTGGCCGTCCAGGTTCGTGCCGGACGCTCGTATCGTCGACCAAAGGAGATTCTCGGCGCCCCGTTGTGCGGCGAGTCACTCTTTTTGCATCAGCCGGCGTTGTCCTTCATTAAACGCTCAATGTTTATTGAACCGAGTTCCGGCAGCACGAGTCTCTCGAACTCGCGGCGAGTTAAATGCAATCCGGGACCTTTAGGCAAGCGCAGGTTGCAATTTTCTTTCTTCCGGGAGGTGAGAGAAATCGCCATGACGCTGCCGATCTTTGGTGTGGTCTTTCGCGATCAGCATGTAGACAGCCGGTAAAACAAACAGAGTTAAGCAGGTGCCGATGATCATTCCCGTCACCAAAACCCAGCCAATACTGTTTCGTGCACCGGCACCAGGACCTTGGGCAAGGATCAGAGGTGTATGACCCGCGACCGTCGCGACCGACGTCATCAGAATCGGACGAAGACGCGTCGCAGCCGCCTCGATGATTGCGTGGAATTTCTCCTGGCCTGCTTCCTGGAGCTTGTTGGCAAATTCGACAATCAAGATACCGTTCTTGCAGACAAGCCCGACCAGGGTCACCAAGCCCACATAACTGTAGGCGTTAATCGTCGTCTTACCGAGAAATGTAACTGCTAGCGCGCCGGTCAAACCAAGCGGGACCGATCCCATCAGAATGATCAACGGGTCCCGGAAGCTCTCAAATTGAGCCGCCAGCACGAGATAAATCAAAATTGCGGCCAGTGCCAGGGTGGTCAAAAACGAGTCCCCTTCCTTACGTAACTGACGCGACTCGCCGGTGTAATCGATCGTGTACCCTTTCGGCAGGATCTTGGCCGCTTCCTGTTCGAGCACTTTCAGAGCGTCATCCGTGGTTGCCCCGGCGAATTTATTCGGCAATCCCTCGATCGTTGCGGAGTTTAATTGCTGGAACCGATTCAACGATCGCGGTTGAACTGTCGTCTCGATGTTGGCAAAGGTCGAGAGCTGAATCGGTAGTCCATTTGGCCCGGTCACGTATAAATTCTTCAAATCGTCCGTCGTCAGTCGATCAATGCGCTTCACCTGCGGAATCACTTTGTAGCTGCGACCCTGGATGCTGAAGTAATTGGTATATCCCCCACCCAGCATCGTCGCAAGGTCGCCGCCCACCTGCCCCAGATTGAGCCCCATCGAAGCCACTTTGTCCCTGTCGAAAATAATGTTCGCCTCCGGCAGATCGTATTTGAGGTCGCTATCCGCAAAAACAAACTTACCGCTTTTGAAGGCTGCTCCGACCAATTGCTGCGCGAACTCATTGATCTCTCGCGGTTCGGCCGTTGAGGAGATCACCAGTCCCACAGGGAAATTGGTTCCGCCCGGAAGCGGTGATGGAGTCGTCGCGAAAATTTGGACTCCAGGTATCTGGGATAATCGATGGTTCACATCGACCAGTACTTCTTCCATGGTACGTTTTCGCTCACTCCATGGCTTCGCAACCATGCCGGAAAACCCTTGGGTGGCCAGAGTCACCTGGAAGGTTTGCGCAGTCTCGGGAAAACTCTTGTAGATGTCGTTCATTTGAGCGGTGAACAGCATGTTTTGTTCAATGGTCGCATTCGGGGGAGTCTGAACGATTCCGAAAATCACTCCTTGATCCTCTCGTGGCGCCGGTTCCTTTGCCGACATCAAGTAAAATGGCACCGCCAGACAAATGAACAGCAGTGCCATGATACAGATCACCGGCCAATACCCGAGCGACCAGGTTAACGTGTTCGCATAGCTCGTTCGCAACCCGTCAAATCGCCGCGTGATCCAACCCGCAAATCCACGTTCGGCCATTCCTTGCTTCAAGAGCTTCGAGGCCATCATCGGCGACAAGGTCAGCGCAACGACGCCCGAAATTGCCACAGCACCCGAGAGCGTGAAAGCGAACTCACGAAAGAGCGATCCGCTTAATCCGCCCTGCAATCCAATGGGTGCATAGACGGTTGCGAGACTGATGGTCATAGCAACGATCGGGCCGAACAGCTCTCGAGCGCCCTTGATCGCTGCGTCAAAAGGTTTCATCCCTTCGTGCAGATGTCGTTCTACGTTTTCTACCACGACGATGGCGTCATCCACAACTAGCCCGACAGCGAGGACGATCGCAAGTAGCGTGAGCAGGTTCAGGGTAAAGCCAAACAACAGCATTAAGAAAAAGGCGCCCACCAGCGACAATGGGATCGCTACGATCGGAATCAACACCGAACGGAAAGATCCCATGAATAGGAAAATCACCACGATGACGATCAGGATCGTTTCCGTCAACGTCTTGATCACGTCGTCGATTGCATTCTGAATGTAGAGTGTGGAATCGTACGGGATCGCCATGCGCATCCCGGTCGGGAGTTCCCGCTCCATGTCGGGCAGCGCAGCGCGCACCCGCTTGATCACGTCTAACGTGTTGGCCGTCGGCAGAACGAAGACCCCCATGAACGTCGCTACACTCCCGGAAAAGCGCACATCCGAGTTGTAATCCTCCGCGCCTAATTCAATATCTGCGACATCCCGGAGGCGCACGATCGCGCCGTTTTGCTGTTTGATCACCAACTCCTTGAATTCGTCAGCGGTCTGCAGATTCGTGTTGGTCACCAGGTTAATGGCCACCATCGAGCCTTTCGTCTGACCGACGCCGGCAAGGTAGTTATTGTTTTGCAGAGCGTTTTGGATATCTGTCGGCGACACGTTCAGGGCCGTCATCCGGTCCGACTTCATCCAGATCCGCATCGCAAAGGTTCGGGCCCCGAGAATCTGGGCGCTTTGTACACCATTGATGGCCGACAATTTGGGCTGAACCACTCGAGTCAGGTAATCCGTGATCTGGTTGCGGCCCAGGTCATGGGAAAAGAAGCTGAGATACATCGAGGCAAACTGATTGTCCGTCGAAGTGATCTGCAGCACAGGCAACTGCGACGCCGGCGGCAACTGGTTCCGAACCTGCTCCACTTTTGTCTGGATCTGTGCCAGAGCAGCATTCGGATCGTAATTCAGTTTCAGGTGAACACTGATCGTGCTCGTGCCCTGCGTGCTCGCGGACTCCATGTAATCGATCCCGTCTGCACTCGCGATCGATTGTTCCAACGGTGTCGTGAGAAAACCTCGCACCAGATCCGCGTCCGCGCCGTAGTAGACGGTCGTCACCGTGATCACCGACAGATCGCTGCGCGGATACTGTCGCACATTGATGCTGCGAATGGCTTGGTACCCGGCTATGAAAATAATCAGATTGACGACCGTCGCCACGACAGGCCGCTTAATGAATAAATCTGTGAAGCTCATCTCTTCCTCCGGGCCATCAACTGTCTGCAGGGTTCGGTGCCAGATCGCTCCCAGGCTTAATCTGGTTATTCACATTCACGTGTGCCCCGCTCTTCAGCCTGAACACGCCTGAAGTGACGACTTCATCGCCAGGCTTTAGTCCGGAAACGATCGCGATCATGTCGCCGCGCGACTGGCCAAGCTTGATAAACTGTTCCTTCACTCCTTTGTACTCCTTCCCCTGCGGGTCTTTCATCTCGGAGACGATAAATATTGAATCGCCATAGGGCGCATAATGGATCGCGGTGGCCGGGATCGCCACGACGTTTTGTTTTTCATTCATGATGACATTCACCTTGGCAAACATCCCTGGACGGAGCCGAAAGTCAGGATTCGCGAAGGTCGCCTGAATCTGGACGTTGCGCGTTGCCTGATCGACCAACGAATTAATTGCCGTGATCTTGCCGGCGAAAGACTGCCCTTCAAACGCGTCGACTTGCAGCGCCACTGGTTGGCCGACAGCGAGTTTACTGAGATCTTGCTGAGGCAAATAGAAATTGACGTAGATCGGGTCGAACGCCTGCAGCGTTACGACCATATCCCCTTCCTTCAGATATTGCCCGAGATTCACCTGGCGGATTCCAGTGACTCCGTCGAAAGGCGCGCGCAGCGTCTTACGCGCAATCAACGCACTGTATTGATCGACCGAGGCCTGGCCCTGCCGGCTGCTCGCCTCGGCGTTGTCGTAGTCGGATTGGGAGATCGCATGTTTCTCCAGGAGGTCCTTGTCTCGTTTAAGAGTCACAGCAGCGAAATCCCGCTGCGCTTCCGCCTGGTGAAGTTGTGCCTCTTCCTGGGTTGTATCCAGGCGTACCAACAAATCGCCCGCATGCACTTTGTTTCCGGATTCGAACGCTATCTGCCGAACAATGCCGGCCAGATCCGTGCTGATCGTCACACCGTTCACTGCGGTCGCGGTCCCGACGCTCCGGAGCGTCGGCTGCCATTCCGATTGTTTCGCGACGTCGGTCGTTACCGCCGTTGGCGGCGGCTCAAACGCTCCGGATTTGGCCAGCTTCATGAAGCCTTGAATCTGTGTGAATTTCACAAATCCGAAGCCAAACACCACCGCAAGAAACAGTGCAAAAAGCACGACGAAGAAGACCAGGTATTTCCAAAAAGGCTTTTTCTTCATACAATATTGTTCAATCTAGGCGCTCCGTGCCTCGCCGATGGCGGCGAGCTCACCGAGGCGGGTTCGAATCTTCTCGAGCAACATAACCAATTGCTGACGCTCCTCCTCGTTCAGCGGTTCCATAATGCTCGACAACCAACGGCTGTAACCGGGTCGGATTTTGTTGAGGAAGCCGTGCCCTGTGCCGGTCAGATGGACTCGGATCAGGCGCCGATCCTCCGGATCGGGGCGCCGCTCGATTAAACCATCTTTCTCCAATCCGTCCAAGAGGCCGGAAATGGTGGCCCGGGTGACGCCGGTCCTATCGGCCAAGCTTGCCGGGGTCGCCTCACCGTCGGGGTATTTCAGAAGGATCATCAGGAGGTTAAACCGCCCGTGCCGCGTCCCATACGAAGTCAAAACCTGTTCGTCAAGTGCCAGCAATTCATCTCCCGTACGCAACAACTGCAGGTAGGTGTAACACGCCGAAGCATCCAGGCCCGGGAAGCACTTTGCCTCTTCGAGGAAGACTTCGTATCTGGGCAACCCGTTCAGGAGTGTGAGAGAGCCCGGCATAAGATTAATGACCCTAATAATTAGGTTCCTAACGATTGTCAAGAGAGATTGTTGCCAACGCAACCACTTCCTTCGCCGCCAGTTCCCCTACGCTTTTTGCAGATGGATCGTGAGCAATGCGATGTCCGCCGGTGTAATGCCACTGATCCGGCCCGCCTGTCCGAGCGTCGCAGGTCGGATTTTGGTGAATTTTTGGCGCGCTTCGTTGCGGAGCCCTCTTACGTTTTCGTAATCGAGTAGATCGGGGATACTTTTCGTTTCGGCGCGTTCGGCCCGGGCTATCGAATCTTCCTGTCTTTGAATATAGCCTTCGTACTTGAGATCGGTTTCAACCTGCTCCCAGACGTCCGTCGAAAAATCGTCGAGAAGCTCCTTCGGGAGCCGCCGAAGGTCGAAATCCGGGCGTCGCAAGAGCTGATCGAGACGTATGTGATCCACCCTGGTTCGAGCGGCACGACCTTTTGCTCGGGAGATGGCCTCGATTTTCTCAGCGGCGGCGGCCCACTGCGGTTCGGAAACGAGCCCATATTCCCGCGCTTTGGGGGTTAACCGAACATCTGCGTTATCCTGGCGAAGCAAGAGCCGGTACTCCGCTCTGCTGGTAAACATTCTGTACGGCTCCTGGGTCCCGCGGGTGACCAGGTCGTCGATCAAGACGCCAATATAGGCTTCGGACCGGCTGAGAGAAAAGACCGGCTTACCCAAAATCTTGAGGCCGGCGTTGACGCCGGCCACAAGCCCTTGTGCTGCGGCCTCTTCGTATCCGGAGGTCCCATTGATCTGGCCGGCAAAAAAGAGACCGTTCACCTGCTGGGTCTCGAGCGTCGGTCGGAGTTGTGTCGGTGGACAATAGTCGTACTCGACGGCGTAGCCGGGGCGGATGATCTCTGCGTGCTCGAGGCCGGGGATGGAATGGACAAATTCGTATTGGATTTCGAAAGGCAAGCTCGTCGAGAGTCCGTTGACATAATATTCCTGTGTATGCCGGCCTTCTGGTTCCAGGAAAAGCTGGTGCTGCTCTTTCTCGGCGAATTTGACGACCTTGTCTTCGATGGACGGGCAATACCGGGGCCCGACCCCTTCGATTCGACCCGTGTACATCGGCGACTTGTCGAGGTTCGCGCGGATGATCTCATGAGTCCGCGAGGTCGTGTGGGTGATCCAGCACGGAATTTGTTCCACGTGGAACATATGGTTGGTGAACGCGTTCAACGTAAAGAGATCGTTCGCCCCTTTTACCAGGGTTTCCCGGCGAAAAGAGAATCGAGGCGGCGGCTCGTCTCCATCCTGGCGTTCGCATCGCGTCAAATCGATCGACCGCGCATTTAACCGGCACGGTGTGCCCGTCTTGAATCGGCCAATCTCAAATCCGAGCTCCTGGAGGCTCTGGCTCAAGGTCGAGACCGTATCCCCCATCCTCCCACCCGCCTGATTCCGCAACCCAACATGCAATAAGCCCCGCATAAACGTTCCGGTCGTGATAATCACTGTCTCCGCCTTGATCTCCAGCCCGAGGGTAGTCTCAATCCCTGTAACCGCCCCGCCCTCAACAAGAATGCGCAACACGTTCCCTTGCAAGAGCTCGAGGTTCCGTTCCGCTTCCACCAGCGATTTCATCCGGAATTGGTATGCTTTTTTGTCACACTGCGCCCGCGGGGCGCGCACACTCGGGCCCTTGTTGCTGTTCAACATCCGGAACTGAATCCCAGTGGCGTCCGTGTTGATGCCCATCACGCCGCCCAGGGCGTCGATTTCTCGCACCATATGCCCTTTTGCCAGGCCTCCCACCGCCGGGTTGCACGACATTTGGCCGATGGTGTCAAGATTCTGGGTCAACATCAAGGTCGCGCACCCGAGGCGAGCGGCAGCCATCGCCGCCTCGATTCCAGCGTGGCCCCCACCGACGACAAGGACTTGGTACCGCTTTGGGTAGACGAACATCCGGGAAAGGTTCTCCAACCCTTTTCTAAAATCAATCACCGCCTTCAGAACCCCTTTTCAGAGCGGCGCCCACGATCCGCAGTCCGTCTAGTGCATCGTTTCATCTGTCGCTGGCATCTGCGAGGTCTGTGATGCACTAGCCAGACAACGTGCTGTCGCACCGCGATCGACCGATTGTTCCACGTGGAACAAATGCGCCTTCTCTGTCTGCCAGGTTCGCCCCCGCCTTCTCTTTTTCGCCTCGCCGCCTGTCCGCTCCCTCCAAGCGGCAAGCGCGGGTAGTTTCGCGTGACAATTCCACTCCTTTCCGGCAAATTCCCTGAACTGCGCACCGCCATGGCAAAATCCCTTGAAGCTTCACCAATGAAGTCGCTCGCCGAAGAACTCGACTTCGTTCGCAAATCGTTTCGCGAATCGATCGACGTTTACTCTACCCGGGTCGAAACCCAACTGACCCAAATCAGGGATGCCGTTCTCAAGCAAACCAAAAATTCAAAATTACCCTCGGCGCAAATTCGTGATTTGCGCGATATGATTACCCTTTGTCGGACCCTGGATCTTAAACCCGAAAAAGGGCGCCGCAAAGATTTCAAAAAAATCGATTCGCTCCTGGAAGAACTCCAGTTATTGATCCAGACTTGGCAGTGAGAGATGCCAGACGCGCCCCTCTGCCAGAGCGCGTCATTGGCTCCAACGCCAATACGGGTCAGAGCCACGACGAAGATCTACCCTCGACCATTTCCCCCACCCCGTTCGTCCAGCGTTTTCACTGGCCGATCGCAACAAGAATATTTTTAGTTCTTCTCCCTTATTTTCAAGCTGGCCATTGATTTTTCAATTCGCATTGATTTCGTTGAACCGTTACCGGACTATTTCGCGGTTATGCTTGCTCCTCTGTTCTTGATATTTGCCGTCACCCTGTACCGCGTCTGCTACGCCTTGGCGGGCTCGCCCGGCGCTTGGGCGAATTTTTCTCCCCTCGCCGCGATTCTTCTCTGCAGCGCGGCCTATCTGCCGCGCAAATTCGTTCTTCTTGCCGGGGTAGGACCGCTGGTCGTCGCCGATCTCTTTCTCAACGCGCACTATCGCGAACCTTTAATCGATACCGGGATGATCTCCCGGTATTTTTGTTTTGCGCTGATCCTTCTGCTCGGATACGGGGTTCGCAAACAACAGCAATATAAAATGTTGTTTCTTTTCGGTTCCACGCTCACAGGATCATGCCTGTTTTATCTTATTACCAATACCACCGCCTGGATCTCCATGGCCGACTATGCGAAAACCCTCCCGGGCTGGTGGCAAGCGCTGACCATCGGTGAACCAGGCTTTCCCCCGACACTGCTCTTCTTCCGCAACACGGTTGTCAGCGACTTGTCCTTCACTGCGCTTTTCGTGATTACCCAAGCGATCTTTAACAAATCTCGCTCTCGGATCGCCGAGGGGGCGCCTCCCGTAGCCCGTAACCAAACTTAGCACGGATAGTCATCCCTATGGAAACTCTGGTCGATCCTGCAGACGCCGCCATCAATACCCGGTTAACGAAGGAAGAGAAAATTCGTTTCCTGCGCGAGATGTTCAGGATCAGGCGATTCGAGCAGACCTCACTGAAGTATTACAACCTCGGTAAAATGGGTGGCTTTCTCCATCTCTATTCCGGTCAGGAAGCAGTCGCCGTCGGTACGATCTCGCTGCTGGGCGACAACGACCATGTGATTACCGCTTACCGCGACCACGGACATGCCTTGGCCGTCGGTATGGATATGAAGGCGTGCATGGCCGAACTCTTCGGCAAGGCAACCGGTTGCTCCAAAGGGAAGGGGGGCTCAATGCATTTCTTCGCGCCGGACAAGAATTACTGGGGTGGTCACGGGATCGTGGGCGGCCAGACTCCGCTCGGTCTGGGGCTGGCCTTCGGCCTCAAGTACAAAGGACTCCGCGGATGCTGCCTTTGTTATCTTGGGGACGGCGCAATCAACCAGGGAACGTTTCACGAATCGCTCAATCTTGCAGCGTTGTTCAAACTCCCAGTTATCTACATTATCGAAAACAATGGATACTCGATGGGAACGAGCCAAGTGCGTTCTTCTTCGTTCCAGGAGACCCTCGCAAAGCGCGCCGAAGGTTATAATATGGCGTGGGATGTTTTCTACGGGGAAGACGTTTACGAGGTTCGCGCCAAAACACAGATCGCGATCGATCGTGCCCACAATGACTCGGAGCCGACTCTCCTCGAAATTCAAACGTACCGTTACTACGGGCATTCCGTGGCTGACGCCAATGCCAAGAAATATCGGACACCCGAAGAAATTGAGCAATACAAGGTGAATCACGATCCTCTCCGAATATGGAGCCGGCATCTTCTGGAAGAAGGGATCCTCACTGAAGCCGGAATCGAGGACATCGACGTGCAAGCAAAGGAAGAGACCAACGAGGCGGTCAAATTTGCCGAAGAAAGTCCATTCCCGCAGGAGAGTGAAATCGTGACCGACGTCTACTGGGAGGTAGACCATAAGACGGACGCCGCAAAGCACGGTCGCTACTTCTTCAACTCCTGATTCATGGATCGCAATCTATGCCTTTAATCACTTATCGCGAGGCGCTCAAACACGCTTTTTCCGAAGAAATCGAGCGCGACGAGAACGTGTTGATCCTCGGAGAAGAGGTTGCCCAATACAACGGCGCATACAAGGTCACCGAAGGTCTTTGGAAGAAATACGGCGACAAGCGCTTGGTCGATACACCTATCAGCGAAGCAGGATTTGTCGGCATGGGAATCGGCGCCGCGATGCTCGGTCTCCGCCCGGTGATCGAACTGATGTTCTGGAGTTTTGCGTATGTGGCATTCGACCAGATCATTAATAACGCCGGCTGCGTCCGCTACATGTCCGGCGGGCTGGTTCATGTGCCGATCGTGATACGAGGTCCGGCCAATGGCGGAACGAATGTCGGTGCGACCCATTCTCACACTCCGGAGAATCTTCTGGCAACAACTCCAGGACTCAAAGTGATCGTCCCAGCAACAGCTTACGACGCGAAGGGCCTGATGAAGACCGCTATTCGCGACAACGATCCGGTCCTGGTGATGGAGAACACCCTGTTGTACGGTGAAAAATGGGAAGTCCCGGAGGAAGAGTATCTCATCCCGCTTGGTCTGGCCGACGTGAAACGGCAGGGGACCGATATCACGCTGATCGCGCATGGCAGAGCGGTTATCACCTGCCTGAAAGCCGCTGAAATTCTCGCGGCCGAGCACGAAATAAATGCGGAAGTCGTGGATCTCCGCTCGAT
>Ga0302325_10011321_pt1 | contig 19226 bp, 18 predicted proteins | sample Palsa_T0_2_FD_201948 | JGI IMG/M metagenome (GOLD analysis project Ga0302325, IMG submission 201948) | Peat permafrost microbial communities from Stordalen Mire near Abisko, Sweden - Palsa_T0_2 | ecosystem: Environmental > Terrestrial > Soil > Palsa > Peat permafrost | place: Sweden: Abisko...
CGGCCGCAACAAACTGGGTGATGATGTAGGCAAGATATTCGTGGGACTTGATCTTGCCCCTGAGGAACACCGCGGTGCTGACGGCAGGGTTGTAGTGCCCGCCGGAGACATGGCCGCCGGCGAACACAATCACCATCAGCACCGAGCCGATCGCAAGCGGCGCCAGGACCGCCCCCGCTTTGTTCGCCGACTCCGTGGCCATCCCGACCGTGAAGACGAACAGGAACATTCCGATGAACTCGACCGCAAGCTTGCGATCCAGGGGATAGGTCATGGCGCTCCTTTACGGGTATGAGAAGTGATTTGAACGCGGCGGCGCTGTGAAGCCGGCTCCTCCTGCCGCTCGCCGCTTGGAGACGACGGCGCGGATCCTACTGGCCTAGGCGGCGCCGTCCCTCGCCCGGCGGCGCTCGCGGCGCTCAACGATGGTCGCGAGCAACACGCTGACCTCGAACAGCAGATACAGCGGGACAGTCTCGAGCAGAAGCGTGATCGCATCACCGGGCAGAACAGCCGCCACGGCAGCACACCCCAGGAGCGCGTAGCGCCGGTTGTGGCGCAGCTGGGTCGGTGTGACAATTCCCGCGCGCGTGGCCGTGAGGACCCCGACGGGTATCTGAAACACGAGTCCCATCGCAAGCAATGTGACGGCGGCGAAGTGGTAGTACTGGTTGGCCTGCACAAGAACGTTGAACTCGCCACTGTTGAAGTTCTGAAAAAAGCGCAGTGCCGCGGGAAGCACGACAAAGTAGCCGAACGTCACCCCCGCTATGAAGAGCAGTGGAATCGAGAGCACCAGCGAGTTGGCAACCCGCCTCTCGTCCGGACTGAACGCGGGCAGCACGAAACCGTAAATCTCATAAAGGATGATCGGGAGCGCAAGGATGAAGGCGAAGATCAGCGCAACGCCGATGGTGGTGGTGAACGGCTCACCGATTCCGAGCGTCACCGGCTTGTTGCCTTCGGGCGCCTTCGACAGACGCCTGATCGCCTGACTGAGCGCCGGCCCCACTCCCTGCAGGGCCGCCCGCGTCGCCGGCGAGGCGCCGCTGTGGGGAAGCTCGAGAGCGCCGACCACCACCTGCAGCTGTCTCGCCACCGTACGCGCGCCCTGCTGCACGGTGTAGGTGGCACCGAGCGGGCCGTTGCCCGCCCGCACCTGTTTCTGGGTCTGGTGGGCCAGCGGCTTGTTGATTATGTGAAGCAGCGCATGGTTCTGCCACATGCAGAAGCCAAACGCCACGGCCAGTGCCGCCAGCGAGACGATCAGCCGTCCCCTCAGCTCTTCGAGATGGCCGACCATGCTCAGTCGGTCCTCGTGCCCAATCGGCGCCGCCGCTACAGCCATCCTATTTGCCTTCGATCTGACTGGCGATCGACTGTCAGGCCGCCGGCGGCGGTCCGGGCTCCTGGGTGGGGACCAGTACCGGCACAACCGCCGGGGTCGCCGCTGTCGGGGCGGGCTCGTGCTGCTGGGCGCTGAGTGACTGCGTCACGTTCTCACCGCTCAGCGAGTCCTTGAAACCACGCATACCCGATCCCAGTGAGCGACCCATCTCGGGCAGTCGCTTGGCTCCGAACACGAGCAGCAAGATAATCAGCAGAAATGCGATGTGGATTGGATTGTCGAGTCCCATTGGCGGAAATCAGCTCCCGAAAATTGCGGTTTCCATACCTTGCGGAATGGCTTGATGGTATCAGTACGAAAGCTGGCCATTTCTGGATCAATGGCCCGCATAACGCCCTCGGCACGCCAGAGTTGATCCAAGTTCGCCGCATTTGCGTATAGGGGTCGATGTCACGCCTGCGCCTGTCCCCCACGACTCCCACGGAGGAGCTGCGAAAGCTTGCCGACGAGGAGCTCATGGAGCGCGTGGCCGGCGCCGACGCCGACGCCTTCGAGGTCGTCTTCGAGCGCCACGCCGACGTGGCCTTCTCATTGGCCTACCGCATATGTGGCCGGCGCTCGCTCGCCGAGGACGTCACGCAGGAGGCCTTCCTTGCCCTTTGGCGAAGCGGCGCCCGCTATGACCGGGCACGCGGCAGCGTGCGCACGTGGACTCTCGGCATCGTGCACAACCGGGCGATCGACGCGCTGCGGCGCAGCGGCGTGCACGAGCGCAGACGGGTGGACGATGAGGGCCTGCATGAAACCATCGAGGCGCCCGAGCGCACCGATGAGCAGGCCATCGAGCACGCGGCATCGGCCGAGATCCAGAGTGCGCTGCACTCGCTACCTGCGGAGCAGAGGCGCGTGATCGAGCTGGCGTACTTCGGCGGCTTCACCCACACCGAGATCTCCTCCATGCTGGGCACGCCGATCGGGACGGTCAAGGGGCGCATGCGCCTGGGCCTGCAGAAGCTCCGTGGGCACCTCGGCGACTGGCAGGCGGTGGGGGCATGAGCAAGCTGCCGCACTCCTCTGACTGTGAGCAGGGCCACAATGCCGCCCCCTACGTGCTGGGGGCGCTTCCCGACGCAGAGGACTACCGCGAGCACCTCGGCGGCTGCCCGCTGTGCAGGGCAGATGTCGCCGAGCTGGCGCTCGTCGTCAACGCTTTGCCGGCCAGCGTCCCCGCGGTCCAGGCTCCTGAGAACCTGCGCCGCCGGGTCCTTGCCGCGGTGCGCTCCGAGGCAGATCTGCTGCGCGCCGCCACCGAGCCGGCGGTCGCAGTTCCAAGGTCACCGGGCCGGCCTGCCTGGGGACTGCGCACACGCTTTGCCGGGGCTCTCGCGGCCGCGGCGATTGTTGCGCTGGCAGGCGTGATCGTGCTCGACCACGGCCCATCTGCGCACGAGCGGGTGACGGCGGCACAGATCGCCGCGAGCATTCCCGGCGCCCATGCCTCCCTGCGCCAGATCTCCGGCCACGGCGAACTGGTGGTCTCCGGCATGCCCCAGCCACGCTCGGGCCGGATCTATGAGGTGTGGCTCCAGCGAGACGGCATGACCCAGCCGACCGACGCCCTGTTCGGCGTCAGCAGCCGCGGGAGCGCCACGGTCGCCGTCCCAGCCGGCCTGGTGGGGGCCAAGGAGCTGCTGGTCACGAGCGAGCCGGACGGCGGCAGCTCGAGCCCCACCGGGGCGCCGCTGATCCGGATAGCGCTCTCGGCATAGCCTCAAGCGCCGAGGCGCGACGGCATCAGATGGGCAGGCCGTCGCCCTTGAAGCGCTCGTGCAGGGCATGGGCGCGCTGTTCAGCTGCCGTCGCGCGGAGCAGCGCCTGCTCGGCGCGGCGGCGCGCGTTCAGAGCACGTTGCTCGGCAGAGTCCAGGCGCGAGGACGCATCATCCTGGGGTGCGCTCCGCGCGGGCCCCTGGAGGCCGACCTGCTGGCGGTCCAGAAGCGCCTGCAGGTTGTCGGCGCCCTGCTGGGTGTGGTCAGTGCGGTCCTGTCGCGCGTCGTTGCGAGCCTGGCGATCCTCCAGTTGCACCTGCCGGTGCACGGCGGAGACCGAACGGCCAAGCCCAGAACCGCCCGGGGCGCCGACGTCTGCGTCGAGGCTCGCCTGATCGCGATCGATGGTGGATTGCTCGCCGTCGATTATGGCCTGTTCGCGGTCGCCGATGCTCTGGTCGAGGTCGCCCAGCGCCTGATCCTGGTCGAGCCTGTCCTGGGCTTCCCTGAGCTGGGAAGTTGTCAACTCATCACTCATCATTTGTCCCTTTCGGCTGTCGTGATCAGATTTCCCAGCCCTGCAGCAAATGCTGCGGGGAGGTCCGGCTTCGCGAGCGGCGCCGGCCTTGCGATGTGGTAGCCCTGGGCGAAATCGACGCCCAGCTCCTGCAGCACCTTCAGCGTCTCAGCATCCTCGACGCCCTCGCCGACGGTCTTTAGTTTGAAAGCCCGCGAGAGCGCCACCACGGCCTGCACCACGTGCCGGCTGGCAGGGTTGCTCGCGAGGTCGCGCACGAACTCGATGTCGATCTTCAGGAAGTCCACAGGCAGCGACTTGAGATAGGTGAAGCCACCGTAACCCGTGCCGAAGTCGTCAAGCGCGAGCCTGCAACCGAGGCCATGCAGCTCCTGGGCGAAGGACCTGGCGGCGGCCTCATCGGCGATCAGCGCCGTCTCGGTGATCTCAAACACCAGCGAGCCCGGGTCGACGCCGGTCCGCCTCAGGCAGCTCTCGATCTTGCGAAAGATCATCGGGTCGCCGACCGAGTGCGCGGAGAGATTGAGCTGAACCGGGCCACCGCCGGCCGCGATCTCGATCGCATGCTCGATCACCCAGCGGTCGATCTCGCCGGTCAGGCCGTACTCCTCGGCGATCGAGATGAAGTAGCCCGGGCCGACGATCTCGCCGTCCGGTTCGCGCATCCGCAGGAGCAGCTCTCGCTGAACCACCTCGCCCGTGGCGACCTCGACAATCGGCTGGGCGTAGAGGAGGAAGCGATCCTGGGTCAGTGCGCTGCGTATCCGGCCGATCCAGGAGAGCTTCTCCGCCTCCTGCCCGAGCAGCTCTTCGCGTGCCTTGCGCTCCGATATGTCCGTGAACACGACCGCGCATCCCGCGAGCCCGTCATCGGTCGCTATCGGTGCGGCGGTATAGGCGACAGGGACGGTGCGCCCATCGCGGCGGATGAAGACGTCGTTTTCGGCGTACACGGTGACGCCGTCGCGGTGAGAGCGCCGGATCGAGCACTCCTCGATCGGAAGCTCGCTGCCGTCGGGACGGAGCCGGTGGGCCATGTTGTGCATCACGCGTCCCTGAAGCTCCTCTGCGGGCCAGCCGAGGATCGCCTCGGCGGCCTTGTTCATGTACACGAGCTTGCCGTCCGGGTCGAGCGTGAACAGCCCCTCGCCCATGCTGTCGGTTACGGCGCGCGTGTAGTTCTGCGAAGCCAGCAGCGCACGTTCGGCCTCAATAGCCTCGGTGATGTCGACCGAGACCGCAACCCTGCCCGCGGGCCGCCCCTGCTCATCGGTCCTCATGCGCAGGCGCGAGTGCACCGGAAGCGTCGAGCGGTCCTTGCGCCGCAGCGTGAGCCTTCCGTGCCAGTTGCCATCGCGCCGAACCGCGGCGATCACATCCGCGGCGGCGCTCGGCTCACCCACGCCGATCAGGCTCACCGACCTTTCACCGATCGCCTCGCCGCGGGTCCAGCCGAGCATCCGTTCAGCGCCGCTGCTCCAGTCCGTGATCAGGCCATCCTCGTCCAGGGCCACCACCGCCACATCGAGCTCGTCGATCAGGCCGGCCTGCTCGCGGACCTCGAACTGCGCCTCCTTGCGCAACGTGATGTCGTCGTGAGCGACCACCGCCCGCGCCGGCCCCGCTCCTTCATAGCGTGTTGCGCGCACCACAAACCAGCGCTGGGCCTGTGGGCTGTGACAGGGATACTCAAGCCTGAAGTCCCTGCGCTCGCCGCCCAGCACGAGACGCAGGCCCGCCGCCACCTTGGCGGCATAGTCGTCACCGTCCGCCGCGTCGCAGGCATCGAGATAGTTGGACCCGATCGTGCCCGGATCGCAGGCGTCGTTGGCCTCGCCGAAGCTCGCCCAAGCCCGGTTTGTCAAAAGGATCTCACCGTGCGCGTCGATCACCGCGATATGCGCAGACAGTGAGTCGAGCGTGCCCTGCAGCATGTCGGGCGTCCAGGCTCGCTCGCGCGCACGCTTGGCGCGTCCCTGGGCGCCCGTCCTTTGCAGCCGCCCGCTGCGGGAGGCCGCTACGTGCACGTGGCGCCATCGCTACTGATGTGCTGTGCGTCGCTTCTCATGGCGCCCTCTCCCGCTGCGCCCCTGGCGGGCGCAAGCTCAATACATACCCTTCGTCACCCCAAGGGCCCAACTTGAGCCGGCGGGAAGGGATACGCCGTGGAGGCTTATCGTCCAGCGGCGTGAGCGCCGATCCAGAGCCCCTGACGCTCGGTGCGCTGAACAGAGCGCTGCTGGCCCGCCAGGGGCTGCTCGAGCGGATCGATGCGCCGCTCGTGGATGGCGTCGAGGCCATCGGCGCACTGCAGGCCCAGGAATGGAAGGCGCCGCCGGCGGCGCTGTGCGCGCGCATGGAGTCCTTTACCGTCGAGGGGCTCTATCAGGCGATGGGGCGGGGCGAGCTGGTGATCGGCACGCTGGTGCGCGCCACCCTGCATCTCCTCTCCGCCCGCGAGCACCCGGCCTACGCCGCCGCCGTCGCGGCCGCGGGCTCGGACGATTGGCGGCGCACAAAGCACGAGCCCAGCCCCGAGCTCGGCGAGCTGCGCGCCGAGCTGCTCGCCCATCTGCGCGTGACCCCGCGCAGCGGCGAGGAGATCGCGGCCTTCATGGAGGCCTGGATCGGCCGCCATCCCGGCGCGATGCATGCGCAGGAGCTCGCCCGTCAGCGCAGCCTCTCCTGGCGCCCGTTCCTGACATCGAGCAGCCTCGTGCGCGCTCCCGCGGACGGACGCTGGGGGAGCAGGACACCGGCGCTGCTGCGAGCCGCGCCATCGCCTGCCGACGCGCCCACGGGCGAGGCTGCGCTGGAGGAGGTCATCCGCCGCCATCTGCGGGCCTTCGGTCCAGCTGCGCCGGACGATGTGGCGGGCTGGATCGGCTGGCGGACGCCGCCGGTGCGCGACGCCCTCGAGCGGCTCGCGCCGCAGCTTGAAGAGTTCAGCGACGAGGGTGGGCGGCGGCTGTATGACCTCCCCGGCTCGCCCCGGCCCGACCCCGAGACGCCTGCCCCGCCGCGCCTGCTGGGCGGCTTCGACAGCGTTCTGCTCGCCTACGCCACCAAGCACCGCGCCCGCATCATCTCCGAGGCCGACCGTCAGGCGGTCTATGAGCGCGGCAACCTGCGCATCCGCCCGAGCTTTCTGATCGACGGCTTCGTCGCCGGGACGTGGTCACTGCAGGTGCGCCGAGGCGAGGCGATCCTCACCCTGCAGGCGCTGCGGCCGATCGCCCGCCCCGCCAGCGCCGCCCTCATCGAGGAGACAGAGCGGGTCGCGACGGTGCTGGCGCCCGGCGCCCGCGCCCACTCGGTAGCTTTCACGCGATGACCGCCATCGGCGATGGTCCCTTCCACGAGGGCCAGCCCGTCTGGGTGATGCAGGCCGACGGCTCCCAGCGCCCCGGCGAGTACGTCGGGGTGGTTGAGACGAGCGCGTGGTTCGGCGGACCGCCGATGGTCATAGTGGTGCACCCCGAGACGCGCTCGGCAGAGAAGGTCGAGGTCGACCGGGTGCTCCCGCGCGATGCCTAATCGCCCGCGCGGAGCGCTGCGCCACTACACCGGCTTTCTCGCGCCGAGCGCCGCGACGGGCCTGGGGCTGGCGCTGGAACGCAACCGCGCCCAGCGGATGCGCCGGCTCGCCGCTGCGACGGGCGCTCGCGCTGCGCTCGGGAGTGGGCGCACCCGCCCGAGGATGCGCGCACTGCAAGTTGCGCCCGGTGCACGGCTTCGCTTTAAGGACGTGCCGGCGCCCCGCCCGCCGGGTCCCGACGGCGCGATCGTGCATCCGATCGCCGCCTCCACCTGCGACCTTGACTGCCCGATCGCCTTGGGGGCAACCCAGTTCGCGCTGCCGCTTCATTTAGGACACGAATGCGTGGCCGAGGTCCTCGCCGTGGGTGAGCGCGTGCGCAGCGTGAAAGCGGGCGAGCGGGTGATCGTCCCCTTCCAGATCAACTGCGGCGCCTGCCCCTCCTGCCTCGCCGGGCATACCGGCAACTGCGCGAGCGTTCCCCCGGTGTCGATGTATGGGATGGGCCTGCTCGCCGGGCACTGGGGCGGGGCCTTCTCCGATCAGCTGGCCGTGCCCTTCGCCGAGGCCATGCTCGTGCCCCTGCCCGATGGGGTCGCCCCGGTGGCGGCAGCCGGCCTGGCCGACAACGTGTGCGACGCCTACCGCCACGTGGCGCCGCACCTGCCGTCGCTGCTGGAGGCCGATAGCGACGCCGAGGTGCTGATCATCGGCGCAGTCAAGGCCTCCTCGCTCTTCCCACCCAGCGTCCCCCTCTACTGCGCCATGATCGCGCAGGCCCTTGGGGCCGGCAACGTCCATGTGGCCGACGCCAGGCCCAGCGTGCGCGAGCAGGCCGAGCGCCTGGGCTGCGACGTCCTTCACCCCCGCAGGCTGAGCCGCCGGCCGCCGGCGCCGCTGGTCATCGACGTCACCGTCAACCGTCTCGGCCTGGCGCTGGCATGCACCGCCCCCGACGGCGTCTGCAGCAGCTCCGGCAGTTTTCATCGCAGCGCCCGCGTCCCGCTGCTGAAGATGTACGGGCGCAACATGACCCTCCACGTCGGGAGAACGCATGCACGCGCGCTGATCCCGCAGGTCCTCGAGCTGCTGCTCGACGGGCGCCTGCATCCTGAGAGCGTGGTGAGCACGCTTGCACCCATCGACGACGCGCCCGCTGCCCTGCGCGAGCATTTTCTTCAGAGAGGGGTCAAGGCGGTCCTCACCGCCTGAGCGCCGTCGCGACTATGATCGCGGCCCATGCGCGTGTTGGTCACCGGCGCCAGCGGGTTCATCGGGCAGGCCCTGTGCGCACAGCTTCTGCAAGGCCCTCACGAGGTCAGTGCCCTGGTGCGCCGTCCCGGCTCTGAGCCCGCGGGAACGCACCCCGTGCAGGGCGATCTCAGCGACGCTTCCAGCCTCTCGCGCGCGCTCGCTGCCGAGCGCCCGCAGTGCGTCTTTCACCTCGCCGCAGAGATCGCCTCCCAGCGCAACCAGCGCAAGGTTCAGAACGTCAACGTCGAGGGCACCGCCCGGCTGCTGGACGCCTGCCGTGAGCTGGCCGGCAGCGAGGCCGCCGGCGCCCCGCGCTTGGTGTTCGCCTCGACGGTCGTCACCGGCGATGCCCATGGCGCGCTCCTCAGCGAGGACACGCCGCTGCCCGTGCAAACGCCGTATGGGCGCTCAAAGCAGGAGGGCGAGCGCCTGATCGGAGAGTCGGGGCTGCCCGCCGTGATCGTCCGGCCCTCCCACGTCTACGGGCCGGGGGGCTGGTATGTGCACGAGCTCATCGCCCACCTGCGAGCGCCGGGACGCCTCGCGGTGATCGGACGCGGCGAGAACCTGTGGGACGTGGTGCATGTGGACGACGTCGTCAATGCCCTGGTGATGGCGTCCGAACTGGCAAGCCCCGGCTCGACCTATCACGTGGCAGACGACGAGCCCATCACCTTCTATGACTTCATGGCCCTCACCGCGCGGGCCATCGGTGTGGGTCCGCCCAGGCGCATTCCCGCCGCGCTCGCGCGTCTGGTCGCCGGGCGCAACGCCGTCAGCGCGGCCGTTCGCTCGGCCCGCTCCTCCAACGCCGCGATCAAGCGCGACCTCGGCTGGAAGCCGCGCTTCCCCACGGCGCGCGAGGGTGTGCCCGACGCCATCGCCCGGCTCCCTGCCGCCTGAGCACCTCCCGCGCCGCTGCACTGGACGCCCGTTGTAGTGGCTCGCGGTAGCCGCAAAGGTTCGGCTAAGTTCGTCGATAGAGCACGACTTTGGGGCAGCTCCGCTGTTTACGCGGCCAGGCTCCAACCTACAAGGAGGTTCCGCATGCTCTGCAAACGTCGCGTCCTGACCATGCTCGCAGCGTCCTGCGCCGTCGCCGCGGTCGCCACGCCGGTGGTCGCGCTTGCGCACGGCGGACGAGCCGGCGGGCAAGGGCGCTGGGGCGCAAACGGGGACGCCGCGCAGCTCTGCACAGGGGTGGGCGTGGCGCTCAGCGGGCATTCTCCCGGCTCCTTTCACGAGCATGTCTTCGGCAACCTCACCGAAGCCCAGGTCCAGGCCCTGCAGGCCGCCTGCAACAAGCTTGCCCCGGCCTTCGCGACCGAGCGCAGCGCCGAGCGCGCCGCGCTGAAGAGCGATGCGCAGGCCGTGCAGGCCGCCACCATTGCGCTTGAAAAAGTCTGCCCGCTGTGGCAGCGCCACCACCGCCACCACTGGAGCGGGGCCACCGGATCCTCGGGAGCCACCGGGTCCACGGGCGCCACCGGAGTGACAGGTCCCACGGGCGCCTGCAAGGAAGCCCGCAGCACCTACAGGGCGGCGATCGCAGCGGCTCAGAAGAGCTACCGCCAGGCGCGCAGGGCGGCTGAGCAGGCGTATGACCCGGCGCTCAGCGAATTCGAAGCCAGCGTCAAGACGATCCTGGGTCCAGGCACTCCTCACCATCGCCATCACTGGCGGAGCGGTGCCAGCGGCGCCAGCGGGCCGACCGGGCCCTGGGGCCGGCATGGGCCGAGCGGTGCCAGCGGCCCGAGCGGGGCGAGCGGCCCGAGTGGAGTGAGCGGCCCCAGCGGGGCGACCGGCCCGTGGGCACACCCTGGCCGTGGCGCACCCTGGCAGAATTGAGGGGTGTGCGGGCGCTACACAAACACGGCGGGCGTTGAAGAGCTGAACGACCGCCTCGGCTTCCCGATCGAGGGCGAGCAGGGCACGCGCCGCTACAACATCGCGCCCACCGAAGAGGTGCTGGCGATCGTGGCCCGGGATGGCCGGCCACAGGCGCGGATGCTGCGCTGGGGCCTGATCCCGCCGGGGAGCAAGGACATGAAGGCGGGTGGGCGGCTGATGATCAACGCCCGCATGGAGACGGTGGCGAGCAAGCGGCCCTTCGCGCCCCTGCTGGGAAAGGCCTCGCGGCGGGCGCTGCAGATCGCAGACGGCTACTTCGAGTGGCTGGCGCCCGAGCGCCGCGGTGAGCCGCGCCAGCCCTTCTACTTCCAGCTCGACGGCGGTGCGCCGTTCGCGTTCGCGGCGCTGTGGACCCCAGCGAAGGTGGCCGAGCAGTGGGTTCACAGCATCACCATGCTGACGTGCGACGCAAGCCCCAACCACCTGGCCGCGGCGATCCACGCGCGCATGCCGGTGATCCTTGCCGACGCGGAGGCACGGCGGGCGTGGCTCGATCCGGCGCTCGAGGGCGAGGACGCGCTGGCGCTCTGTCATGCCATGCCGGAGAGCCGCTTGAGCGCGCGCCCGGCCAACCCCGCGGTCAACCGCGCCGACCCTGAAAGGGAGGGGCCGGAGCTGCTGCTGGCGCCCGCGTGAAGAGCGCGGGTGCGATCACAGGCTGGGCAGCTGCTGCGCCAGTGACAGCAGCGGCGCGAGGAGATCTCCGCGCTCGGCCACCCGCTCGAGCACCTGCGCGGGGGAGAAGCTCAGCGCCGCGCGCTCGCCCGAGTCAAGCGCGGCCCGGATCTCCTCCCAGCTGAGCGGAGTCGAGACGCTCGGGCGCTCGCCGGCGCGCAGCGAGTAGACGCACACGGTGGTCTTGCGGCGATCGTTCTGGCTCCAGTCGATGAGGACCTTGCCGGCACGACGGGCCTTGGTCATACGCGCCACCACGAGATCCGGCTCGGCAGCGGCGAGCAGCTCGGCGACGGCCTTGGCGAAGGCCTTGGTCGCCTCGAAGCGCAGCTCGGGGCGATTGAGCGGCAGATACACCTGCAGGCCCTTGGCGCCGGAGGTCTTGACGAAGCTCTGAAGGCCCAGGTTCTCGAACATGCCGTGCAAGGTGAGGGCGACGCGGGCGCACTCGAGCACGCTCGCAGGCTCGCCGGGGTCGAGGTCGAAGACGAGTACCGTCGGGCAATCGGGAGTCTCGGCGCGCGCCAGCGGGGTGTGCAGTTCAAGCGCCGCCAGGTTCGCCAGCCACACGAGCGTCGCCAGGTTCTTCACGAGCACATGCTCGATCGGCCCCCTCCCGCTGTCGAGCGTGACGCGCGCCACCCACTCAGGCGTGTGTGCGGGCGCGTGCTTCTGAAAGAAGGAGTGCCCCTCCACGCCGTCAGGCCAGCGCTTGACGGTGAGCGCCCGCCCGCGCAGATGCCCCAGCAGCACCGGTGCGACGGCGGCGTAGTACTCGATGACCTCTCGCTTGGTGAACCCCGTCCGCGGGTAGAGCACCTTGGCCAGGTTCGACAGCTTGAGCTCGCGGCCCTCGATCACCACGGTGGCCGCTGCGGGGGTGCCCTCGGGGAGTGCAAGCGCGCTGGACTGCTCGTGCTCGAGGGCGCCGCGCTGTTCATCCTCGCGAACAACCTGTGCGGCCGGCTTGTCGTCGCGCAGGCCCTTGTATGAGGGATGGCGCAGGCTTCCTGCGGCGGTCCACTCAGTGAACTCGACCTCGGCCACGAGCTCGGGCTCACAGAAGCGCGCACCGCGCGGCGGCGCGGCGGCGCCCGGCGCAAAGGGCGAGCTGCGCCGCTGCCGCGCGGCCCGCAGGCCGTCCAGGCGATCGAGCTCGTGCTCGCTGAAGCCGCTGCCCACCCGCCCGGCATAGCGCAGCTCGGCGCCGTCGTAGACGCCGAGCAGCAGTGCGCCGATTCGCTCGCTGCGCCGTCCCTGCCCTGCCATCCAGCCGCCGATGACGAACTCCTGACGGCGCTGGTTCTTGACCTTGACCCAGCCCGCGGAGCGGCGCCCGGGCTCATAGGGCGAGTCAAGGCGCTTGGCGATGATCCCCTCAAGGCCCTGGGCGGCGCTGGCCGCGAGCACCTGGCGGGCGTCGCCGTGGAGGTTCTCGGGCGTCTGCCAGCTCTCGCCGGCAAGCGCCAGCGCAGCGAGGCGCCGGCGGCGCTCGGCGTAGGGCAGGGCCATCAGCGAGTGGCCGTCGAGCCACAGCAGATCGAAGATCACATAGGTCAGCGGCACGCTTCCAGCAAGCCGCCGTGCCTGCGCCGGGTTGGCGACATGCATGCGTCGCTGCAGGGCGGCGAAGCTCGGCCGAGCGTGCTCGTCGAAGGCCACGATCTCGCCGTCGAGGACGGCGCTGTGGGCGCCGAGCGCGTCGCGCAGCCGGCTGAGCTCGGGGTACTGGGTGGTGATGTCGTTGAGGTTGCGGCTGTGCAGGCGCAGGCGGCCGGGCTGCGAGTAGGCGATTGCGCGCAGTCCGTCCCACTTGATCTCGTAGGCAAACGCTCCGGGCTCGGACGGCAGGGCCCCGGAGCGGGCCAGCATCGGCGTGAGGTCCTCGGGCATGGCTTCGCGGCCTGGGTCCGTCGGCGGGTCCATGCGGTGGATCAGCCACTCCCCGGGATCCTGCGCGGGCGAGATCGCAAACAGGGCGTAGCGCGCATCGATACGGCTGCCGTGCAGGGCCACCTCGACCTTGCGCGGCTCCCACTTGAGGCACTCATAGGTTCCGCTGTCGGAGATCGTCACCGTCCCGGCGCCGTACTGGCCCTTGGGGATCTCCCCCTGGAAGTCCAGATAGGAGAGCGGGTGGTCCTCGGTAGCGGCCGCGAAGTGGTTCTCCCCGGGCGCCTGCGGCAGCCCCTTGGGAATCGCCCAGGAGACGAGCACGCCGTCGCGCTCCAGGCGCAGGTCCCAGTGCAGGCGCCTGGCGTGATGCTCCTGGATGACGAAACGGGGAGCGCCCCGATGAGTGCGCCCTGCGGCCTGGGGCTCGCCCGAGACGGCGAAGTCGCGTTTGGAGCGATAGTCCTCGAGCCTGCCCTGCGGCGCGGGCCCCGGCCTGGGCGCCACTACCGCTTGGCGGCGGAGCGCGAGGTGCCGGCCTTCTTGGCGGCGGGCGTCTTGGAGGCTCCTTTGGCGGCGGCCCGTTTGGCTTTGGCTTTGGCCTTGGGTTTGGCCGTGGCCTTGCCCTGCGCCCCGGCTCCACCGGCGCCGTCACTGTGGGCGCGCACGGCCTCCAGACTCGCCTTCAGGGCGCTCATCAGGTCGGGCACGGGCGTGTGCACCTCCTCGGGCGGCGGCTGCACGGCGATCTCCTTGCCCTCGGCCTTGCGCTCGATCAGCGCGAGCACCTGCTCGCGGTAGGTGTCGCGGTACTTCTCGGGCTGGAAGTCGCCGGCGAGCGAGTCGACGAGCTGCATGGCGATGTCAAGCTCGCGCTTGGTCGTCTTCACGTCGGCGCCACCGGGCAGCTCCTCCAGGCGCTCGGGCGGGAGGACTTCATCGGCGAACAGCATCGTCGCCATCTCCAGCACGTCGCCCATCGGGCGGATCGCCACGAGCGCCTCCTTGGAGCGCATCACCACGCGCGCAATGCCGACCTTGGAGGTCTGCTCCATCGCTTCCAGCAGCAGGCGGTAGGACTTGGCGCCGCCGGGACCGGGCGCCAGGTAGTAGGGATGCTCGTAGTAGATCGGGTCGATCTGGGAGAGCTCGACGAAGTCCTCGATCTCGATCGTCTTGGTCTTCTTGGGCTCGAGCGCCTCAAGCTCCCCCGGCTCGATCACCACGTAGCGGTCGGGTGCGAGCTCATAGCCCTTGACGATGTCCTCGTAGGGAACCTCCGCACCGCTCTGGGAATCGACGCGCTTCTGCGCGACGCGCACGCCGGTCTTGCCGGAGAGCTGGTGAAAGCGCACGTTCTTGCGATTGAGAGCGCTGTAGAGCTTGACCGGCACCATCACCAGCCCAAAACTGATGGAGCCCGTCCAAATCGAGCGTGGCATGCATGCAGTAGTACCACCTGGCCGCTGATCGGGCGATCGCTGCAAGATCGCAAACGCCGCCACAGCATCGCTCGCGAGGTCTCGGTTTCATCCACCCTCTCGGTTCGATACCCTGCGCGGACCAGAGAAAGGAGGTGGTCCTAACCTTGAGTGACAGTAATTGCGGGACCCTGGAGGTGACCGGCCGCTAGGTCGGGAAGGCTGGACCGCTTGGCGGAATCCAACCCGGGACACCCCGAGACGACGGCCGGTTCTGGTCCCTCCGGCAGCCTTTTTCGCCGTTTCGGTCTTTCCAGTCAGAGCAGCAACGTGAAGGGCGCCCTCGGGCGCCCTTCACGCGTTCAGGCCGCCTGCGGCAGATAGGCCAGCCAGGCCGCCGGGATGGTGGGGCTGGCGACGTGGATGAAGATCTCGGCGCGCGGCGTGCGCGGGACACGCCGCGGGTGCATCCCCGCCTGGCGCGGCAGCCTGTCGCCCTTGCGGCGGTTGCAGGGGGCGCATGAGGCGACGATGTTCTCCCAGCTGGAGGAGCCGCCCTTGGAGCGGGGGATGACGTGGTCGACCGTCAGGTTGGAGCGCGAGCCGCAGTACTGGCAGGTCCAGCTGTCGCGGGCGAAGACGGCGCGGCGGGTGATCTTGCGCCGGTGGGCGTCGCGGGGCACGCGCACGTAGCTGATCAGGCGGATCACGACGGGGCGTGCGACGGTTGAACTCTCGGAGTGAAGCTCGGAGCGGCCGCGCTCGACCAGCTCGGCCTTGTCCTTGAGCAACAGCACCACGGCGCGGCGCACCGTGCACACGTTGATGGGCTCGTAGGTGGCGTTCAACACGAGCACCCGACCGCCCATCGCCGTACTCGGCGATGCCCCAGGTCCGTACCGCTGGTGCTCGGAGGGCGGCACGGACCCCACCGGCTCTGGTGGGACTGCGCTTTCCATCTTCAGCGCCGCAGTCTAGCGGGGCGCCGCCGCGCGGGCCGGCTCGCCGAGCTCCTCGGCGGCGGGGTAGGACCCGAGGACCCGCACCTCCTCGCACACCGCCCGCAGTCCCGCGACGGCGTCGGCCACGGGCTCCTGCTCCAGGCGGCCGCTGAGATCGGCGAAGAACATGTAGTGACCGAGACGCTCGCGCCGGGGGCGGGACTCGATCTTCGTCAGGTTGATGTCGCGCGAGGCGAACTGCTGCAGGCAGCGCACCAGCCAGCCGGGACGCTCGGCACCGGGGCCCCAGAACACCAGCGAGGTCTTGTGCAGGACCCCCGTGCCGGCGCGCAGCGGCGGCGGGGCCTGCGAGCGCTCCTCACCCTCCCCTCTGCGCGCAAGCCAGACGAAGCGCGTCTGGTTGTCGGCGCGGTCCTCGACCGCCTCGCGGATGACGGTGGCGCCGTATATCTGCGCCGCCAGGCGTGTTCCCAGCGCGGCCTGGGTGCGCGCTTTCGCCTCGGCCACCGCACGCACCGCCTCGGCGGTCGAGCTGGCGGGGAGGATGCGGGCATGGGGCAGCTCGCGGCGCAGGAACAGCGCGCACTGCCCGGGCACCTGCGGGTGGGAGATGACCGTGTCGATCTCCTGCAGGGCGAGCGGCTCGGCGGCGATCAGCGAATGGCTCACCGCCAGCAGGCTCTCGCCGACGATCTCCACATCGCCGTCATCCCCCGCGAGCAGGTCGAGGGTGACGCTGATGGAGCCGTCGAGCGAGTTCTCGATCGGCACGATCGCCCACTCCACCTCGCCCCGGCGCAGCGCGGCGACGGTGTCGTAGATGCTCTGCAGCGGCCACGGCTCGACGCTGTCAGCGAGCACGCCGGCGAGCAGCGCCTCCTCGCTGAAGGTCCCCGCCGGCCCCAGATAGCCAACCCTCGGGAGCGCCATCTCAGGCGGAGCTATCAGCCAGGTCTGCCACCGCCGCAGCGGGCAGCGCGAGCGCCAGGCGCACGGCCTCGGACTCCTCGGGGGAGAGCTCCAGCTCCCCGCGCCCACCATGCACCTGCTTGGCGTACAGGCGCGCCTGGTCGCGGTGATGGATGCAGGAGAGCACGATCCCCGACTGCTCGTCGTCGAGCAGCGCGATCGACATCGACTGATGACCGGAGAGCTCGTTGTAGGCGTCGTAGCGAACCAGTCCCCGGTGGGAGATCGACCCTCGCAACGCGCTCTCGGCGCCGGCCAGGCGGCCGTCGAGGCGATTGGCAACCTCCTGCACCCAGTCGCGCAGCTCGTCGTAGCCCTGCTGGATGGCCACGGCGTGCTCCACCAGGTCACGCTCGCCCTGTTCGCCCAGCACAAGCCGCTGCCTGCGCCGCAGGCGAGCGATCGTCATGGTCAGCGCCACGCACGCCAGCAGAGCCACCACCGCCACGACCGCCGCGGCGATCGCGATGATGCCCTGGGTGTCCGTGAGGGTGGCGAGCACCGGCACAAGTTAGCCGCTTGGGCAGGCGATGCGCGCCGCCGGGGCTACTGCCCGAAGATCGCCAGGTAGGTGCCCTTGTTGTTTTCCAGATCGTTCTCGCCGGGGACCCCCTCGATGTTCGCGACGACCTTCGAGGCGACCGAAAACGGAACGCCGGCGACGGGGATTTCGACGTTGACGGTCTTGCCCTGTTCGGTCCTGTCGATCACATGGGAGACCTTCAGCGCCTTGCCGGCGGCGTCGGTCACCGTCAGGTCGACCTTGACGTTGGTCTCTGGGAATTCGCCGGAATCGGTGACCATCACCGTGAACGTCGGATTGGCGCCTGCGTTGATGTGGTTGAGAACCGGTTCGGCTTCCAGCGCGTTGCTGCCCACGCTCACCCCCTTCAGCTCCGAGCCGTGATTGCCGGGGGTGAAGGAGCCATTCTGGGAAGAGCCCGCGGCCTGGCCGGTGATGCGTGAGTAGACGGTCGACGCTTCCAGCCAGCCGACGTTCGGCAGGAAGCGGCTGGGGGCAGTGGTGAGACCCTGGATGCCGGCGGAGGTGAGCGTCTGCTGGATCAGCGGCACGACGCGCTGGGAGTAGAGCACGTCGGAGGTCAGGAAGATCTCCATCGCGCCGGCGATCTGGCTGCTGGCGGCTTCGCCGTGTCCGCCGAGGGCGCTGGGGACGAGCGTGGCGATCTTGTTGAGGCCTTCGACGCGGAGGTCGAAGGCGAGCTCGAGGTCGCGCTGGGCACCGTCCATTTCGCCAGGTACGCTCAACCCTTGGACGTGGCTGGCGAGATCCTGCGCCTGGATGCGCAGCTGGTCGATCTGCTCCTCGACGCTCAGCGCCGACTTGCCGGTGGCGCCGCTCAGCTGGGTGAACAGCGGCCCGGCTACCTGTTCGTTGGATTCCTGGGCGAGTGCTGAGACGTTGCGGTTGTATTCCTTCAGCGCCTGCTGCTTTTCGCTCTTGAGGCAGCCGTTGACGATCAGCACGATCGCGATCAGCAGCACGACGCCGACCCCGGCGGCCACGCGGCGGCGGATCATCAGCGTGTGCTGGTCGCGGGGCAGCGGGCCGGCCGAGCGCCGGGGCGCGCCCGCGCGTGGGCGCCGCGGTGCCGCGGCGGCAGGCCTGGATCGGGATGATTGGCGCGACGGCCGAGGAGCCGTCTCCTCGCCGTCATCGAAGAACGACAAAAGCTCGCTCCTTGCAGGAGTTTCGGAAGTGCAGAAGTATGACTGCAAGGCACGTTGGTGACGAGCTTGCAACTTCTCGGTCAATCCGCGCCTGTGAGCGGGCGGGGGCAGGGAGCGGTGCCGCGCGCGGCGAAGGCGGAACCCGGTGGACTCGCTTGACACTATCGCCGGGGCGCGGCGGGCCGAGGAGCTCAGCGGCTGGAAGCAGCAGCCGGCGGGCGAAGGCCTCGTGCTGGGGCGCTACCGCCTGCTCCAGCGCCTTGGGGCGGGTGGCTTCGGCGTGGTGTGGCGGGCGCGCGACGAGCTCCTGCACAGAGAGGTGGCCGTCAAGCGCATCCCGCTGGCGCCTGGCGAAGACAGCGAACGAGCGGGCCGCGAGGCGCTGGCAGCCGCGCGCCTGGCCCACCCCGCGATCGTGGCCCTGTATGAGGCGTGCGCCGAACAGGGCGCCTTCTATCTGATCTCCGAGCTGGTCCATGGCGAAACCCTCGCACAGCTGATCGCGGCGGGGACGCTTGCCGACGAGGAGGTGCTGGAGATCGGCGTGGCGCTTGCCGACGCGCTCGCCCACGCCCACTCGCGTGGGGTGATCCATCGCGACGTGAAGCCTCACAACGTGCTCGTTCCGCGCATGCCCGAGGCGGGCGGGCAGATCGGGGGTGGGTCTGTCGGCGTGGCCAAGCTGACGGACTTCGGCGGCGCCCGCCTGGCGGGCGAAGAATTGCTCACGCGCACAGGCGATGTGATCGGCACGCTCGCCTACATGGCGCCGGAGCAGAGCGAAGGACATGAGGCGGGCGAGAGCGCGGACCTGTACGCCCTGGCACTGGTGCTGTATGAGGCGCTGACCGGCGTGAACCCGGTGCGCGGCGCGACGGCGGCCGCCACGGCCAAGCGGATCGGCGCTCCCCACCCCTCGCTCGAGCGGGCGCGGCGGGATCTGCCGCGCGCGCTCACGCGCGCGCTGGAGCGGGCGCTGCTCCCTGTACCGGAGGAGCGGGGAACGCTCGAGGATCTGAACATGGCCCTCGAGGAGGCGCTCGAACACGACCTCGAGGCCGAGCGGCGAGGGCTGCTCAGCGCGCGCACGAGGATCGTGCCGCGACGCGCGCGCACACCGATCCGCGAGCAGGAGGAACTGACCGCGCTGCCCGTGATGGAGCCGGGCGGCGCCGAGGATGAGGATTCACAGCCGGCGCCGGAGCCGGGGGCACGCCTGGGCGCCTGGCAGCGCATCTGGCTGGGGTGTGTGCTGG
>Ga0302325_10011323_pt1 | contig 19224 bp, 19 predicted proteins | sample Palsa_T0_2_FD_201948 | JGI IMG/M metagenome (GOLD analysis project Ga0302325, IMG submission 201948) | Peat permafrost microbial communities from Stordalen Mire near Abisko, Sweden - Palsa_T0_2 | ecosystem: Environmental > Terrestrial > Soil > Palsa > Peat permafrost | place: Sweden: Abisko...
GCAGCCGTTGGCCATCGAGACCGCGACGGCGATCATCTCGCGCTCGGCGGCGCTCAGGTTTTCGGTGGGCTCATGCAGTTGTTTGTAGTGCGAAAACCAGGCGGACAAACGCTCGGGACGAAAGCTGTAGACGCGGAACACGTTGGGGACGAATCCGAGCCGTTGGCGGGCTTTGGCGAAGAGTCCGCGCAGGTTTTCGGGCAATTCGGATTCGGGCGGGACGGGAAACCAACTAATGCGTTCTTCCATTGTTTGTGTCTTGATTCTCTCAATACCAGCCAGCGGCGTGTAAACACTTTGCATTTGCTACCATGAGCTTTCCCCGAAAGGATCGGCAACATGGCACAGCCTACTGAAATCGCTCATGAGGGTTCGCATGCCCATTCGGAAAACGGCAAAGCACCGATAGCGGCGCGGCATCCGTTGGACCCGCTGTCGGCCCAGGAAATCGAAGAGGCCCTGCGAATTCTCATCGCCGAAAAACAGCTCGGCGAGAGCGTCCGCTTCGTCTCGGTGTTTCTGCATGAGCCGCATAAGAACGCGGTGGAGCAATATCGCCCGGGAGCGCCATTCGATCGCCAGGCGTTCGCGCTGCTTCTGGATCGGAACACGCAGGCCGGGTACGAAGCCGTCGTGGATTTGAACCGCAAGTCGGTGGCATCGTTCGCCCAGCTCCCGACCGGCGTCCAGCCGCCCATCATGCTCGACGAGTTCGGCGAAGTGGAGCAAGCCGTGAAACGTTCGCCGGAGTTTCTGGAGGCGCTCAGAAAACGCGGAGTGACCAACGCCGATCTCGTGATGGTGGAACCGTGGTCGGCCGGAATGTACGGCACCGAGGTCGCCGAAGACCAGGGCCGGCGCCGGATGCGCGCGCTGTGCTTCGTCCGATCGGAAGCGCTGGACAACGGCTACGCGAGGCCGCTCGACACCATGGTGGTTGTAGTGGATCTCAACAAAATGGAGATCCTGCGCATCGAAGATTACGGTGTGACGCCGCTGCCGCCCGAAGCCGGCAACTGGGCGCGCGAGTACATTCCGAACCTGCGCAAGGATCTCAAGCCGATCGAAATCGCGCAGCCCGAGGGCCCCAGTTTCACGGTGGAAGGCAACCAGGTGGAGTGGCAGAAGTGGAAGTTCCGCGTGGGATTCACCGCGCGCGAAGGCCTGGTGCTGCATACCATCAGCTACAACGACGACGGCCGGGAACGGCCCGTGCTGTACCGCGCCTCGATTTCCGAAATGGTGGTTCCTTACGGAGATCCCCGCGAGCAGTACTACCGCAAGAACGCGTTCGACATCGGCGAATACGGTATCGGCATGCTGGCCAACTCACTGGCGCTCGGCTGCGATTGCCTGGGCGTCATCCACTATTTCGATTTTCCGCTCATCGACAGCCACGGCCGCGTTACGGAATTGAAGCACGCGGTTTGCCTGCACGAAGAGGACTTCGGAATTCTGTGGAAGCACACCGATTGGCGCACCAATCAATCCGAAGTGCGGAGATCGCGTCGGCTGTCGGTTTCGTTCATCGCGACGGTGGGCAATTACGAATACGGATTCTATTGGTATTTCTACTTGGACGGAACGATTCAGTGCGAGATCAAGCTGACCGGAATCCTGAACACCACCACGCTCGCGCCCGGAGAGAAACCGGCGTACGGCGTGGAAATCGCGCCGCGGCTGAACGCGCCGTTTCATCAGCATATCTTCGCGGCCAGGTTGGTGGCTACGGTGGATGGACCGAAGAATTCGGTCTACGAGGTGAATAGCGCGAGCGTTCCACCGGGTCCTGCGAATCCGCATGGCAACGCGTTCGTCGCCGAAGAGACGCTGCTCGCCACCGAGAAACAAGCGCAGCGGCGAGTGAACGCGGGCTCGGCGAGGTTCTGGCGCATCGTGAACCCGAGCCGCAAGAATCGGCTGGGCCGGCCCGTGGGTTACCGGCTGGCGCCGGGCGAAAATTGTCCTCCGCTGGTGCAGCCGGACGCGGCCGTGATGCGGCGGGCGGGCTTCATGTCGAATCACCTTTGGGTGACGCCGTACAACCCGCGCGAGCGCTATGCGGCGGGCGACTATCCCAATCAACATCCCACCGGAGACGGTCTGCCGCGCTGGACCTCCGCCGACCGCAGCGTCGAAAACACCGAGGTGGTGCTCTGGTACGTATTCGCGCACATGCACGTTCCGCGTCCGGAAGACTGGCCGGTGATGCCGGTGGCGACCATCGGGTTCCAGCTGAAGCCGGACGGATTCTTCGAGCGTAGCGCGGCCATGGATGTGCCTCCTCCCTCGAAGGCGTGCGCGCATGAGAAACATCACTAGCCGCGCGACACGGTGAGCGCCACGAGCACGGTGCTGGCCGTATCGGACCTGCGTAAGCAATACGGCGCTTTGGTGGCCGTCGACGGAATCTCGTTCGAACTCGGGCCGAACGAAATCGTAGGACTGCTGGGCCCGAACGGGGCCGGCAAGACCACCACCATCAACATGATTCTCGGCGTTCTGGAACCGACGTCGGGACGCATTCAGATTGAAGGCGTGGACATCGCCCAGCATCGGGCGCAAGCGCTGGAGCGCACCAACTTCGCGGCGGTTTACGCACCTCTGCCGGGGAATCTGACGGTGTATCAGAATCTGCGCATTTTCGGGATGATCTACGATGTCGATGGCTTAGCGGAGCGAATCGAAACCGTGCTCCGGCAATTCGACTTGAACGCACTCCGCAATACCCGCTGTGGAGTGCTTTCGTCGGGGGAACAAACCCGCGTGTCATTGGCCAAGGCGATGCTGAACCGACCGAATCTCCTGCTCTTGGACGAGCCCACGGCATCGCTGGATCCGGCCACCGCGCGCGACGTCCGTGCCAAGATCCGCGAACTGGTCGCGAGCGGGTGCTCCGGCGTGTTGTGGACGTCGCACAACATGTACGAAGTCGAGGAAGTGTGCGACCGAGTGCTGTTCCTCTCGCATGGGAAGATCCTGTTGGAGGGAGATCCGAAATCGTTGCCGAGCGAGCACGGCAAGGAGACGCTGGAGGAACTCTTCATCGCCGTCGCCCGCGAGCCGCTGGCGCTGGAGCGGAGCCAGTAGGGATGCGGTTCACGCGCGTGTCGGCCATCGTTTTGCGGCAGTTTTATTTGCTGCGCGGGAGTCCCGCGCGCGTGATTCCGCTATTCGCATGGGTGACCATCGACATCGTGCTGTGGGGATTCATCACACGCTATCTAAATACATTCACGCGCTCCAATTTTAATTTCGTTCCGGCGCTGTTGGGCGCCGTCTTGCTTTGGGATTTCTTTATCCGCGTCATGCAAGGCGTTTCCATGGCGTTCCTGGAGGACGTGTGGTCGCGCAGTTTCCTGAATATTTTCGCCACGCCGCTCTCCATTTCGGAATACGTAAGCGGCCTGGTGCTGTCCAGCATCGCGACCAGCTCCGTGGGATTGCTGGTGATGCTCTTTCTGGCGATCGTCGTATTCGGCCTGTCGTTTTTCCTGTACGGCCTGGTGATGATTCCGTTTCTGCTGATCCTGTTTGCGTTTGGAATCGCTCTTGGCATTGCGGCCAGCGCCATCGTGTTGCGGCTGGGACCCGCGGCGGAGTGGTTCGTCTGGCCCATTCCGGCGCTGATATCTCCCTTCGCCGCGGTCTTCTATCCGCTAAGCACGCTGCCGCGCTGGATGCGGTCGATTTCTTACGCGCTGCCGCCGTCGTACGTATTTGAGAATCTGCGAGCCATCATCTCCGGCCACGCCGTGTCGACCAGTTCGCTGGTTGTGGGCGGATGCCTGGCGACGCTCGATATCGCGATCGCGGGCTGGTTTTTCGGGAGCGTCTATCGAAACGCGGTGCGGACTGGCCTGATCGCGCGGTATAGCGCTGAGAGCGTCAGCTGAGAACTACAGGCCCGCCGGAACCCAAACCTTGCTCGCCGATACCAATTCCGTATTCGGGAGCTCCGTGGTGAATCTCACCGATTGCAGGCCGGCTTTGTTGCGAGCGATCGCCTGGAATCCCACGATGTACTGATGAGCGAGATGGTCGGCAATTTCGTTGAGGTAAGGAGCGAACGAAACCGGCGCTCCGAATCCGAGCATGTAGGATTCGCCGCCCGTTTCTTCGGCGAGCTGCGACAAGTGATTCTGCCCCCAGTTCATGCGCCAGTAGCTGTGGCCGAGATGGCCGCCGGCCGGAGTGTAAAGCGCATAAACGATGACGCCGTTTCGCTGTGCTTGCTGGATCGCGGTGTTCAGATAAGGATCGTCCGCTTCGCCGCCCAGTGGATCGATGCCGCTGGTCACCAGGATCACTTCGCGGCGCGCGGTGGTCGCGGGCCAGCGCTTGATCAAATCGCTCAGCGATTCAAACGGACTGGGCGATACGCCCGGCGAAGAAAGCGGCAGCCGCAGCGCCTTGGTCACTGCCGGATGATCCTTGGTGAAATTCTGCGCGATATTCGCGCCGCCGTTCCGCATGTAACCTACGCCGATGGCGGTCGCCGGCGGCTGGTTCTCGATGAACCGGCCTAATTCGAACAATTGGGATCCCAAGCTTTCGCCCGAGGCGTCGTCGATCAATAGAAACAGCTCGAGGCCGGCCGCTTCGCCGGCAGTGAGGCTGGAAACCTGGAGACGTTGCTTTCGCTCCAAGGCCACTATGTCTTCGCGGTTCGGCACGGAAACGTTCTTACCCTTGCGGGCCTCGACGGTCACGATGGTTTGGACCGGAACCGTTGGAGCAGACGCTTTGTCCTGTGCGAGTAGTAGCGCGCCGGCCGCCGCAACAGCCGCCGCAAGAACTGGTTTCGTCATGTTTGCCTCCTGTTTAGCTGCTCGTAATCCAATCGTACAGCCAGGAGAGCGTTTCCGTGCGGCGAGGCGAGAGGCGATCTCGTCGAACTCCCAGCACGTCCGTCGGAATATAATCAATACTGCGCTGTCGGCGACTGTTTGCCGTTCGGCGGCAACACACCGATGAATTCCGTTTCAAAGCTAATCTCCCTTGCGTCCGTTTTTGTCGCGATCTCGACAGCTCAGGTCAACGTGCTCACTGCCAACTACGATACTGATCGGACAAACTCAAACAACAGCGAAACGATTCTCAATCCCGCCAGCGTGAACTCCCAGAGCTTCGGTAAGTTGGGGACGCTTCCGGTGGATGGAGAAATCTACGCCCAGCCTTTGTACGTGAGCGGCGTTTCGATCGCGGGTCAGCTCCACAACGTGATTTATACCGCGACGATGCACAATAGCGTGTACGCATTCGACGCCGATGCGATCGCGAGCGGCGCTCCGCTCTGGAACGTGAACCTGGGTCCTTCGATACCTCCCGCGACGCTCAACTTTACCGATGTGGACGTCGAGGTGGGAATCTTGAGCACGCCGGTGATCGATCTCGCCCGGCAAGCCATCTATGTAGTTTCCGACACGCTGCAAGATGGAAATCCGACGTTCAGCCTGCATGCGTTATCGCTAGCCGATGGACACGAGATCGAGCGAGGCCCCGTCGTCATCGCAGGGTCGGTGGCAGGTACGGGAGACGGGAGCCAGACCGTGGAGTTTGACGCCGCGCAACTGCTCCAAAGGCCGGGTCTGGCGCTGCTAGATCGAGCGCTATACGTCGGTTTCGGTTCGCATGGGGACGACCCACCCTGGCATGGCTGGATGTTCGCGTATGATGCATCCAATTTGCAGGGCCGGCGGGCGATCTTCTGCACTACGCCGAACGGTGTCAGATCCTCCATTTGGCAAGCCGGACGTGCTCCGGCGATCGATGATGGGGCCGGGATAGAGGTCACGCGCGAAGGCGGACGTACTCCCATAATCCAAAACGAAGCCAGCATATACGTCGCGACCGGGAACGGTGACTACGACGGCATAACCAATTTTGGGGAGTCGATTCTTCGGTTATCGCCAACAGACCTCGCCGTGGTGGACTGGTTCACACCGGACAACTTTGCTGACTTGAGCTACAACGACTGGGATCTCGGCTCATCCGGCGTCATTCTCGTGCCCGGTACCAACCTGCTGGTGACAGCCGGGAAAAGCGGCAACTTGTATTTAGCGCCTCGCACCGGGATGGGGCACGTTGCACCCGCAAACTCCGACACTGTGCAGACCTTCAACGTGACTGTCAACGGTATATGGGATACAGCGTTGTGGAACAACCAGAGCGGCCCGACGGTCTATGTGGCCGAGCCGTTTGGCGGCCCTCTGGCGGCCTTCCGGATTACAAATGGCGTGATAAGCACACAGGCTCAATCGCAAACTGACAGTTTCCCTACCACCTATGCCGGGATCGCAATTTCATCCGACCGCGGACAAGACGGCACGGGCATCGTCTGGTTGACCACGGGCGACTTTACCAAAACTCCAGCGCCAGGAATTCTGGACGCCTTTGACGCAGACGATTTGACCCGCTCGCTCTGGAGCAGCACCACCCTATCCGACCGCGATGCGCCGGGCATCTTCGCGAAGTTTGTCCCGCCCACGGTGGTGAACGGGAAGGTATTCGTGCCGACCTTCTCCAATCAGTTGGCGGTTTACGGATTACTGCCTAAGTCGCCCCAGAGCCCCACAACAGACACGACCCGTTAACCTTCCTCCCCACCCGGCCGTGTAGCGGGCATCGCGTTAGAAAAGAGCGTTCCGGTTCGGCCATCTCGTCGAACTCGAAGCGCCTCCGCCGGAATATAATCAATACTGCGCTGGCGGACTGTTCGACGTTCGGCGGCCACGCACAGATGAATTCGGTTTCAAGCCTAATCTTCCTTGCGTCCATTATGGTCGCGATCGCGGCGGCTCAGATCAACGTTCTCACGGCAAACTACGACACCGATCGGACCAATTCCAACAACAGCGAAACGATTCTCAATCCAGCCACCGTCAACGCCCAGAGCTTCGGTAAGTTGGGGACGCTTCCGGTGGATGGAGAAATCTACGCCCAGCCTTTGTACGTAAGCGGCGTTGCGATCGCCGGCCATCTCCACAACGTGATTTACGCGGCGACCATGCACGATAGCGTGTACGCATTCGACGCCGATGCGATCGCGAGCGGCGCTCCGCTCTGGAAAGTAAACCTGGGCACGTCCATCCCAGCGTCGGCAATCCAGGCACCGCCGTGGCTGGACGGTGGGCACTTTACCGACGTGGATGTCGAAGTTGGAATCTTGAGCACGCCGGTGATCGACCTCGGCCAACAAGCGATCTATTTGGTTTCAGAAACCGTGGAAAACGGGAATCCCACGTTTACCCTGCATGCGCTGTCGTTGGCCGATGGACATGAGATCGCAAGTGGCCCCAGCGTCATTGCGGGCTCGGTCTCGGGTACCGGAGATGGGGGCCAGACCGTCCAATTCAACGCCACGCAACAGCTCCAAAGGCCGGGCGTAGCGCTGCTGAATCGGGAGCTCTACGTCGCTTTCGGCTCGCACGGGGATGACCCTCCGTGGCATGGCTGGCTGTTCGCCTACGATGCATCCAACCTGCAACACCAATTGGCGATCTTATGCACATCACCTAACGGAACCGGATCCTCCATTTGGCAATCCGGACGCGCTCCGGCGATCGACGACGGGGGCGGCGTGAAGGTCACCCGCGCAGAGGGAAGCGCTCCACTCATCCAAGACGACGCCAGCCTATACGTGGCGACCGGGAACGGGGACTACGATGGAATGACGAATTTTGGGGAATCAATTCTCCGACTGTCGCCAATCCATCTCGACGTAATGGACTGGTTCACACCGGACAATTTTGTCGACTTGACCGACGGCGACCGGGACCTCGGCTCGTCCGGCATCATTCTCGTACCGGGTACGAACCTGCTGGTGACCGCCGGGAAAAGCGGCAACGTCTATCTGACACCGCGCAGCGACATGGGGCACACCACGCCCGCTAACTCGGCCACTTCGCAGAGCTTCAACGTGACTTCGACGGGTATTTGGGATACCGCCTTGTGGAACAATCAGAGCGGCCCTACGCTGTACGTGGCATCCGCGTACGGCGGCCCATTGGAGGCTTTCCGGATTACGAATGGAGTGTTCAGCACGCAGGTTCAGTCTCAAACCCCGTCGTTCCCCACCTACTTTGCCGGGATCGCCATCTCATCCGATAGCGGCCGCGACGGCACCGGCATCGTGTGGCTGACCACAGCGGACGTCAACCAAAATCCCGCGGTGGGCGTACTGAGCGCCTTCGATGCGGACGATTTGACGCACTTGCTCTGGAGCAGCACCACTTCGCCCACCCGCGACGCGCCCGGAGTTTTTGCGAAGTTTGTCCCGCCGACGGTGGTGAACGGGAAGGTATTCGTGCCGACCTTCTCCAATCAGCTGGCGGTTTATGGATTACTAACCGTGGCTTCGAAGGGCCCTTCAAAATGAATGCCGCGCGCCGGGAATCGTTAGTCTGCATCTGCGCGTGTGCCTCGCTGGTTGGACAATCGACGGCGACGCTGAACTACGAGTTCTTCCGCGATCGCGTTCAGCCGATCTTTCTCGCTAAGCGACCCGGACACGCGCGCTGCATCGAGTGCCACGAAAACCAGACGCCGCGGCTCCAGGAACTCGATCCCGGCGCGACGAAGTGGACCGAAGAGCAAGCGCGCAAGAACTTCGATGCGTGGAAGCAAGAGGTTGTGCCCGGCAACCCGACGGCGAGCCGCATGCTGATGCATCCGTTGGCGGCCGATGCGGGCGGCGATCCCTTTCACGCGGGCGGCAAACATTGGAAATCCCAGAACGATCCCGAGTGGCAAACGCTCGCCGCTTGGGTGAATAGCGGCGCTCCGGCTCCCCCGGCCGCCACCGCCTCCGCTGCTCTCGATTTCAACTACTACCGCAAAAACGTGGAGCCGTTGTTTTTGAAGGCGCGGGAACCCAACGAGGGCACTGGAAACGCGTGCGCAAGCTGCCACACCCGAGTCGCATCGCGTTTGCGGTTGCAGCCATTGGCTGAAGGCGCGACGGCTTGGACTGTCGAACAGTCGCGCGCTAATTTTCAAATCGTTGCCGCGCTGGTGGCTCCGGGCGATCCGGCCGACAGCCGGTTACTCCTGCATCCGCTCGCGGTCAGCGCGGGCGGCGATCCGTCGCACACCGGCGGAAAATTCTGGCCCTCGCGCGATAACCCGGAGTGGAAGACCATCGCGGCGTGGGTCAACGGAGATAAAGCCCAATGAAACCGAAACACCCGCCCTTCACCGCGCTCGCGCTGGTTTGCGCCGCGTCTCTTCAGCTGGCAGCCGAGCTGCGCCCACGCGTCATTCAAACCAATTCCGCGGGCGACAACGTCCACGTTATCGATCCGGCGACAAACAAAGTCGCCGGCACCATAGAGGGCATCGACGTTTCTCACGGCACTGTAATCGCGCCCGGCGGCGCGCGCATCTACATCACCGAAGAACCCACGCGCACCATGGACGTCGTGGACAGCAAGACTCTGCGAATTATCAAAAAGGTTCCATTGAGCGGGCGCCCCAACAATCTCGCGGTCACCTCCGACGGCCGCAAAGTTTACGTTGGCATCGCGCAAGCTCCGGGAGCCGTGGACGTCATCGATACCGAAACGCTGACGCGCGTCAAATCGATCCCCGTTCAAGGCGCCATTCACAATGTCTATGTGACGCCGGACAGCAAATACGCGGTGTCCGGTTCGGTGGTGACGGGCGTCATCACCGCGATCGATACGTCCACCGATGCGGTCGCTTGGTTCTGGAAAGAGACCGCTGGGATTCGCCCGATGGTCTTTACGACCAACGCCGACGGCTCGACCAAAGAGATGATATTCCAACTGTCGAATTTCCACGGATTCGTCGTCGCGGATTTCGAAACCCGCAAGGAGCTTCGCCGCGTAACGCAGCCGGACGTTCCCGGGCAAGAACGCGAAACCGACGGAATCCAGGGCGCGCCCGCCCACGGCCTGATCGTAACCCGGGATGGCAAGACGCTTTGGACCACCAGCAAATACTACAACTACGTGGCGGCGTATTCATTGCCGGATTACAAACTGGTGAAGATCGTGACGGTGGGATCGCACCCGGAGTGGATGACGATTCCGCCGGATGGAAAAAACATGTACGTGGGTTGCGCCGGAACCGATTCCACCGATGTCATCGATCTTGCGGCGATGCGGATGATCAAGCGCATCCCAGTGGGCAGCGTGCCCAAGCGCAACACCAGCGGTTTGATCGAGACGGAGTAACGTCCGGTTACACATCCGAACTTCCGCGCCTTCCGTATTACTCAAGGATGCGCCCACTCAGCGGCGCAACCGAGAGGATGACTATGCGGAAATATTTTTCATTGATGATGTTGACTGGACTGTTCGTGTTGGCGCCGCTTTCGCGCGCCGACGACACGCTTTACAAAAGCCTGGGCGGCAAGAAGGCCCTGGTAGCGGTGGTGGATGATTTTGTCGGCCGCGTGGCCGCCGACAATCGGATCAACAGTTTCTTCAAGGCCACGGCTGCCGATCCAAAACGGCTGGCCAAGTTCAAGAAGAACCTGGTGGATCAAATCTGCGAAGCGGCAGGCGGTCCCTGCAAGTACAAAGGCAAGGACATGAAGACCGCGCATGCCGGCATGGGCATCGGCGGCGGGGACTTCGACGCACTGGTTGGAGACCTGGTGGCTTCGCTCGATAAGTTCAAGGTGAAGGAAGGCGACAAGCAGGCGCTGCTCGGCGTGCTCGGACCCATGAAGAAAGACATCGTCGAGAAATAACTTCGGCGGCTATCGCTCGATCGTGCTCGTGGGCGTTGCGGGCTTGAACAGCAGCAAATCCAAGCTGAACGTTACCCGCATCGCCCCGACGGGCTTCGGCCGCATCGGGCGATAAATCGAATGCAGGACGTCGTTGACGGCGCCCGCGTCGAGATCGGCAAAAGTGCTGACGCTTCGCCGATCGACGAGCGCGAAGTGGTGCGCGAATGTCTGGATGGTTCGGGTCGTGCGATCCCGCCCCGCGCCGCGCAGCTCAATCAGATCGTCAGGCGCTGGAAGGGCAACGAGGAGCCTCCCATCATCGCGCTGGACACGCCGGAATTCGGCGGCGTTCATGCGCGCCGTGATCGATACAACGATCGAGAATGAACGGTCGGCGTAAGGCAGGAACCGGTCGGCGTTGGCAACGATCCACTCGCATCCGGGATACCGTCTCGCAGCGGCGTCAATGGCCGGAATCGAGATGTCCACGCCATGCCCGTCGAAGCCGGTCCGGCGGGCGAGCGATCCCAGGTAGAATCCCTCGCCGCAACCTGCGTCCAGAACGACGTCGTTCGGCGATGCGGCGAGCATGTTTGCGATGGTGTCGAGCAGCGGCTGAGTCACGCCGAGATCATGCAACCGTCGTCGGCCCGTTATGGCCGCGGCAGTGTCGCCCGGTTGCTTGGATCGCCGATCTTGCGGCTGTAGCAGGTTGATATACCCGCTGCGCGCGAGGTCGAACGAATGGCCGCGCGGGCATACTAGTCGGCGGTCGTCGCGCACCAGGCCCATTTGACAGTCGCGGACCGGGCAGAGCAGCATGGATCGATGATACTCAGTATCCTCGACCAATCTCCGATCTCGGAGGGATCGACAGGCGCGGACGCTTTGCGCAACACGCTCGACTTGGCGCGCCTTGCGGACCAGCTCGGGTTTGCGCGCTACTGGGTGGCGGAACATCACGGCACTCCCATGCTGGCCTGCGCCAGCCCGGAGGTGATGATCGCATCGATCGGCTCGATTACGCGGCGGATACGAATCGGAAGCGGCGGCGTCATGCTGCCGCACTACAGCTCTCTCAAAGTGGCCGAAACGTTCAGCATCCTCAGCGCGCTATTTCCGGATCGCGTCGACCTCGGCATCGGCCGCGCGCCGGGCACCGATCGCGCCACTGCCTTCGCGCTGCAACGCGACCGCCGCCAGCCCGCTCCCGACGATTTCCCGCAACAACTCGGCGAGTTGCTCGGGTATCTCGAAAACCGGATGCCGCAGGGCCATCCTTTCGCCCGGTTGGCGGCGTTGCCCGGACGTCCCTACGTCCCGGAAGTTTGGCTGCTGGGATCCTCCGCGCAAAGCGCCCTGTGGGCGGCCGATAGTGGCTTGCCCTATGTGTTCGCGGATTTCATCAATCCCGACGGCGCCACTTATGCGGCCATTTACCGCGACCGGTTCTGCGCGTCTGAAACGCTGGCCGAACCTCGGGTAATAGTCGCCGGTTGGGCGATCTGTGCGGAAACCGATGCAGAAGCGCAGCGGATCGCTTCCAGCGCGCGAATGACGCGGACGCTTTTGAACGAAGGCCAACTCATTCCCGTGCCGCCCATCGACAAGGCGCTTCGCTTTCTCGCCGAACGAGGGCCGAGCCCGGACACCGTCGCTCGCCCGCGCCGCGCGATCATCGGCGATCCCGAAACCGTGAAGAGAGGAATCGAGGAGCTGGCCGCTCTGTATGGCGCGGAGGAGGCGATGATCGTTACTATTACGTACGATCATGCCGCCCGACGCCGATCCTACGAACTGATCGCCGAAGCGTTCGGGCTCGGTTAAGGAACCCTGCTCTCAATGAAAGCCGCGGATTGGGAATTCAAGAACCGAGCGCTGGCCTTCGGATTGATCTTCGCCCTCGCGTTCGCTCTGTATTCGGTGGACCACGAAAACTCAACTGCCGCGCTGGCGAACTGGCTTGCCGTGCCGCTAGGAACGCAGGCGGACCTCATCGCTCGTCTGCTATTCGCCATCGCCGCGCTATTGTTCGTTGTGGCCGCGCTGATCCGGACCTGGGCTTCGGCGTATCTTCACGCCAACATCGTCTACGCTGCCCGAGTGAAGACCGAGTAGCTGGTTGCCGATGGCCCGTGTCGGCATGTCCGCAATCCACGCTATTTCGCCAACGTGCTGATGGCTGTCGGCATGGGCGCGATGATGAGCCGGTCCGGATTCTTCGTGGCGGTGGTGGTGATGCTGATGTTCTGCTACCGGCTGATTCTGCGCGAAGAGTCCGAACTCGAGGCGAGCCAGGGCGAACAGTACGAAAGCTACCGAAAAGCAGTTCCGCGTCTTTGGCCATCCATGCGCCCGCGCATCGATTCCGCAGGCCGCCCGGCCAAGTGGAGAGAAGGATTCAAGGCGGAATCGTGGGTTTGGGGATTCGAGCGGCGGCGGTTGCGGCCTTTGCCATCACTCTGAACAACGTGGCGTTCTTTGGATTCCTCGGGGCAAGTCTTGCGTTACTGTGGTTGTCCCCGATGATTCTCGAAAACAAGGGGCCTTCAAGGCTTGAAGACGACCGATACTGCGCGAGAAAGGCCCGACCCTGCGGCGTTATGCCAACCGACAGGCGCCCGTTCAGTTGCATCGTCGTGACGAATCCCCGATCATTCGCATCTTCCCAGACCGGAAGCCTGGGGCATGACGTGCGCCAAGCGTCCATCACTTCGCCATAGCTTCGCTCGCCGCTCGCCAGCCACTCCCGGAGATCCAGGATCAAGACGTCGATTGTGTCGCTCATGGGATGATCAAAGGACTTCGACACCGTGAGGAATCATGTCCCGAGTGAGAAATGTTTTTGGTACTTCGCCCTCGCCCGCAAGAGTGAAGTTCCGAAAGCGTTTGTACCATTCTCCATGCGGCACCTCGGGATCGGACTTCAGCCACTCAGCTAATGCGTCGAAATCAGCCACCGCAATTCGGCCTTCACGGAAACGCTCCACAAGATGCTCCATGAGGCAGGTGGCGGCCTCCTAATTTTCGGCATTCTGATACTGTCTGTGAAACACGATCCTTTGAAGTTCCTCTGTTAGCCGACGAAGTTCATCATCATTTTTGGCGTCCTTAATCCGCGTTAGACCAAGGTGAAGCGCCTTTTTGGAAGTGTCGACAGGCGGAGCAACAACAGCTTCCTTCATCTCTCTTTGGGGCTGACTTTTGTTGGTTCGCACGGTTGCGCCTCGTGATTGATCGTCGCTTCCTCTTTTGGCTTTCGCCCAACGCGCTTGAACTGCCTTGCGGGCGCTGTCGCTTCTCTGCGCTGCGGTGAGTTTGGCGGCCCTCGCCGGTCCCCCCTTCTTTCCGCCCGTACGCCCCAAGGCCACGGCCGCCGGATTTTTCTTCTTTGCAGGCATATTCACTATTGTACGTGAGCGGTCACGCTCCGGCCCACATGCAAGGGATCTCTTAAACTAATCCTATGTCCACTTCCCCGTCAGCTTCCCAAACCTCGCCGCTGCGCTCGTCCGAGATCGTCGCGTTTGTCGGCGTAACCAATCCCGAGCGCGCGAAAGCCTTCTACCGGGACACGCTAGGCCTTGCGCTGGTGAGCGAGGACGGGTTCGCGCTGGTGTTCGACGCGAGCGGCACCATGTTGCGAGTCAGTCTCGTTCGCGAGGTGATGCAGGCTCAATACACGGTGCTCGGGTGGGAAGTCGCCGATATCGCCGCAACTGCCAAGCACCTGCAACAAGCCGGCGTGACATTGGAGCGCTACGCCTTCCTCCAGGATCAGGATGCGCTCGGCATTTGGACCGCCCCCGGCGGCGCGCGCGTGGCGTGGTTCAAGGACCCGGACGGCAACATCTTAAGCATCAGCCAGCACTCTTAGCGAACGCGACCGGCCTCGATGCTGCTCGTTCTCAAGCATATTCAGAAGCGCTACGGTGGGGTGGCGGCGTTGCGCGACGCCAGCCTGGAGGTGCAAGCCGGCGAAGTTCATCTGCTGGTGGGTGAGAACGGCGCGGGCAAATCCACGCTGATGAAGATCGTCGCGGGGCTGCTCCGCGCGGACGGAGGAGATTTTCTTTGGCAGGGGAAACACGTCCAGTTCCGCGACCCCGCCGAAGCTGCCTCGCGGGGAATTGCAATGGTTCATCAGGAACCGTTGCTGGCGCCGCATCTTTCGGTGGCCGAGAACATCTTCCTCGGCCGCGAACCGCGCGGACCGCTAGGCTGGGTGAATCGGCGCGAGATGACTCGGCGCGCGGCTAGCCTTATCGAGCAGCACCGTTTCCCGCTCCAAGCCGAAGCGCGCGTCGAGAAACTGAGCCCGGCCACGAAGCAGATGGTCCAGATCTGCCGCGCCATCCAGCGCGATGCCAAACTCCTTATCTTCGACGAAGCCACTGCCTCGTTCTCCGACGCGGAAACGCAGGAGGTTTTCCGGATCGTGCGTGCCCTGCGAGACAGTAACGTCGGCGTCATCTATATTACCCATCGATTGGAAGAACTGCGCGCAATCGGCGATCGCGTCACTGTCCTGCGCGACGGGGCGAACGTCCATTCCGGTCCGCTGGGCGAGCTTTCCACCGATGAGTTAATCCGTCACATGGTAGGCCGCGAACTCGGGTCCACTTACGTTAGGACGCCCCTTCTACCGGGCGATGAGCTGCTTGGCGTGGAACATTTAACGCGGGAGCCGGCGCTGCACGATATCAGCTTTTCGCTGCGCGCCGGCGAAATCGTCGGCCTGGCGGGATTGATGGGCGCAGGCCGCACCGAGCTATGCCGCGCGCTTTTTGGCGTGGATTCCATATCGAGCGGAAACATTCGGATCGCTGGCCGTTTGCCGTGCCTGCGTTCGCCCGAAGATGCGGTCCGCGCCGGGATCGCGCTGATACCGGAAGATCGCCAACGCCACGGGCTGACGACGGCGCTGCCGGTCAGTCACAACCTGACCCTCGCCGGTCTCCGCGGCGTTTGCAGGTTCGGATTCCTGAACCATCCCGCCGAGAATCGCCTGGCCGCCGATTACACCGCGCGCCTGCGTATCGGCGCGCACTCGAGCCGTCAATTGGCCGGACAATTGAGCGGCGGGAATCAGCAGAAGGTCGCCATCGCAAAATGGCTGGTCCGCCAAGCGCGTGTTTTTCTGTTCGACGAGCCGACCTGCGGCATCGACGTCGCCGCGAAAGCCGAGGTCTTCCGCTTGATGGACGAACTGGCCAGAGGCGGCGCGGCAATCCTGATGGTCAGCTCCGAGATGACGGAGTTGTTGCAAGTAGCCGACCGGATTCTGGTAATGCGTGAGGGCAGAATCAGCGGGGAACTTCCGGGCCTCGCCTCGCCGGAACGAACCACGCAGGAGCAGATCATGCGCTACGCAGCCTTGCACGGGCGCGGCGCAGCGGCCGGAGAGAACAACGAATGATTCAACGGCTGCTGCCGTTCTTCGCGCTAATCGCGCTGTTCGTTATCCTCGCCGTGGTTTCCCCGAATTTCCTGACCGCCACTAACCTTGCGAGTGTGGTGCGCCAAACCACCGTCATCAATATTCTGGCGCTGGGTATGACGATGGTCATCATTACGGGCGGTATCGATCTTTCGGTCGGGTCGAACCTGGCGCTGGCGGGTTTGCTGGGGAGCATGGCGATGGCACGGTACGGGATTCCCGCGGGCCTGGTAGCGGGCCTTATCACGGGCGCGCTGTGCGGTCTCGCTAACGGCGCGATGATCACCGGGCTTCGTATCAGCCCGTTTATCGTGACGCTCGGCGCCATGGGAATCTATCGCGGCCTTGCGCTCATCGTTTCGAAGGGCCTTCCGGTGAGCGACATTCCCCCGGCATATTCGTATCTCGCCGAAGGCACGCTCGCGCGGGTTCCGTTCGCGCTCTGGATTCTCGCGGCCTGCGCCGTTGTGGTCCACGTCATTCTAGAGCACACGCGGCTCGGCCGTTATGCTTTCTCGATCGGCAGCAATCCCGATGCGGCGTATTATGCGGGCGTGCCGGTGCGTTTTCATACCACCGCCGTATATACGATCGCGGGTCTGTTGGCGGGCTTGGCGGGAATGATCGAGACGTCGCGGCTGATGACCGGGCAGCCGACCAGCGGGCAAGGCTACGAGCTGACGGCCATCGCGGCGGTGGTCATCGGCGGCGGAAGCCTGCGCGGAGGGGAAGGCACCGTGCTGGGAACGCTGATGGGCGCGTTGATCATGGGCCTGCTGGCAAACGGCAGCGACCTGCTCGGGACCAATCCGTACTGGCAGCAAGTGATCATCGGAGGAGTGATTATCCTGGCGGTGGCTCTCGATGAGCTGCGCAAGCGAAGAACGAGCGCGTAGGATCATTTCCGAACGCGGGCGCGCGCCATGATCTCCTCGATGACGGCGGTCTTCGCATCGGCGTAATTCTGGACGGACTTCCAATCCTTCTGGGCCAAGGCCAGTTTCGCGCTGGCGTACAGATCGCGGTCGGCAGCGTTGCCGCGCAGCCAGTCCCGGAACGTCAACATACGATCGATTTCCGGACAACGGCACGAAAACACGTGCAGGTTCGTCTCCGCTTCCGGCCCTTTGAACATGCGGTGCTCGAACCAGCCGGTCTCACGGATGCGCAGCACGTAGCCGGCGCCCTCCAGAGCGGGCACGTACGCCTCTTCGTCCCGCGAATCGGCCAGCTCCAGGAGCATGTCGATGACCGGTTTGGCGGCCAGGCCCGGAACGGCGGTCGATCCGGCATGCTCGATTCGCAACGCTCGATGTCCGAGAGCCGTCCGGATTCGGCAGGCCTCGCGCTCGAACAGTTCCGGCCAACGAGGATCGTAGTCTACAATGAGAATTCGGCCTGCCAATGGCGCCATTTCTCCGATTGTGTGACTCTCGATTTGCTCATCGGTAAGCGGTTGGCGGTTATCCACCGGCTGCGTTTCCTTCGACATTGCTTTCTGATCTCATTGTACGAACGCAAGCTCACTGCTACGGTCCACGCGCTGCTGATTGCAGCCGCGCTCGCGTGCGCGCCAGTCGCCGCCCAGCCGACTCCACCGCCCGCCCGTCAAGTTGACGCCGCCTCCGGGCAAATGCAAACACCACGCCTATACTCGCTCCCTCCCGAAAAGCTGCAGAGGGCCATCGAGTACGCTCACGCCCGCTATTGGCTGCACTTCCTCGGCTCGATTTACGGAATCGCCGTTTTGCTGTTCATTCTCGTCGCCGGACTCGCCGCCAAATTCCGCGACTGCGCCGAAGCCGCGTCCAAGCGACGCCTGCTTCAGGCGATCATCTTCGTTCCGTTGCTGATCTTCACCAACGATGTTCTTAGTTTGCCGCTCGGAGTCTACGGCCAGCACCTCGAACTCAAGTTCGAACAGTCCATCCAGAGCTGGCCTTCTTGGTTCTGGGACTGGACGAAGGCGGAGTTGCTCACTTTCGCCGTCGCCGTGCTGCTGGCCTTCATCCTTTACGGAGTCATTCGCCGGAGCCCGCGCCGCTGGTGGCTCTATTTCTGGCTGGCGGCGCTTCCCATCCTGTTCGTCGGCGCCTTCGTCGAGCCGATCGTGATCGAACCGCTCTTCTATAAGTTCGAACCCCTGGCCGCAAAGCACGAAGCACTGGTTGTCCAACTGGAAAAGGTGGTGGCGCGTGGCGGCCTCGCGATTCCACCCGAGCGCATGTTCGAAATGAAGGCCAGCGAAAAGCTGAACTCACCGAACGCGTACGTCACCGGCTTCGGCGCATCCAAGCGGGTGGTCGTTTGGGACACCACGCTCTCACTTCTGACGACTCCCGAAATTCTTTACGTGTTCGGCCACGAGATGGGGCACTACGTGCTCGGCCACGTCCGGGACACCTTGATCTATCTCGCGCTGCTGGTGCTGATCCTTCTTTACATCGGATACCGCGCACTACGTTCGATGCTCCGCCGCTGGGGCGCAAGCTGGAAGGTCCGCGACGTGGCCGACTGGGCGTCGCTCCCGGCGCTGCTGCTGCTGTTCGCGATTTTCAGCTTCCTTGCCGAACCGTTAATCAACGCCTATAGCCGCCAGATAGAACACAACGCCGATGTCTACGGGATCGAGGTCATCCACGGCTTGGTACCGAACGAGCGGGAAGTGGCGGCGCATTCGTTTCAAGTGGTGGGCGAAGTGAGCCTCGACGAGCCCGATCCCAACCGGTTTATTGAATTCTGGATGTTTTCGCATCCTTCCACGTCCGAAAGAATGCGGTTCGTCGAAACCTACGACCCCTGGTCCGGCGGAACGCCCAAGTACGTGAAGTGATCGAGTCCCGTAGTATTTTTGGAAGAGCGGGCGAAATTTTGGAGGTGAAAACGTGGACGACAACGCGGCGAAAGAAGCGCCGAAGGACGCGCCGAAGTCCGACTGGGTAACGAAGCGGTCCTCATGCTCTTACCCGAACATATTCAAGCAACTCAGATTAGAGGTTGAAGAGGACGTCAAGACCCGCAACGCGCTGCGACCCGCCAATTCCGCCTATGAGTTTTCGGTGGCGGACAATGACGACGGGTT
>Ga0302325_10011326_pt1 | contig 19222 bp, 18 predicted proteins | sample Palsa_T0_2_FD_201948 | JGI IMG/M metagenome (GOLD analysis project Ga0302325, IMG submission 201948) | Peat permafrost microbial communities from Stordalen Mire near Abisko, Sweden - Palsa_T0_2 | ecosystem: Environmental > Terrestrial > Soil > Palsa > Peat permafrost | place: Sweden: Abisko...
GGATGTTGTATTGGGGGTTATATAAGATGGGGAAGATGCGGGGCTTGTGGGGTGGGGGTTCTAGGTGTGGTGGTTCTGGATGTAGCGGTTCTGGGGGTGGGTGGAAGAGACGAAAGGGGAATGGGGAAGGGGAGATGATGTAAGTGGAGGGGAGGAGGGTGGGTTGGCTGGTTTCTGGGTGGCGCCCTTATAGCCCGTCTACGGACGTAAAAATATCATGTTCACGTTGTTCTTGTGTTGTGCGTTTAGTCTGGTCCTTCCTAGCCTTGGGCCACTTTTTTTAAAAATAAAAAACGGTGCTATTTCTTTCTCGCATATGGTCTAGAGCTTGCTTTTCTTGGTTTGCGACTTGAGTTGTGTTCTATTCTTAGGAGGAAGTCTCCTTTCTAAATTGGGAATATACCCAAATACGGGAGATATTTTGGAAAAGTTCCACCGATCTCGGGAAGAAGAATTGTTCTATTTCAGCTCCGAGTTGGAGGCTTAAGAGGGATCTAAAGCGACCTCTTCGGCCGATCTGAATGACGATAAACAAGTTAATGAAAGCTGTCGCAAAAGAGACAGGGCACCTTTGGTGCTTATGTCAGGTGATCTGGGGGGTGGGGATGCCCCCATCCCCCATGGCCTATATATAGGGGCTCACGCCGACCAATTCAAGCTCATCAGAGCTTTCTTATTTTGTGACAAAAATGATGGGCATTGGGTTGGATACTAGAGATGTATCTGATTCAAGGACCGGCAAAGCTCCAGATCACGTGGTTCTCGCTAACGAAAAGGGGTAAAGTACCTGGATTAGTACATCCAGTGTGGAATAAATCACTATTTACCTCCTTTTTCCAGAGCCCTTTGAGAATGACATTTATTGTGAGAGTCTTCGTAATCATTGATGCTAATGATAATGACTATGACCCATGCTTCTCATTCTTCCACTGCATTGCTTTGCTCCGTGGTGCTCTCCATGTCTTCAAACGGTCAATGTAGCCTGTGCCCTGAAATCACGATTGCTCGCACCAACGTAGAGAATATACTCCCCATTCTTAAATTTCCAGCTCTGCGTACTCACATCCCAAATTCTCAAGTCTCTCCTCTTCAGCTCGAAAGTGACCGGTTGGCTCTCGCCAGGCTAGATAGTAGCCTTGTCAAAACCACGCAGCTATCTCACAGGCTCATCAGCCGCACCGGGAAATTTGACGGAGAGCTGTGCGGCCTCAGCACTTGCTACATCTCCTGTGTTCGAGATGCTGCTGGAAACGGTCTCAACGACGTCTCACAGATCTCTCGTCCACCATGGCTAGGGCACTGGTTGCATAAGCTTCAGAGAGAGCAGTGGTGTTAGCCGCCACCATAGCATTCGTAGAGCGTTCGGAGGTGGTATACGATAGACCGTATCTAAACTCGTATCGGGGCGTGATATTGTACGCGTCAAAGTACTTATAGTCAATATAAATACCTTCGGAAAAGTCAATCTCTATGTCTTCAGCGATCTGGGTGTTGGAGTCGTAGCCGGACTCGTTCCTCGCGATTGCGCGGATTATCTTTCCAGAAGGGTTGATGGCGCCAAAAATTACGTCGTCGATGGCGTTTCCTGATTCTTGACCTAGAGGACCGCTGTACATAACGTCGGTCATGTTGGCGTGGTTGATCTACTGGTCGACCAGGCGGGGCTTTGTTTTCTTGAAGTTAATATCTCCTCGCCTCCGTTCTTCGAAAATCTGGCATACCGGCAGTGTTGATAACCATAATTTTGTTGTTGCGGTTATCAGCGACAGCGTTGACCGACGTATCCTGGTCCGCATTGGCCAGCTCAGAGCGGTCGCCACCCTCACCCGACCAAGCATTCAAGAAGCAAATACACACATCTCAGGTTCAAGCTACCTCGACTGTACTTTCAGATAGCTCGATCCCAGTGCCTAACATACCACTCCAAGTCAAAGAAGTGGTGCCGTTGAGTCACCATTTTAGCATGAAACCATCAGTCGCGGCTCTTTTTACGAACTTTTGAACTGGAGTGGTGGCATAGGCTAATAAAGAACCCATGGCACTCCCGCCGACTGTGGTCATATGTCCGTATATCGTTGGTCCCACACTTTTGTAGACAGTGAGTACAGTGTTCGCACTAACATATCGTAGCGTAGCGTGAGAGCCGAAAATGCTAATTAATCTCATGTTTTTCAAGGGTAGCGAATTGTTCGTGCTCTTTAACAGTACAGTAGAGTTCGCAGCATTTGATTTTGCAAGCGTGCTGTGATTTCCATGATCATTGACATAGTCTGTAGCTCTAGTTAAGGTTGGGTATTCCTTATCCTGGTCGTGGTGAAAGTCCTCCATCATGTTCCGGATTACGATATCGTTGAGGCGAGCCGCGTGAAACTGCCGTTGGTCAAACTAATGCCAAGAGTATTTTCGCTCTAGTCTGGAGGGGATTCGTAATCCATGCCATCATTAACAGAGTTAATACCACTGTATTTTGCACCGATGTCGGTATGGACAATTCTTGGTATGCCAAGTTCGACCTTCAAGCACTTTCCGAGCAGATCCTGGTCCTAGTATGAGTAAGTACCGTTGACCTTGCTATTGAAAAAGGAGTTAGCAATCGCCAAAATGGGAATGACTTGAGGGCAAGCTCTGAGATAGTGCAGAATAGGAAATGTTTTGCTTGTTCCTTACTTCATTGCACGTCTGGTACTCGCAACCCCATTCTTGACAGCATTGCAGAAGGGGGCCAAGTACATCTCGTGGAAGGCCTTGTCACCAATGGCAACATTATAAGAATCGAGTCATCACTGTTGGTCGAGTAGGTGGTAGCGCTGCTAGTTGAATTGCTGCTTTTTCTGGCCGAAACCCTGCCGGAGTTGCCTTGGGGGGCTGCCACCCAGCGCAATTCCACTTCTGCTACTTCCGGTACCGTCACGGTTTATCTCCTGCTCATTCAAAATGGAGTGTTTCGAACTGGGGATAGCACCTGCACTGGCCACTCCCTTGACGAATATCCCGCCCATGGCACTATTGAGATACGATTCCGCACCATACGTCTCTCCTATTCGACCGCACCAAGCTGAACATCCCAAAGGCTCCAGTGTCGGCGAGTAGGCGAGGTTGATGCCCTTGCTCTTGCTATACACAGATTAGTATGAGCTTCTCATACACGTTTTAAGAGCTGGGAAACCGCTGAGCTCTCGAGACATGCTTCCAGATCCTGGCTCTTATCCGGCTCCAGTGAAGTTGTAAAATCAAGGGTCAAATAAGACTTACATTATCCAATAAATTAGCACTGTAAATTCCAGGAAAGCGGGAAGGAGCTGAGAGCCTTGGAGCTATTTTAGCTCCTGAGATACAAGGACAAACAGATCATGCCAGCTCCCGCGACAGCTCCCTGGCTCTCAGCTCTCATAAGAAAACAACAGCAAATTAGTAGGAGAATTAAACATACCCGTGGTCTTTGCAGCCGCCTTGAGGATGCTGGTAGTTGCTGAGACTGCTGGGTTAATGAATTCTTTTTGAAAGTTCTCGGGCTTGACTTCTGCTTTCAGGACGATGGGTGAGGCGATCCGGATGATGCACTTGACGCCTTTCACTGCTTCATCGTAAGCTCCTTGGACTGTGAGATCGGGGGTGATGAGGGATGTGAGCTCGGAGCCAGGATTGAGAGTTTTGATCGAGGGAGCGCCGAGGACCTGCTATTGTTTAGCTTCGGACTGAACTGCGGCACGGACGCTGTAGCTAGCTTGGAGCGTGACGAGAGTTTTGAAGCCGATGTGGCCAGTGGCACCAGTGATAAGAACAGGGCTGTGCGTCATTTTGAAGTCTTCGGCGAAAGTCTGCGAAGAATGTTATGAGTTGGAAGTTGAAGCTGTTGACGAATGTTCAGAACTTAGAATCTGTTTGATGATTCTGGTCTTTGTAGAGCAGATTGTACTTCCTTTTATCTTCAAATTCTTTATTCAAACTTCGTTGGTTACCTCTCTTCTCACTCCACTTGAAGTCTAGAAGTGCTGGTAAAACTGGTTAGTTCATCGTCGGGAATTAACGTACTTTCGTCAGCAACTAGGGTTATTCCATAATCGAGTTTGAAGTCATGATCATATCATCTAGATATCTTCGCAGGTTATTTGGACATTCAATTATCTCTATTGTCATCCTCTCCGAGATCCTAGAAGTGTTAGGAAGAATCGTTGCTCCACTGTTGTGTTAATTTATTCCCACCAGGAACAAGAATGATTGGATATCATATAAAGTCATGATCGGAACACTAAAGCGACTTCGCATAGCATTCGGGTTTTCATCTGAAGCTCTCTCCAAGCCAGGACCACCGCGAGACGGGAAGTGCGAGGAAAACTCGGGGATTAGTATATCCCCGCTAACAACGCGAGGTATCTCAGAATATGGTAGGAAATCATGATTTCCCTTCGCAAAACATTCGGACGTTCGAGGTATTTGAAGTCGGAGTTCGTGCAAATTTCTTGAGACGAGGAGAATTCCTCGGTATGAGTAATCAAACATTCTCTAAATATTTCAAAGTCGACAAGTTCCGGTGAATAATCTACTGAAATACTTAATTCTCTGCTTCGTGGGAGTAAACGTGCAACAGCAACATTGCAGTGCTTGAAAGGAAATCTTATAATCGAGGATAGGAGGAAAGTGCTGGCTGGCACCGAGGTCAAACACGTAACAAGTCGGAATTCCAGACTTCCCCCGGAACACTTCAAAGATTCCAAACAGTAGTCTTCCAAATAAAGCAGTGAAACCGTTGTTATAAAGCATTAGCAAGTATTCAGCAAAGTTAGAGTACTCTGGATTTTACACTTTGATCAGCGTCAACTGAGCAACTACCAAAGAGCTGATCAAATGCGTTCCGCTGCAAAACAAGTCGTGAATACCGATATTGGATTCCGCTTGGAATATTTCCTTAACTCTTTCACTTGGAAAGAATCTTGGGCTTAAGTTTACCTAGTGCAGGGGATCAATCCCTCACATCACGCGCATTGCAAATCAAGTGCGGTGGCAGACACAAAAGCTCTTGATTCTTTTCCATCTCGGGAAAAAAAATGGCTCTCTCCATTTTCGTCGCTCACTCTTATGCATTCCACAAGTACCCTCCCCTTATTTACTAGGATCGATCCTATCTCTCAGACCCAATGCATTTATGCACACATCATAACATCGTGACCCTCTATCCTCTTCCCATCCATGTCTGCACCATAGAGTGCATCGCATCATATCTCGAAGAACGACTGGGAAAGGAAAAAAAGAAGAATATACACGTATGAATACCAACAAGAAGTAGAGGAAGGTAACTCCATGCAGCCGAAAAAAAGTATCATGCTTTCCATTTTGGAAAGTTGAAGGTGGAAATTTTTGGTAGCCGAAAACGCCTTGCTCCATCGCCGACTCCTTCTGTCACGCCTGTATTTCTGTAGTCCGTTCTGTCTGCCTGTCTGCCTGTCTGCCTGTCTGCCTGCCTGCCTGCCTGTCTGTCTGTCTGTCCGTCCGTCTTCTGTGCAATCTAAATTCGTAGTCGCGTCTTCCCATTGTAACGTATGTCTCACTTTCGTTTTGAAGTTTAGTCCAAGAGGCAGGGGGGATCAAATAGCCCAACTACCCCTCCTAGCTCCGACGCCCCAGGTAGCGGGAGCAGCCCCATTACTCATGCTGGGATGCTGCCTTCCCCACTCCAGTATATATATCCTCAGGGCCTTCCACCTAGCCCCATACTCCTGAGTGCCTTCTTTTACAAAATTACCTGCAGGTGCCTCAGCCAATCCAATGTGCCCCTTGGCTTTCTTCTTGCTATCATCGACTCTCAACTCTTCCTGCGTGATGTGCGAAATGCGGGCCAATTCCTCGTCGTATTGGCGCGCTAGAGACGGGTATCCAAGTGATAGGTAATTATACACCTGTGTCACAAACGTATCATCAAATTCCCGCAACAGTGCCTCTTCCGCTTTGCTCCTCGCAACCTCGGCTTTCAGTCTTTCGTCAATACCAACCAGCATGCGGATACCACCATCATGCGAATGGCCATTGGTTCTTGGTGATTTTGCACCCCCTGGACCCTCGTTCGCCAATGCGGAAGAAAACGGGTCCTCGCTTCTCTCGTCGTGCGGGGTTTGGATAAGCGGGGCCCCCCGAAGACTGGGACTTAGGTATTCCCCGACTTCATCAGCAACGCAATAGCCTCCCCAGAGACCGCCGCCGTTGTCGCTTCGATGGGGCTGGACGTCAATTCTTTGATCGGATTCGAATTTTGTTGCCTTTGGGGACGGGCACATGCGGAATTTGAGATCCCCTCCTAACATTGGCGGAGAGGCAGCTGAGCGCATGCGGTCCAGCTCTGCTTCCCTTTTGCGGTCGGCTGGCTCTTGCTCTTGTGCTCGGGCAAACGCAGAGTGCTTGGTGGTCATGCCGTTCGTCCAGAAAGGGTCCTTGAACCTAGGTTTGGTCGCTTCAGCCGCGATCTTCTTGTTGGTCTCGTCTTCTCGTAGACGGTTCAACTTTTCTTGATGCTCTTGCATCTCCTTTGCCGCCCAACCAACCTCAGTAGATTTCCTTCGTAGATTGCCGAGTCTGGGGTCCTCAACCAGGAGTCCAATACCTTCAACGGATTCTTCATCTGATACTCCTTCAATCTCTCGGTCGTAGAAATGCTCAACTATCTCATGCATTGATTCATTCGGGAAAGCAGCCAAAGCTTGTTCTCGAAGCTGCTTCTCCGCAGCTTTGGCTGCAAGAGCAAGCAGGTAGCCTGAAAATCGGTCATCACAGCTCTCTCTTGTACGTGCTAGCTGTAGTCTCAGAAGAGAATCTTCTGATGATCCAAGAGATCCTGATAGCGAGGGCGTAGACTCCACATGCATTCCATCTTCCTCGTCGGAATTATCTTGTAGATCCGACTCTGACGACGCTATGTCTTCCAGCTCTGGCTGGAAAGAGTTTTGCCTGGTACTTCGTCTTGTATTGGGATGTGGCCGCATGGAGGGCTGCCGTCTAGGAGGCAATGGAGTTATCTGGGTAGTTTTGGGGGTCGGAGAGAGGGAACCGGAAAGAGCGGAATTGGGAGGAGCCTTGATCCTTCGGCTTGGACGAGTGTAGATATTCGGAACCCCGGGGGTGAGATCGGTCTGATATGCCAATGCTGATCAGCTTATGTCAAATATAAAGAAATAAATTCGAGGTACTCACCTTATCCGTAGGTAAAGTAGCTGGTCTGGCATCACCAGCCTTCTTGGACCTCTTGGTAGTCTCAATCAATTCAGGAACAAATCTTCTCCTAGGCTTTGGCGTTTCTTCGGGTGGCGGGCTTTGTGGGATTGAGACGGGTGTTGGTTCAGGTGTGGGTAAGGCGTTCATAGCTTGCTTGCTGTTCTTGAAGGTGGTCTCGACTGGTTCAGGAACGAAGCGTCGCTTTGCACCAAAGTCTTTCCGCTCTACGCCCGCATCTCCAGTATTTTGGACATCCTCCTTATTACTGCTTCGAGTAGACGTTTCCACGGGTTCGACAGCGAATCGACGAACCTTCTTCACCGTTGTTTCGACAGGGGCCGGTGAGAACCGCCTCGAGGTTGGCGGAGGGGATGTCTCTGTCATCGTGGTACATTCGTAGTACATTCGTAGTCGAAAAATTGATAATGAGAAAGGGCGTGTTCTCTCAATCGGTGTTTTTGTTAATAATTGGACGCATTCCAGGAGAAATTAGCGGAGAGCTTGTGACCAAAGTACGGTGTGCTCTCTAGTTGCTCGTGCGTACTGCTCCCAGTGACGCCAATTGACTATTCAACAGCCTGTCGATGATTGGGCGGGGACCTTCCCAACGCCGGCAGTGCGCTGCAGCTGAAACCACATGTCAATTCTCAACCATCCCTCAGGTGATACAGCGATTGCGGGGAGATGGCAGGAATACGTAAAGATTAAGTGATGGGAGCAAGAATCTGAATATCACGAGGTGGCACAGATGGTAGGTTGGGTCTGAGCCGTCCGAGTCGAGGTGACGCTCCTTTAAGTATCAGATGAAATCAAACCGCGCAAACACGCAGTCTGGAATAAGTTCACGTGGAATGGCTCCACCAAGGCGGCCTGGGCTAAAATACGAGTTTATTTCACTAGTAATTTTCTCTCTTATCTAAGACATTCATAATTTCATGCGCATTATAATTATGTATTGGTTGGCCTGCGATTAGGGCCCCTATGTGCTGGCAATGATGTCCCTCCGTTCAACGCCGATCCTCTACAGTAAGTCCCTATGATTGACAGCGGAAAGTAAGAGGTACAAAAATGATGCGAGGACAATGCCAAACGTCCGAGCATGGAGACTGGCCCCGAAATAAAAGTACAAGAACGAAAGAACGTCGAAGAAGCCCGCGAATTGAGCACCGTGGTCCAAATGCACCCAACACGCACCATCAATGCCTATAACACAATCCCCCATCGGTGAACACCGAGAATGCCAACCCAACTGATTGTCAATTTCAGTTCGTCTTCCGCTTCCTCGGCAATCCAGCTGCTCTTCTCATCTCAATATCTCCCTCGGCCAACCACCTGCTGGCCTTTACCAATTGAACGACGTTGATAATCTGCTTTCCGGCCATAATTGGGAAACTGACGCCTGCAATAACCCATGGCCAGAAGGAGTCCATCTTGTTAGCTCGCGCATATTCCAATGCACCGGCGCTGTAAGGATTGGCGAAGAAGAGGCGCGTAGGTGGAACGGCAGGGCTTCCGGGTTGAAGGGTAGATGCGGTACCGTTGTTCGTGACTTGAAGAAGAGACGGAGACAAGAATGGCGACGAGAAAGAAAGGAGGTACATGGCGATGAAGAAGAGTTCGTTCAGAGCGCAGAAGAGGAACAAGACGGTCTAGAAACGCAGTTAGCACATCCCTCAAGAATCGTTGACAAGGGTCCACGTACCTTGTTCGTATAATACAGATTCAAGATGAAGCTCCTGCTTTTGTCGACCTTCTTGTGGCTTGTATCCGCTCCTCCCATGATCAAAGTTGCATACATGTGAACGTAATGACTGGCCAGATCCAGGGAGATAAGCCCTTGGAAAACAATGGCCCATCTGGGCCAAGCTGAAGAAAGGAAGACTAAGAGGCACGCAGTTGTGCATCGGTCGGTAACCATGTCTAAGACAGCACCAAACCTAGTCGATTGCTCGAAATGTCGAGCGGCATATCCATCGAGAGCATCGAGGAGACAGGAGACGCTGTAGAGACCTGAGCAAGTTCGCGGATGGAGTGGCATGTAGTATAAGGAAGCGAACGCGAGGACAATTCTTGCATAGCCTGCTTGATATTAGAACGAATCTCAAGGAGTGTCTGCAGGTATGACTAACCAATGAGGTTCGGCCAGAAAAGAAATATGTTCTCCTTTGGGAAATCCTCCTTTTCCGGATGGTGAGCTGAGCCGTTACCGTTCATGACTTCTTGCCCTCGAGGTGTCCGCGTAGGTGTTGAAGGGGTTGAAACCGCCGCCGCTTGTCTTCGAGTCCGCACACTTGACATATTTCCTTATCAGGATGTTTGTCAATGCCCTGAGGCAAGTGGGATACTGTCGCGTGTCGGGGATGAAGGTGTTTATTTGGAGCGACGTGATTTGTTGACCGAGGACTCGAGGTATCTGCGTAGCTCAACGAGACAGGATAGAATAGATAAAGGTTTCAGGAATCGAATAAGAGCACGAGAGACTTATCTCAGTAAGCAGACTAAGGAAGGTGATGAAGTTGGATTTGTGAAGGGCCGTCCTTATCGCAAGGGAGGAAAATCAGCGGCCCCAAAATTCGGAAGCATCGGGCCTTCAAGGATGCGTAATCGCGACAGGGGTTGAGGCTGACGACCTTACCATAATGGAACTGGTGGAATTGGAGTGGACGCTGAGTAAGCTAACTCAACAACTACAACCTGACTTTCCAGAACTTTAATCCAGCTTGAATTGTCAAGATGTTGATTCAAGAAGTGCACAGGGACTTGCCAACAAAGGCTGACGAAAAGGAGGGATCAATGAGTAGACGAAATCCTCAACCGCTTTTCCCAACGTCGCTGACATACGTCAGGGATATTCCTCTTCCATCCATCCATCCCAAACTATCCTGAAGCGTGTGTAGTTCGCCTCCCAGCTGTGGATGTCATTGCTGATACCTCTCAGCCGCTTCCCTGGTGTTGTGCTATTTTCTGAGATCTACCAAGGTGGGCATATTATTCTTCCAATCTTGGATGCAAGGTAGTGAGACCTCAAGCCTTGATTGATTACTTCTGGTCCGTTATTGGATGACCATCCTGTGTTTCTTGATCATAGTAGAAGATTTGCTTATTCATGTTCCGCTTGTCACAGTCTGCACGAGAACTTGGTTTATCCTGATCTAACAATCATTTCTTGCAGTCACTGGCCCAGTAGCCCGGTTTGCTCGTCAGATTGCAGGTCAAGGATACATCGTCGCAGCTCCTTCTTCCTACCACGAGTTCACTGGACCGGACCCTTTGGCCTACGATGGCCCAGGTACCGATACTGGTAACGAATGGAAAATCAAGAAGGCAAGAGATCCCCTAGCTTGTTATCTTTGGTTCAGCCCCTTTAAATCCAATATCATCACGTGATAAGACATATCTGCCCTGCACGGATCATTTTGGAAAGAATGTATCGCTGAGTGCCTTATAATAGACCCTCGCTGGCTATGACGAAGATGCTACCCTCTCTATCAATCTTCTTCTCTCTCTGAAGACCTGCAATGGCAGAATTGGCTCGACAGGCATGTGTCTGGGTGGCCATCTAGCATTTCGCTGTGCGCTTGACCCCCGCGTCTCCGCTGCAGTTACCTACTTCGCAACCGATCTCCATAGTGCAACTTTGGGACTTGGCCAGAAGGATGACAGCTTGGCACGTGCGGGAGAAATCAAGGCAGAGCTGGCAATGATCCATGGAACATTGGATAATCATGTGCCTCCTGAGGGAAGAGATCTCATCAGAAAGACCTTGAGAGATAAAGGGATTATCTTCAGCTGGTATGAGCCTGCGGGTGCACAACGTAAGTTCTTTATTACAATATAGCCCTGGGGCTAGTGTTGAAACTGATGGATATAGATGCTTTCATTCGTGATGAGCTCTCCAAAGGCCGTTATGACCCCGCTATCTCGAAAATCTGCTTCGAGATCCTTCTTGAGCTTTTCGGTCGAACCCTGAAATTGGATCTTGGGCCTCATGATGGTGTTGCGCAGAAAATCGAGAATATCTGTTAAGTGTCGATTATTGAGGCGGGTTCACGTCACATAATTCTCAATGGTAGCTTCGTTAGGCTGTGGATTCACTTATTCTTCGTGGCGAATATTGGCTCAGTGCCATGAACAAGCTTTTGCCCGTTCTGCTTTGCGTTTTTCACCAACCGCGGTTCAAGTAGCAAGTGCATGAGTATTCACCAAAATATACAGATTGCACATGGTTGAGGTAAACCCTAAGAATCCGATGCATATATAAGCCCGTGTTCTTCCCCTTCGCACTGAAATCCTTCCTTTTCTCATCAACACTCTTCCTACCAACTCATCTGACTATTCGTTCATTATTATGTCTACAACATACCCGTACACAGTCTCTATTATCTCAACCTTTCACTATTATTAAACCATATCTCATAAACCGACGACTCAAGATCATTATCGTCATGATGCATCGCTTGTCAATTCTTTTCACCCTCCTTACCCTCCTTACACTCACATTCGCCGTCGCCATCGACTCCTCCCCCAAGTTGCGAGACTTGGACATCCTTTACCCCCACCTGGACTGCGGAACCTATAGCGTCTACTGCGGTGGAACCTCCCTCCCCCCTTCCCTCATCTATACCACCGCCTCTATCCTCAACGCAACTTTCACTCTCCCACTTTTCTCACTCGCTCTGATCGCAACTGCGCAGATGAGTGGCATAAATGCTGAGATCCTTATTGAGGGAATGGGAGAGGTTGACGAGAGAGGTTGGGATCCCGCTGCGCATTGGGAGCAAATCTACGAAGAATCAAACGGTATTTGTGGCACCTCTTCCCTCTCACTCTCTCGTTCTATCATCTTCACTGCTGGATTGGCCATGCTAGTGTTATCTAAAGCTTTAATTACTGCTCATAGATAAGCGACATCAATGCTGACGCAATTATTAAAGAGGAGATAGCAGAGGTTAAAGAGAGAGGTTAGGCTCAGCTGCGCATTAAGAGCAGATCTATGAGGAGTCGAATGGAATCAGCTCTGCTTCATCACTCTCGCTCCGTTCTTACCGCAGCATCCATTTTCGCTGCTGTTTTAGCTATGCCTTTGCTCACAGTTGCCTTGTTTGGAGCTGCACAGATGAGTGGTGTGAATACTGATCAGGTTATTGAAAAGGGTGTGGCGGAGGTTGAGGAAAGAGCCCCTGGTTGGGATCCGGCTGTGCATTGGGAGCAGATTTACGAGGAGTCAAATGGAATTAGCGGTGCGCCTTCTCTTGGTAGCGGAATGGACTTTGGGGGTTCGATTGTTGGGCTTATTGGTAGTTTAGTCGTGGTTCTTGCTTGATTTGAGGCGTGCCAAATTGGGAGTGGTAAGTTCTGCTCTTCAGCTTGGATGCAGTGGATTCCTGGCTTTGGCCATAACATACAGATGCCGGGAATGCAAGCTAATGGGCAAAGAAGTGCATTTCCGTTTTTTCTAAATACCTGAGGTATATCTTGGTAAGTTTCCTCCTTTAACAACGTTCTTATTTAGACGCTAAGTAACAATCTTCCAACGCCAGTTCGGAATCATCGAAACAAAAGAATAGACTTGAAGTTTTCGCGTTTAGTTAATACGAAGTACTGTATTCTCAGATATAGGCCTGAAACATTCGTTCTTAGATATCGTAACTTAAGCTTCAATGTTCTTTAACATGATGGCTTGATGCACGGCGAAGGGCTACTGGAAGGGAGAAAATGACTATGTGACTAGCGCCTCCTTCCTCGCCTCGCTTACATCCCGTACGAAGTCGTCGAAACTAAGATTTCTTATTTAAATAATAAGCCATGTTAAAAAAGCAAATTTCCACACTATAAGATTAATTTAAGACTAGTAGCGTATATTACATGTGCTTACTAATAAGTTAGTATTCCCTCGCCGATATTAAAGAAGAAAAAACTACAGCCACGTGTAAGGCCGAACATACTTAGGGAGGGAATGCGACAAACCCTCGTATTCGCGATTTTTGTAGCGTATTAGGCTATATTTACAAATGCAAGGTTAAATGCACATTGGGGCGTTTAAACTAAACGTTTTTTAATCGAATGTGTATTTAATTAAATGCGAATTCGAATATAAGGTCTGTATTAGTAGTGCATTCGCCTTCGCACTCGCGAGCCAAACAGGCCCTTAAGTGTACGACGAGCAATGTCGCAAGCTCGTATATTCGGCAAGTGCATGCGTACGGCAATGCATACTAGAACCGTCACAAGTAGGGATGGCCCTGTGAGGCATTTATTATAGTTCAAGGATGATTCTCATTGTATCTATGGAGAATGCTACTTGTAGTATCGCTTATGTCATCATGTGCACATGCAAAGCCACATGCAGAGCCATGTGCCCTGCGCTGCCTCCCGTTGCCACAACAGCCCAATAAATTTAACGGTGTTTGATGAATGTCGGAACAAGGGAACAAGAAACCTGATCGGGCCTAACCCGATTAGGCACCCAGGTGCAGGAGCCGCATAAAGACTCTCACCTGCAACCTCTTAGAATCTACACCTATTTGCAACAACATCAGAACAAGAGTATACTCTTAATAGGCCACCCCCCTGTGAAACCGACAATGAATAAACGTTAAATAAATGCATGTGATTTATTACAAGGGCTAAAAGCTAATAAAATTAGTATAACCTTTGGAATTTTGAAAAATAAATCCGGCGCGTCTTCGGAGGATGATTTTTTTGAGGCTATTTCTCGTAAAAAAAAAACTACTCTTATTCTCGATAATATTATAATTATTTTGCATTAAAAGAATATAAAAATTTGTATAAAATTATGCATTTATTTATTAGGATACCTAATATTAATTAAGCAAAGGAACACCGAATAATATTTAATTAGTTAATTAAATTTATGCCACCTCTATGTGGAAGTGGTGCAGCTCTCTTCGGAAACACCCTATCAGAAGCGGCCTTTTGCGAGATGTCATGCACTGAATCTACAAGCATCCACTCTCGGTCAGGATCTTTGTTTTAAGTATCGATCGCATTTAAACGCGAATGCGAGCTCGGACCGAGCCACTTCGTTGTCGATCCCAGCGCCCCCAGGATTTTAAGTCGAACACGCAGCATCATCTAATTCTTTCTTCATAAATAACTTCAGAAGACGTTGAATGTCTGACTTCTGCCATCATTCACCAGAGATCTTGATACAAGCCTGTGGAAAATATCAACGACATCATGACCGGTCTACGAGAGCTCATATCCAACAAGCTTGAAGGGGTCCACCTTGTCTCATGGCGCGGGGCTCTGCTACTCGTCGTAACCTTCGTTGCTTTCCAAATTCTACATACCATTGGAACGGCAATCTACAATTTATATTTCCACCCACTCCGAACGATCCCGGGCGATAAACTATGGATCGCTTTTCCGTTCATCAAGAGCCTGGAGGGTATAAGCGGCCAACTGGACTTCAAGATCCGCGCTCAACATGAAAAGTACGGCGATGTCGTCCGGATGGGCGCCGACGAGATCAATTTCACATGTCCAGAGGCATGGAAAGATATCTACGGACACGGCCATGCTGAAGTTCCGAAGTTTTCCCCCAAAGGTATCGGAATGAGTAATAGGAATATCATTTATTCTAATGCACCGGACCACTTCCGTCTTCGAAGAGCTATGCTACCAGCGTTCTCGGACAAAGCGCTGAGGCAACAAGAGCCATTGATCAGAGTGTATGTGGACTTATTGGTGGAAAGACTCCGGGAAGTCGCGGATAAAGGGGAATCGACGAACATGATTCGCTGGTACAACTTCACCACCTTCGACCTGATCGGAGACCTTGCGTACGGAGAGGAACTTCATGGCCTGTCCGATGGGAAATCCAACGCGTGGATTGACAACATTGAGAACTTGATGAAGCTAATGCCCATCTTAGTTTTAGTTTCAATTTCGCCTCTACTGTCAAAAGTCCTACAATTCTTGGCTGGATCCAAGATTCGAGAATCTCAGCAAAAGCACAGAGAATATTCTGAACTTATGGCAATGAAGAGAATCAACAGACCGGGGCAGGCAGATCGCGGAGACTTCATGGATTACATGATGCGATCCAGGGGAGAGAAACATGAGATGACCGACGCGGAATTGGTAGCGAACTGTGATCTAATCATGATTGCTGGGTCTGAAACAACAGCCAGTTTACTAAGTGGTGTCACATATTGGCTCCTCAAGACCCCAAGCGCATTGAAGAGAGTTACCGAGGAAGTTCGATCCATGTTTGAAAGGGACGAGGACATTAACTTCAAAGATGCAAGTGCCAAACTACCATATATGCTCGCCTGTCTCGACGAGGGGTTACGGATTTTCCCGTCTATCCCTTTAACTTTATACCGACAAACTCTTCCCGGAGCGCCAACTCCAGTTGCTGGCTTAATGATTCCGGAGAAGGTAACAGATATTCTCTCCTGGCCCCAACAGCAGAACGCTGACTTCAGTATCTAGACCAAGGTAGGCGTCCACCAACTTTCCGCCTTCCACTCCGAACGCAACTTCCACCGCGCCAAAGAATTCATTCCCGAACGCTGGCTCCCCGAAAGCATAAATGATCCCTCGTCAGCCTTCTACAACGACCGACGCGACGTCCATAAGCCGTTCAGTTTCGGCCCGAGAGACTGTATTGGCCGGAATTTGGCGTACCATGAGATGCGTCTCATCATGGCACGAATATTGTGGAATTTTGATCTGGCGTTGGACGAGGAGAGTGCCAATTGGAACGTGCAGAAGATCTATGCACTTTGGGAGAAACCGCCACTGAAGGTGTTTGTTAAGCGGAGGGCGGTATGATTGATGGTGGGGGAATTTGCAGCACGGTTTTTAAATTTGCAGATTGACTAGGGCTCGATATTATTGGAGATATTTAGTATTAATCGGTACAATGCTTTTCGTTATGGTCTAATAGACACATTTTCAATGTTCCGTTCTTACATGCTCAGCTGTTGTCGTACTCATCACTCACTTTTGTCAAATTGGCATCTCTAGCGAAGCATGCTCACAGAAACATTTCACATATCTGCAAAAGTTCAGAGCATGTTATCATAAAGAATAAACCAGCGTGATCAGAAGCAGGTCTTACATATGAAGAGTTCAAGGTTGATAGTTGTCACGTGATCACCGCCCCTTTTCTAATCATTCCTTCAAGACGAATTTTTCTTCAAGGTAGTAGTCTCATTCATTTGTGATGTCTCATTGAGACTACTTCTCAGTAATGAACACGAATTTGAAAGCTAGCAAGTAATCGCAAGCTTCCACAGTTTTACTTAACGTGTTCACAAATCACAGGCAGCAAAACACCACAAGTCGAGGCTCAACAGCGAATTAGACAATGTTCCTTTCTGGCATGTGGGAATTTCATTGATCAAGATATTCCAAGCATCACAAGAGACTGGATTTGAGACTTGGCAGTTTCGAATGACGGGATTGCCAAGAATAATATTTATAGAATACGATGCAGTCATTGTGAAGAACGATCTGGGGTCCCCTTGACTTTTCAATGCAGGGTCTGATAGACTGTATGCTAGCTACAACGATGAAATATCAGTATTGGGTTAAGAGACTATTTAATCAGAGAAGCAATCTCTTCGCCGGTCGTAGAAACCTAAAACTGATACTATTCAAGCATAAAAGATTCACTGTATCGACTAATCCGGGATTTTAAAGTTGTTTGCTCAGAACTCAAAGTGAATAGAAATCACTCGGAAAGAGTCTAGTCTTAACTTTACAATCCTGAAGTTGAGATCCCATGTTATCGCACCTTGAACCTAGAACTGCACACTGTGGAACTGCGAAGTAATTCGGTGACCAGTGTCAATTGACATGATGGCAGGTACATTGCTCTTCCTCGTTAAAATAGACCGTGGGTATTGATCTTTTGCTAGACACCGTGACCACACATCGCACATCTGTCCGCCTTCAGACCCTCCCCACCGAACTCCAACTCGAAATCTGCTCTTACCTCGACCCCGTCTCTTCAACCTGCCTCGGTCTTACCTGCAAAGCCTTGTACCCGATTCACAGACGCCTCCATGGCCTAGTCGGGCTCAACAAAATATACTACCCCTGTCAACCACCTTACTGCAGCTGCTCGTTTCTTGGATGGCTCTTGGAGGAATGGGCCGGCCCGGAATTGGAGTTCAGGTCGTACTACGGGAAGTTTAAGCGAAGGCAATTAAAATAGATTGGGGCAGGGAAGATCGAGATGCTGATCTGGGGAATGAGCCTGCGAGGCACAATAAGGCATGAAAGGCAAGATTCACGGAATATGGGGAAAGAGAGCAGATTCTGAGCTGCCGTTTAATTTTCCTCAACCAAAGCTCCTGCATAAACTGCCAACAATAGAATTCTGCTGTGCCTCCCCAACACCGTTTGTTGACTTCGCTATTGCAAGAGGTAGTGAGATGACAACCGCTCTCGGAAAGAGGCAATAAAAGTTGGTCCTTACCGAGAGAAGGAGAAGTTTCCAAATAGGGGAGCGACTGCGAAAGAGCCAATTAACCGTCGGCCTCGCGTAACTGTCCGGCTTGAGCGGGCGCAAGACCCTTGCTGTAGATCATCTGCGATTCAACGGTGGCTTGACCCACCCCGGCTCGCTTAAGCCCGCCTATCATTTTTTGGTGTACATGCCTGGCAGCAGCAGGATTACTTCTCCTAGAGTCTTAGAAACAAGTTTCCTACGAGAAGAATTACCACAACATTATCACTGAAAGGACGTCACACCATGCCAGCCATCCATCTTTACCGCTCTATTTCTGAACCTCAAAGCTGCCTTGTCTATGGACTAGTTTAAGTACACCAAGGCGGCCGAATCACAGCCAGGGCACGAAGAATTCTCTCCCCAAATTGAATCGAGAAGGTAGCAGCCAGCAGATACACTACCAACACTAGGCGCAATCTAGTCAAACCTAATGTAACCAAGAGTTGCACTGCAATTCTCCATACACAGCGCAAAGTAGGGAATGGCGGGGTACGGGTAGAACGCCTGTAAATTCCAAAGGATGTCTTCGGAGAAATATTGGTTGCAGTATTCAGTGAAGGAGTTACCGTTGGAGACCTTGTAAGGATTTGGGAGAGAGGAGCAGGTTCCGGTGGGCTCTGCGAGGCCAGTCTGAGCTACGTTAGCTTTTGCAACGGATGGAACCGAGATGGGAATGTACGAACTGTGACAGAACCCCTTAAAGGTGTCACATCTCGCGCAGCGATGGTTGACTGAAGCAAAGCAACGAGATTTGGGATTTGGCTGAGCGCTAAACTCTGCAGCAAGAAGGTAATAAAGAGTATTAAGAGCAACATGAAGAATATAGTATAGTTAACGAGAAAGTGATCGAAGGTGTTGGAAATAAGATGGAGAAGGAAAAACTAAAGTAAGGAAACTCAGGCCGATAAAACAATAAAGAGAAACCACGTTGGAGGGTCACTCTGACGCGCCGAGGCTAGCCTAACACCGAAATCCCACACCAAAACCCGTCCCGCTTACTGAGGCCGGTGTAAGTCGGTTTGCAGCCAGCCTAGGGACTTTGCTGATGCTCAGTTAGCAGGCCCTAGAGCCTATGAGACAGACTCGAACTTCGAATTCGAATTCCCAGCACGTGTAAGTTCCTTATACCGCGCCGCTGCTGTCCTCTGTGAAAAATGTATTGTGGTCTATTTTAAGTGAGATCTAAGGTCTTTTGACATCATTCCGGTGGCACTTTCAAAAACTCAGCATCCACCCAAACCCTTAAAAGCAATCACTACAGCTTACAAAGTCTCACACAACAATCGACTTTGCGGGAAATTGATATAGGCGCGGTCTGTATAGTACTTGCGTCTGGCCTAGGCTATTGGCGAAAAGATCTGCGCACACTGGTGAAGGCCCTAGCTGTGTCTCACCCGCACTTATATCTACTATTCCGCATTACCCACCGTGGTGGTGCCAACCAAAGGCTGTGAATTCTGTAGGACTAGGAAGATAAGAGGTAGCCTATTGAAACCAATCTGTACACAGTGCCTGAAAGGAGGCTGGAGCTGT
>Ga0302325_10011327_pt1 | contig 19221 bp, 17 predicted proteins | sample Palsa_T0_2_FD_201948 | JGI IMG/M metagenome (GOLD analysis project Ga0302325, IMG submission 201948) | Peat permafrost microbial communities from Stordalen Mire near Abisko, Sweden - Palsa_T0_2 | ecosystem: Environmental > Terrestrial > Soil > Palsa > Peat permafrost | place: Sweden: Abisko...
CGATCTTGATGCCGGCCTTGGACGCCTGGTTGAGCGACGGGCACAGCGCGGACGGGTCGTTGCCGGCGATGACGATCGCGTTGGCGTGCGCCTGGATCGCCGCCTGGATGGAGGGGATCTGCGCGGCCGCGGTGTCCACCGTCCCGCTGCTGACCACGACCTTGCCGCCCAGCGCGGCGAGGGCCTTTTCCCCGCCGGTGTCGGCGATGACCTCGTAGGGGTTCTGGGTGTCCTTCGGGATGAAGTAGACCAGCAGGCCCTTCTTGATCGTGCCGCTGCCCGCCTGCGCCGAGGCCGAGGCCGAGGCCGAGGTCGACGTCGAGGTCGTGCTGCTTGATGACGCGGAGCTGCTGCACGCTGCCGCGGTCACGCCGACGGCGGCGATGGCCAGAGCAGAGGCCGCCTTTGTTCTCAATCTTCGGGTATGCATCATTACCTTTTCTCCTCTGTTGTTTTCAGGCTGGAATCCGATGAGCTGACGGGCCGCTGGCTGCGGGACCCCCAGGCCAGGTGAGGCCCGGTTCGCAGGCGGGCGCGGAGCCGGCGCACGGCCTCTGCGCCGTTCGGCAGGATGACGCTCACCAGCAGCAGGCCGCCGATGATGATGTTCTGCACCTCGGGCTGTACCTGCATCTGCGTCAGCACCTGCAAGAGCGTGCCGAAGATGATCACGGAAAGCACGACGCCGATAATGGTGCCGCGGCCGCCAAAGATGGAGACGCCGCCGAACAGGACGATCGCCACGACGTTGAGCTCGAGGCCGGTGCCAGCGTCGTAGCTGACCGAGGCGTTCTTCAGCGTGAACAAGATCCCGGCGAGAGCGCACATCACGCCGGACAGCACGAACAGGGTGAACTTGATCCGTTTGACCCGGATCCCGGCGAACTGAGCCGCTTCCGGCGCCAGCCCGGTCGCCACGATGGCCCGCCCGGCTCCGGTCGCGTGCAGCACCACGCCGAAGATGATGGCCAGCACGATGAAGATCACCGTGGAGTACGACAGCTGCGTCCCCGGCACTGGGACCACGCCGATATCTGTCAGCGAGGTCGGGAACCCGGTGATGGTCCGGGCCCCCAGGATGATCTCGGCCAGGCCCCGGAACAGCGTGAGCGTGCCGATCGTCACCGCGATCGACGGCAGCCCGAGCCTGGCCACCAGCACGCCGTTGAGCGCGCCGCCGAGGGCGCCGACGACCAGCGCCGCCACCATGGCCAGCGCGATGGGCCAGCCCTCGCTGTACAGCTGGCCCATGACGGCTCCGGACAGGCCCAGCATCGAGGCGACTGACAGGTCGATCTCGCCGGTGATCACGATGAGCGTGAGCGGCAGCGCCATGATGGCGATCTCGCCCATGTTGAGCCCGATGTAAAAGCCGGTGGTGGAGTTCAGGAAGTCCGATGACTGGGCGGAGCCGAAGATCACCGTCGCGATCAGGACCACGACCAGGCCGGTCTCCCAGCGCAGCGCCCGTCGCCACCACGGTCGGCGCGTCGTGTCGGTCCCGGCGTATTCCCGCTTCTGCGGGGCGTGGATGGCTGGCTCAGAGGTCACGGTGCGCCCCTTCCGCCGACCGCAGGCCGCGTACGACCCGCAGGCTCAGCCAGCGGTCGAACGCGATCGCGAGCAGCAACAGCGCGCCAGCGATGGCCTCGTTCCAGAACGCCGAGACCCGGCTGGCCACCAGGGCCTGGTTGATGGTGTTGAGCAGCAACGCGCCCAGGGCCGCGCCGACCACCGTGCCGCTGCCGCCGAAAATCGCGACCCCGCCGACGACCACCGCTGCCACGACGAGCAGCTCGTACCCGGTCCCGGCGGTCACGTCCACCTCGGCGTGCAAGGCGAGGAACAGCGCTCCCGCCAGGCCGGCCAGCGACCCGCTGATCACGAAGGCGGTGAAGACCCGCCGGCCGACGGGCACCCCCGCCAGCGCGGCGGCTTCCGGGTTGGAACCGATCGCGTACAGGTCGCGGCCGGACCGGAAGGACCTCATCGCGTAGCCGACGATGACCACGACCGCGAAGGCGATGATCGCCAGCCACGGGATGCCGGCGATGGTGCGGAAGCCGATGGCGATGAACGCGTTCGGGACGTTGCTCGCGGTGATGATCACGCCGTTGACGATGAGACCGTCGAGGCCCCTGATGATGTAGAGCATGGCCAGGGTGACCACCAGGCTGGGTACCCGCAGCGCGGCCGTGACGAAACCGTTGACCGCGCCGATCACCGCGCCGACCGCGATCCCGACGACGAACCCGAGGATGACCGGCGCGCCCGGATGGTCCTTGAACAGGTCGCCGACGATGTAGGCCGACAGGCCGACGATGGAGCCCACGGACAGGTCGACGTTGCGGGTGACGATGACGAGCGTTTCGCCCACGCCCAGCATGGCGATCAGCGCGGCGCCTGAGAGCAGCTGCTGGACGCTGCTGGCAGTGGCGAAGTTGTGGTTGTGCAAGGTCGTGACGCCGAACACCAGCAGCAGGACCACGCCGATGCCGACCTCGCGGGCGCGCAGCAGGGCACCGCCGCGGGCGAACCTGGTGCCCAGCGCGGACGTGGCCGTCGTCATGCGGCCGCCGCCTTGAGCTGGCCGGTAGCCGCCCGCATGACCAGGTCCTCGCTGGCCTCCGCGCGGGAAAGCTCCGCGGTGATCCGTCCCTCGCGCATCACCAGGATCCGGTCGGCCATGCCGAGGACCTCGGGCAGCTCGGACGAGATCATCAGCACCGCGAGGCCGTCGGCGACCAGGCCGTCGAGGATGCGGTGCACCTCGGCCTTGGTCCCGACGTCGATGCCCCGGGTCGGTTCGTCGATGATGAGCAGCGCCGGATCGCGGGCCAGCCACTTGGACAGCACGACCTTCTGCTGATTCCCGCCGGATAGCGTCGAGACCGCGTTGGTGAGCCGCCCGAACTTCAGCTGAAGCCGGTTAGCCCAGGTCGCGGCCAGGTCTCGCTCGCGGGTGCGGCTGATCAGGCCGAAGTGGCTGAGCCGGGCCAGCGAGGCCAGCGCGACGTTCCTGTCGATGCCGAGGTCCATGACCAGGCCCTGCTGCCGCCGGTCCTCGGGCACCAGGGCCACCCCGGCGGCCATCGAGGCGAGCGGCGACCCGTTCGGCAGGACCTTGCCGCGGACCGTCACCACCCCGGCCGAACGCCGGTCGATGCCGAAGATGGCGCGGGCCACTTCGCTGCGGCCGGCGCCGACCAGCCCGGCCAGCGCGACGATCTCGCCCCGGCGGACCGAGAAGCTGATGTCGTGCAGGACGCCCTCGCGGCCGAGCTGCTCCACCTGCAGGACCACCTCGCCGACGGCCACCTGCGTCTTGGGGAACAGCTCGTCCAGGTCGCGGCCGACCATCGACCGGATGATCTCGTCGACGGTGATGTCCCCGACCGCGGCCGTCCGGACGAACCGGCCGTCCCGCATGATCGTGACGCGCTGGCAGACGGCGAAGACTTCCTCGAGCCGGTGCGAGATGAAAAGCACCGCCGCGCCTTCCCGGCGCAGCGCCCGGATGACCTCGAAAAGCCGCTCCACCTCGACGGTGGTCAGGGCCGCGGTGGGCTCGTCCATGACGAGAACGTTCGCGTGAGAGGACAGCGCCTTGGCGATCTCGACGATCTGCTGATCGGCGACCGATAGTCCCCGGGCTTGCCGCTGCGGGTCCAGCGCCACCCCCAGCCGGGTGAAGATCTCACCCGCGTCGCGGTTCATGGCCGGCCGGTCGATGCGGCGGCCGGCCCGCAGCGGCTGCCTGCCCATGAAGATGTTCTCCGCCACGGTCAGGTCGGGGAACAGGGTCGGTTCCTGGTAGATGATCGAGATGCCGGCGTCGCGGGCGGCGTTGGGGCCGTTCAGGACGACCGGCTGGCCGTCGATGGCGAGGGTTCCGCTGTCCGGCTGGTACACCCCGGCGAGGATCTTGACGAGGGTCGACTTGCCTGCGCCGTTTTCGCCGACTAGCGCGTGCGCCTCGCCCGGGAACAGCGTGATCGAGCCGTCGACAAGCGCTTGCACGGCGCCGAAGGCCTTCGCGGCCTGATCAAGCGCCAGCCGCGGTTTCCCGTGGACCCCGCCGACTCCCTCCGGCTGCTCATTCAAGCTCGTTCACCTCGCCATTCACTGAAACATTTCAATGCGTTGGCTGAAGATAGTCAGGCTTCGCGCCGGATGTCAAGAGGCTGTTTCCGTGTGTTAAGCGGAGATTTTCCCCATACCACCGGGGTCTTTGTAGTTCCGCTCCTGCTCAGGAGCTTGCCGCCGCCCGCCTTGCCGCATTAATTTTGGTTGATACGTTTTTATGATGGCCGTGGGTGCCTGCGCGAGAGCCAGGCAGCGGCTGGCCAGGGCCTCGGATCAGGTCAAGCCGCGGCTATAAGGCCGGCGGTCCTGGACCTGCCGACGGGCCGACTGACTGGGCTCGGCCGCGCTCCTTCCGGCGTGTCCTCGGTCTTGAAACGTCCGCATGCCGCACTCGCCCCCACCGCTAGGTCGAAGCTTCGGCCCGGGCTCGCCCGGAGGTGCGCTCTTGACAGCGGTATACCGCCACCCGTACGGTCAGGCAAGCTTTTGTATGTAACGTTTCAACATCTACGTACCGGGAGAAGAGGACGTCATGACCGAGTCGCTCACCGCCGTTGCCGCCCGAGGAGTCGCCAGGATCGTCCAGCGTAAGACGAGGGTCGGACTCGTCGCCGGAGGGCTCGGCGCCTACTGGCCGCAGTTCCCCGGGCTCCTCCCGCAGCTGCAGGCGTCAGCCCGGCGCGTGTCCGAACGGCTGGCCCGGCTCGACTGCGAGGTGGTCGACGTCGGCTTCATCTCCGACGCCCCGGAGGGCGCCGCGGCCGCGGAGAAGCTGCGGCTGGCCGACTGTGATCTGATCATCGGCTTCCTCACCACGTACATGACCGCGACCATGCTGGTCCCGGTCGCCCAGCGGACCGGCGCGCCGATGCTGCTGCTCAACCTGCAGCCCACCGAGTCGATGGATCACGCGAACTTCGATACGGGAGCCTGGCTCGCTTACTGCGGTGCCTGCCCGCTGCCGGAGATGGCCAACGCGTTCCGGCGCTGCGGTATCGGCTTCCGTTCCGTCTCTGGCTACCTCGAGGACGACCGGGCCTGGGCCAGGATCGAGAGCTGGATCAAGGCCGCCGGCGTGCGGGCCGCGCTCCGGCATGGCCGCCACGGGCTGATGGGCCACCTCTACCCCGGCATGATGGACGTCTCCACCGATCCGACCCTAGTCTCGGCGCAGCTCGGGGGCCATGTCGAGATCCTGGAGATCGACGACTTGAGGGTCCGGGTCGAGCAGGTCACCGACGCCGAGACGGCCGCCCGGATGGACCTCGCGCGCAGCGTCTTCCGGTTGGATGATTCGGTGGTCGAGGACGATTTCCGCTGGGGTGCCCAGGTATCGGTGGGCCTGGACCGGCTGGTCAAGGACTTCGCGCTCGACTCGCTGGCGTACTACCACCGCGGCCTGGACGGCGAGGCCCACGAGCGGGTGGCAGCAGGCCTGATCCTTGGCGCCTCGCTGCTGACCGCCCGGGGTATCCCGGCGGCGGGGGAGTACGAGCTGCGCACGTCGCTGGCCATGCTTATCTTCGACCGGTTGGGTGCGGGCGGCTCGTTCACCGAGCTGCAGGCCCTCAACTTCATTGACGGCGTGGTCGAGATGGGTCACGACGGGCCGGCCCACCTGGCGATCGCCGCTCGTCAGCCGCTGCTGCGCGGCCTCGGCGTCTATCACGGCAAACGGGGCTGGGGCGTTTCCGTCGAATTCGACGTCAGCCCGGGCCCGGTCACCGCGTTCGGGCTGGGCCAAGATCGTGACGGTACGTTCTCGCTGGTGGCATCCGAGGGCACGGTCGTATCCGGCCCGCTGCTGCAGATCGGCAATACGACCTCGCGCGTCGATTTCGGGCGTGATCCCGGCGAGTGGACCGACGAGTGGTCGGCTTCCGGCATCGCCCATCACTGGGCCCTAGGGACCGGTCACCGGGTCCCGGAGCTGCGTGCGGTCGCGGAGCTTCTCGGCCTGCGCATCACGGTGATCTGACCGCGGCACCGCGCGCCACGGCTGATAATGTCACGTTTTAATCTCAATACGGGGGTGTCAGGTGGGCGTCAGCATCCGTGACGTCGCTGACCGGGCCGGGGTATCGCTCGGCACGGTGTCCAATGCGCTGAACCGGCCAGACCGGGTCGCTCCGACCACGCTCGAGCGGGTCCGCGCAGCGATCGAGGAACTCGGCTTCATCCGCAACGAGGCCGCGCGCCAGCTCCGGACCGGCCGGAGCCGCACCATCGCGCTGCTGGTCCTGGACATGGGCAACCCCTTTTTCACCGACATCGCGCGCGGGGTCGAGTCCGTCGCCACCCTGCGTGGCCTATCACTGATCCTATCGAGCAGCGACACCACGAGCGACCGCCAGCGGCACTACTTGTCGCTTTTCCAGGAGCAGAGATCCTACGGCGTCCTGCTCACGCCGGTCGGACGGGACCTGGGCCGAATCAAGGAGTTGCGCAGGAACGGCGTGCCCGTGGTTCTCGTTGACCACGCGGGGAGCAGCCGGCAGTGCTCGGTCTCGGTCGACGACGTGGCCGGCGCCCGGCTGGCCGCGTCGCATCTGCTCAAGCTGGATCACCACCGCATTGCCTTCGCCGGCGGCCCGCTGACCGTCCACCAGATCGCCGACCGGATCGCCGGCGTGCGGCAGGCGATGGCCGAAGCCGGCCGGCCCGAGACCGACCTGACGATCGTGGACAAGGTGGGGATGACCATAGACGGCGGCCGCGAAGCCGGCCGCGCTATCCTGGACATGCCGCGCCGGCGCAGGCCGACCGCGGTCGTCTGCGGCAATGACCTGATCGCCCTTGGGCTTCTCCAGCATGCGCTGCGCAATGGCGTCGCGGTCCCCGGGGAGCTGGCCATCGTCGGCTACGACGACATCGAGTTCGCGAGCGCCGCCGCCGTACCGCTGACATCGGTGCGCCAGCCCAGCACCGACCTGGGCGCGGCCGCGGCCGAGCTGCTCATCGACGAGGTTGAGCGGCCTGATAATCACCATCATCGCCAGGTCCGCTTCGATCCGGTCCTGGTCCCCCGCGAGTCGACGACCAACGCGGACGCGGAGCCGGTAACCCCGGTAGCCCCCGCCGGCGAAGGCGCTGCCTGAGCGCCGGTCCGCCGTACCACGGACCGTCATGACGTGCCTGTGCCGGCCAGCGGGCGAACCGCACCTCATGTCGCGAGGCGGACAGCCTCGCGCCCTGCCTAAACGGGCTACCTCCGCTGCGCCCGCAGCGCGACAGTGACCATTGGCAGGACGAATTCGCCGTGGGATGTCTCCGGCCGCGACTGGAGGAAGTCGCGGACCTGGGCCAGCCGCCTGGTTCGCTCGGGCTCGTCGATCACCAGGAAATTCGAGTGCGTGGCGATGGTGGCCAGGAGAGAATCGGCGGTCCGCGTCTGCCCGTGCTCGAACTCTCCCGCCTGACCCGCATGGAAGAGCCCGGATCCGGCCGTGATGGCACGCTCCTGGAGGGCCTGGGCAGCGCCGTCCCGCCACCTGAGCAGCGTGATACTGGCGTTGCGCTTGCTCATCTCGGCGAACTCGGCGACCCAGCCGACCCGGTCGTCATCTACGTTCCACAACCCGGCGAGCACCCCTCCGGGAGCGAGCACGCGGGCGATCTCGGGCGTCGCCCGGTCCATGTCGAACCAGTGCATGGCCTGGCCGGCCAGGACGGCATCGGCACTGCCGTCGGGCACCGGGATTTCCTCCGCGCTCCCGGATACCGACCGTACCGAGGGGAGTTCCCGGCGCAGCTCGGCGAGCATGTTGTGGTCGGGCTCGACGGCGATGACGTCAGCGCCGAGGCGAACGAGGGTCGCGGTCAGCTTCCCGGTTCCCGCGCCGACATCGATAACCCGAAGCGGCCGGCGGGACCAGACTGGCTCGAGGGCCCACCGGACCCCGGCCTCGGCGTAGCCAGGGCGGTGCTCCGCGTAGGCGGCAGCGACGGCGCCGAAGGACGAACCGTGCAGCAGCCGATCTTGCGCTTCCGGCTGTCCTTCTGAGCTTGATGCCCCGGTTCGATTGTTCGTGTTCTGGCCACGCTGCTCATCATTGGTCACTCAAGTCAGCCTAGGACGACGCGTGCCTGGCATCGTAGGCGGCCCGGGCGGCTTGGATCTCGGGCAGGTGACTGTCGGTCCAGTCGACCAGCTGCCCGATAGTGTCAAGCAGTGTGCGTCCCATCGGAGTAAGCGTGTATTCGACCCGGGGCGGGATGACCGGATGTATCGTTCGCGTGACGATGCCATCCCGTTCGAGCCCGCGCAGCGTCACCGTGAGCATCCTGGCGGTGATGCCATCGATCGCGCGGTGCAGCTCGGTGAACCGCATGGTTCCCTGTCCGAGCAGGTCAATGGCCAGCACTGACCACTTGTCGCCGACGCGCTGGAGGACCTCCCGGGCGCGGCAGGATGACGACTCGGCGACCGCCGGTGCCGGTTCATCGGCCGGTCCCGAAGGCTCGCAGGCCGGGCCGGCCCGCCCGGTATCCAAGAAATCCCCTCCTCTGTACCATCGCGCTACTTCGCTGAAGGCTATGTACCCTAATACTTGACGCTTCAATCAAAATCAGGTTACTCTAAAGAAGTTAGGTACGCGAGCGAAGTCGCGTACGAGTAAGAATCACCTACTGGAGGAATGATGACCGAGACAGCCGTGGAAATCCCCGGCTACGTAGCCGGGACATGGACCATCGACCCGGTGCACTCGGAGGTGTCCTTCGTCGTCAGGCACATGATGGTGAGCAAGGTCCGCGGCCGTTTCGACAAGTTCGAGGGGACCATCGTCACAGCCGCAGACCCGCTGCAGTCCAGCGTCAACGCCACCGTCGACCTGAGCTCGGTGAACACCGGCGCGCCTGACCGCGACAACCACATCCGCAGTGCCGACTTCTTCGAAGTCGAGTCTCACCCCACGCTGACGTTCCACTCCACCGGCGTCCGCCGCGACGGCGATGACTTCCTGCTCGACGGCGACCTCACCATCCGGGGCACCACCAAGCCGGTCACGCTGAAGCTTGAGCTCAACGGCTTCGGTCCCGACGCCTACGGCGGCACGCGCGCGGGCTTCTCCGCGACCACCGAGATCAACAGGAACGACTTCGGCGTGAGCTACAACGGCCCGATTCCCGGCGGCGGCGTGGCGGTCAGCGAGAAGGTCACGATCACCCTGGAGATCGAAGGCGTCCTCGACAAGCCTGAGTAAGGCAAGCCAGCAAAGCCGGGCCCGCGGGAAGCGGACCCGAAACGTATGGTTGTGGCACCCTGCACACTCTTTTGTGCAGGGTGCCACTTTCATGCGCAGCGAGGGCATTCATGCCCGGGCCAGTGCGGCCGCGTCAGCTGCCCGTGCCGTGCTTGGCGAGGTAGTCGATGTACAGCGGGCGCAGCGCCTCGGCGACCTCGCCTTTGCCTGAGTTGATCGCGTCCGAGAGCAGGGCGGTAACTTTCGTGATGTCCCGGCCGGCCTCGATCGAGTTTCCCTCCGAAGCCTCGGCCGCCGGGATGGCGCGCGCGAGCTCCCACAGAAACTCCACGTCGACGTGGCGCAGCGCCCGCCGGACAGCGAGGTCGTGCAGCTCACGAGAGGAAAGTGCATCCAGTTCTTCGCGGGTGGTCACGCGTGGACTCTATCGCTTGCGGTGCAGGCCGCTGGAGACGGCCTCCGCGGCGGCGCGGATCCCGGCGTGCGCGGGCAGGTCCTCGAGCATTACCGGCTTCCCGTCGCCATCGGTGAGCGGGATCCGCCAGTTCGGGTACTCATCTACCGTGCCCGGCAGATTCTGCGGACAGCGTTCGCCCGCGGCATCGGCCAGCGAGACGCCGATCAGCATGGCCGGTGTCCGTGTCAGGTAGGCGTATAGCGCGACGACGAACCGCTCGGGCGAAACTGGAGCCTGGCCGGGCAGCAGGCCTTCGCCCGCGAGCATGGAGAGCCACCGGCGTGCATCCGCCTGCGCGATAGCGCGCTCCTCGTCCTCAGGCTGGGTGAGCAGGCCGAGTTCGGCCCGGAGGGTGACTTGTTCGCCGGTGAGAAACGCCGCGGCCGGAGGCATGTCGTGCGTGCCGACCGTGGCCAGGCAGCCGCGACGCCATCCACCCGGCCTGCGCGGCGTGCCGTCCGCGCGACGTTCGAACCACAGCATGGAGGTGCCGAGGATCCGGCGTGCGGCCAGGAACTTACGCAGCCAGGGCTCGACCGTGCCTAGGTCTTCGCCGATCGCCAGCGCGTCCGCCCGCGCCACCTCGGCGGCCACCACCCCGCCCAGCAACTCGTGGTCATATCGCACGTAGGTGCCCAGGCCAGGCGGCATCCCGGCGGGTATCCACCAGAGCCTGGCCAGCGCCATGACGTGGTCCACCCGCATGCCGCCCGCGTTCCGTGTCGTCGCCGCGACGAGGTCACCCAGGGGCCTGCCCGCCTGGGCGGCGAGGCGTCCCGGGTGCCAGGGCGGCAGCGTCCAGTCCTGCCCGCGCTGGTTGAACGCATCCGGCGGGGCGCCCACGCTGATGCCCGGCACGATCACGTCCTGCCGGGCCCAGGCGTCGGCGCCGCCCGGATGCGCGCCTACCGCGAGGTCGGCGATGACGCCGATTTCCATGCCGGCCTGCCGCGCGGCTCGCTGCGCCGTGGCGGCCTGCTCCGCTATCAGCCACTGCAGCCACGCGTGGAAGCCGACCCGGTCCGCCCGCGCCCGCCTGAGCTCGGCCACCGGCGCCGAGCCTGGATCGGCGAGCGCCGAGGGCCATGACCGCCAGTCCGGGCCGTGCACCTCGGCGATCGCGCACCAGGTCGCCCAGTCCTCGGTGGCCTTGCGGTCGCGCCCGAGGAACGAATCAAACTCGGCCCGGCGACCCGGGCTCAGCGGTGCGGCGTAGATGATCTCAAGCGCCGCCCGCTTGGCGGCCCACACCGCGTCCCGGTCGATGAGGGCCGGCGTCGCGCTCACGGCGCGCAGCGGCGCGCCGAGGGCGTCGACCCGGGCCCGGTCGCGCGCGCTCAGCCCTTCGTATTCGGCTATCTCCTCGATGCGCAGGTACAGCGGGCTGACCTGGCGCCGGGTCATCGGCAGGTACGGCGACGGGCTGACGGGCGGCAGCGGCTCCGCCGCGTGCAGCGGGTTGACCAGCACGAAATCCGCACCCAGCTCCCGGCCGCTCCACGCGGCGAGCTCGGCGAGGTCGCGCAGGTCGCCGTGGCCCCAAGAGGCAGCCGAGCGCAGCGAGTAGAGCTGCACGGTGAAGCCCCAGGACCTGCGGCGAGGAAAAGGGGCCACGACGGAGCCCGCATATTCGCCCGGCACCCGGTGCGCCGCGGGCACCGCGTCATCCCCGAGGGCGTTTAGCACCGCCGCCAACGTCTCGTCCGAAACCTCCACCGGACGTCCCCGCCAGTCCTGGTAGGAGACCGCGACGCCGTGATCTCGCGCTCTGCGCGTGAGTTCTGCCCGTGCTGTCATCGCACCAGTTTGCCCGAATGTCGCAGTGGCAACCGCCAGGCATCCCCGGGCAGCACACTCATGTCCGTTGGCTGCACCACGGACCGTTTGGCATCCGTCTGGCAACCAGGCGGTTAGCCGGCCGCGGGTTCCAGGATGAACACCGGGATCTCACGGCTGGTCTTCTGCTGGTACTCCGCGTAGCTCGGGTACACCTCGACCGCCCGTTTCCACCATTCGGCGCGCTCCTCGCCGCTGACCTCGCGGGCGGTCATGTCCTGCTTGACCGGCCCATCCTGCAGGTCCACCAGGGGGTGCGCGCGGAGGTTGTAGTACCACAGCGGATGCTCCGGGGCGCCGCCCTTGGACGCCACCATGGCGTACCGGCCGTCGTGCTCCACTCGCATCACCGGTGTCTTGCGCACCTTGCCGCTGCGGGCTCCGACGTTGGTGACGACCACGACCGGGATGCCGGTGTCGCGTAGCGTCGTCCCCTTGGTCCCGCCGGAACTCTCGTACAGCTCGACTTGATCGCGCACCCAAGCTTGTGCGCTCGGCTCATATTCTCCTTGAACAGGCATACCGATAGTCAACACCAGGTGCCCTCGGCGCCGCATCCCAGGGTATCGGGTCCAGGCTGGCCGCACCCGTGGCCGAGGAGGGAATGCGTGTGATCGTCAGGACCGAGTCCCATCACGATCAAGCGTGCTAAGCGCTCCTGGCGCGGCATTCGGCCGCGATGCCATGAGCCCGGCCGCATTGCCTACGATGTACTGAGGATAGGTCCGCAACAGAATCATTACCCGTCCGGCAATGACCTGGCTGGGAATTAGGTATATCGACAGATCCCCATCGACGATGAAAAACAAGTCGATCAAATCCGGATCGTACGGGACGAGCCGTGCGTTGTTTCTTGCAGAATAAGGTCGCCTGCCGACTTGGATCATCCAGCCGTTCTTACTCTTGTGCGTCGTCGTCGTGACTTGAACGCGCTTAATTCCATCAGGCCTCGATACCAGCAGGTCATAGACGGCTGGCTCGATTGGGATAGCCGTGTTAAACCCGCATAGCGAGAACCAGCATGCAGCCAGTGATGCTGCGGCTTGGCGCAGGTTCCCCAGGTCTGGCCGTTGGTCGGTCGGGTCGCTGATGTCGATGGTGCTCTCCAGCTGGCTCAGATCCAGCCCCAGCCTGATGGCATTAGCCTTGACTCGCGTCCATGCTTCATTTGAGCCTGGCTGCAATCCCAGGGAATGAAGCAGATCATTTGCCGATTGCGCGGCCGCGATGGCACGCTTGAGCTGACCGCCTGACCACGTGCGCGGCGTGGTGAAGTGTGAAGTGTCAAGCCCGAGACGGGCAACGTCTTGTTTGACTCGCAGGATCATTTGAGGAGAAGTCTCGGGTAGGCTAAGTGCTCGCATTAGACCGCGCCAGGAAGTAGAAACCGCGACCGCGCTCGTCAGCTCGGTATCCGACCACCTACTCGGTGAATCTCCAGCCATGGCGAGACCATACCGCTGAGCACTGACATTTTGCCCGAGCAGTAATTCTCTATTTGTCGGGACGGGGAGATTTGAACTCCCGATCTCTTGACCCCCAGTCAAGCGCCTTAACCAAGCTGGGCCACGTCCCGGCGCGCCCCGGAGTCGCTCCCGATGGCGCGTACCCACCATAGCCGGCGGGCTCGGTTAGCTTAGCGCAACCGCGGTGCCGCCCGAAACGAAAGCGGGTTCAACCGAACCGGGCACCCCCGCCCCGGAGTCCCGCGGTCGGCCTCCTGGCGCCGCGGCGCCGACGCCGATGCGTGATTCGCGTCCGAACGGAAAGCTACGATGTGGCGGGCATGGCGCGGGCGCAGTGTTCGTTGTAGTTATCGGGCGGTGTGTCGTCCGTGCAAGCCGTACGCAGACGGAAAGGCTGGCCGTTGAGGGTACTTGGGGCTCGCCGCTCAGCCTCCTCCAACGACGGCTTCGTGGACGAAGGGAAACCGCGGCCACGCCGGGTGTGGCTGCGGATCGTGAAGGTCCTGTTGGCCGTCGTGGTGCTCCTGGTGCTAGCGGCCGGCGCACTGTTCGTGCTGACTCCCTCGGCCGGGCAGGCCACGGCGCTGGCCCAGGCGCAGGCCGCCGAACATCACATCGCTTACCCGGGCCCGCCCGTCCCGCAGTATTTCGCACAGGCTCTGGTGGCGACCGAGGACCACCGGTTCTACACCGACCCGGGCGTGGACCCGTTCGCACTGGCGCGGGTCGTCGGTTCCCAAATCACCGGGCGCACGGATCAAGGCGGCAGCACCATCGACCAGCAGCTGGCCAAGAACTTGTACACGTCGGGCCGCAGCGGCTTCACCCAGGACCTCGAGCAGGTGGCACTGGCCCTCAAGCTCAACCTGACGTACAGCAAGGCGGAGATCCTGCAGCTGTACGCGGAAGTCGCGTACTACGGCCACGGTTACTACGGCCTGAGCGCCGCCAGCTGCGGGTACTTCGGCCGGCCCCCGGCCGATCTGACCCTGGTGCAAGCGGCCATGCTGGCCGGCGTGGTTAACGCGCCGACCTACGATGACCCCCTGGTCTACCCGGCGCAGGCGCGGGCGCGGCTGGTGCACGTGATCGGCCGGATGGCCGCGGTGGGATACCTGACCACTGCGCAGGAAGACGCCGCGCTCAAGGCGCCGCTGGGGCTCTCGGCGGTCCGCGGCTGCCCGTAAGCCGCGGCTGCCCGCAATAAGCCGCGGCTGCCCGTGACCCGCGGAGTCCGCCTAGGCGGTCAGGTGCCCGAGGTCTCCGGTTGCAGGTGCTCCGCGTCCAGCGGTTCCCTACCTGCCATCGGGAAGACCCACTGCCGGTAGGTGTACAGCCGGAACGAGGTTGCCACGAGGACACCCAGGATGTTGGCCGCGTTATAGGCGAGCGTGCCCTTCAGGCCGAGCCCGAACTGCACCGCCGCGACGAACGCGAGCTGGAAGATCAGCCCGACGCCGTTGCAGACGAAGAACAGGATGGACTCGCGGTGCAGCGCGTTACCCTTCCGGTGCCGGAACGCCCAGTGCTTGTTGCCAAGGAAAGACAAGACCGTCGCGACGGTCGTGGCGATCGTCACCGAGACGAGCTCACCGAGCCCCGCTCCGGAGTGCAGCGCGTCGGACCCGGCGATCGTGACGCCGAACGAGAGCACACCGACGACGCTGAACTTGGCGGCCTCATGTATCAGCACCCTGAATCGGGCGTAAAGATCGCGCAGGGGAGCCACTCGCTTTTGGTCCTTTGCCAGTCGATCTTGGATAGACCAGACCCTACCGTGTTAGCTGCTGGCAATAGCTACCGACGCGAAACCGTTCGAAGAATGTCATAGCTCTCGGTAGCTAAACTCCTGCTCGTCTGACCCGCACTCGCCCGAGTCCGAGCAGGTAGGCTGCCCGCAATGCTGGAGGAGCGAGGGACCCAGTCCGATGCCGAACCGGTCCTGCGGGGGACCGAGGCAGTTACTGCGGTACCTCAGACCACCGTACCCGAGGCCGCGGTTCCCGAGACCGCGGTACCCGAGCGTGCGCCTGCGGCATCTGCCAGTAAGCCGCTTAGGGCACCTCGGTCTGAACTGGCGATCACTGGCGTCTACCGCGATCCGGTCACCTGGGTGATCGTGCTCGCTGTCTTCGGTTCGTACGCCGCGCTGTCGCTGTTCCGGCTGCTGCAACTCAACCCCACCTCGTGGGATCTTGGCATTTACACCGAGTACGTCAAGCAGTACGCCCATCTCCAGGCGCCGATCGTGGACATCAGGGCCGCGGGCTTCAACCTGCTCGGCGATCACTTCCAGCCGATCGTGGCGCTCATTGCCCCGTTCTTCCGCGTCTTCCCCTCAGCGGCGACCCTGCTCGTCGCGCAGGCCCTGCTGACGGCGTTGTCCGTCTTCGGCGTGAGCCAGGTCGCGCGCGACAAACTCGGCGCCGGACCCGGCCGCGCGATCGCGGTCGCATACGGGTTCTCCTGGGGCCTGCAGCAGATGATCGAGTTCGACTTCCACGAGATCGCGTTCGCGGTTCCGCTGCTGGCCTTCTCGCTGTCCGCGCTGGTCCGCGACCGCGTGAAGGCCGCCGTCTGGTGGGCGCTTCCGCTCGTCTTCGTCAAGGAGGACCAGGGTTTCACCGTGGCCGCCATCGGCCTCTACTTGGTCATCGCTGGCCTGCGCGCGAACGGGTCGGCGCCCGCCGCCGGCGCCCGCCGTGACCCGGACCCGGACCCGGACGGCCAGCGCCGCATGAAGGCGGGCCTGTTCTTGTTGATCTGGGGCTTCGCCTGGTCATTCCTGGCCATCGGGGTGATCATCCCGCACTTCAACCCGGCCCATTATTACGACTACTGGAGCGACGGCGGTGTCCTCGCCCCCGGTGGGCACCTGTCGGTGATCAGCCTGGCCAAGCAGTTCTTGCTGGCGTGGCCCGACAAGTTGCAGACGACCATCATGCTGCTGCTGCCGACTGCGTTCATCGCGCTGCGGTCGCCGCTGGCACTAATCGCCGGGCCAAGCCTGCTGCTGCGTTTGGAGTCCACGAACAGCAGCTTCTGGGGAACGTTCTGGCACTATAACGCGACCGTGATGCCGATCCTGTTTATCGCGGCCGTCGCCGCGCTGGCCCGGATCCGAGCCGCCATGGACTCCGACGAACCCGCCGGGCTCCCGGGCTGGGGAACCGGACGCCGGGCCCGCAAGCGCGCGGTACTCGCCGGGGCGGCGCACTATGGCGTGGCCATGATGCTGGCTATCGTCGTGGCGCTGGCTTTCCGTTTCCCGGTCAGCAACCTGTGGGACGGCCAGACGTACCGCATCAGCCCGCATGTCGCCTCGGCCGAGGCGGCCATGGCCAAGGTTCCCGATGGCGCCACCGTGCAGACCACACTCGATCTCCTCGCGCCCCTGGCCGCCCGGACCGACACCTTCTGGATCGGCAACAGCGGCAACCCCAGGACTTCCTACATCGTGTTCGACGGCCAGAACAGCGACTACACCCCGGCGATCACCAACGTTCCCGCCTTCATCGCCGAGCTCTACCCGGATCACGCGTACACCCAGATTTTCGACTCCGGCGACGTCTACGTCTTCCGCCTCAGCCACTGACTCGGCCGACCGCGCCGCCGGAAGGTTCACCTTGTCCTGACAAGAAGCGGGGCGGCCGTAGCGGACAACCGTACTGGTGAGTAGATAGGCTGGTAGGCGACGCTGTGGGAGGTTGTGCTCCATGGACTTTGGCTACGACGCCAGGACGCTCGACTTGCGCAAGCGACTGCTTGCCTTCATGGACGAGCGGGTCTATCCCGCTGAGGCGGTGTTCGAAGAGCAGGTCGAGGCGGCCGTCCGCAGCGGCCACCAATGGGAGCGGGCGCCGGTCACCGAGGAGCTCAAGGCCGAGGCGCGCAGCCGCGGGCTGTGGAACCTGTTCCTGACCGGCAAGGCGGCGAGCGCGGTCGTGAACCTGGCGGGACCGAGCCTGCCGGACCCGCCGCTGACGAACTTGCAGTACGCGCCGCTGGCCGAGATTACCGGCTGGTGCCCAACTCTGGCACCCGAGGCTCTGAACTGCGCGGCGCCTGACACCGGCAACATGGAAGTGCTGGCCGAGTTCGGGTCGCCCGAGCAGCAGGAACGCTGGCTCAGCCCGCTGCTCGAGGGAATGATCAGGTCCGCCTTCTGCATGACGGAACCAGACGTAGCCTCCAGCGACGCGATGAACATCGCCACCACCATCAACCGGGACGGCGACGGCTACGTGATCAACGGCCGCAAGTGGTGGTCGAGCGGCGCGATGAATCCCGGCTGCGAGATATTCATCGTGATGGGGGTGACCGGCGGTGCGGCCGAGGGACACGGGCGCCACTCCATGATCTTGGTGCCGCGCGAAGCACCCGGGATCACGGTGAAGCGGGGGATGACTGTCTTTGGCTACACCGACGGGACGCACGGCGGCCACGCGGAGATCATCTTCGACCACGTCCGGGTGCCCAAGGAGAACTTGATCGCGGGCGAGGGCGCCGGGTTCGCGATCGCGCAGGCGCGGCTCGGGCCGGGCCGTATCCACCACTGCATGCGGCTGATCGGCGGGGCCGAGCGCGCCCTGGAGCTCATGTGCCGGCGGGCCTCCAGCCGGACAGCGTTCGGCAAGACCCTGGCTGAGCAGGGCGTCGTCCAAGACTGGATCGCCGAGTCCAGGGTAAGGATCGAGCAGGCGCGCCTGCTCGTGCTCAAGACGGCGTGGCTGATGGACACCGTGGGCAACAAGGGAGCCCATACCGAGATCCAGGCGATCAAGATCGTGACCCCGGCGATGGCGGAGTGGGTGATCGACAAGGCGATCCAGGCCCACGGCGGGGGCGGAGTCAGCCAGGACTTCCCGCTGGCCCAGCTGTGGGCGAGCGCCCGATCGCTGCGGTTTGCCGACGGTCCCGACGAGGTGCACAAGAGGTCCCTGGCCCGCCGGGAGCTGAGGAAAGCGACCACCTGAGAAAGCCACCCCTAAGAAAAGCCACCCCCCTGAGAAACGTCAGCGGCCAGATGCACCACGGCCCGTTTCGGCACACAAATCCCGTTTCGGCACATAGATAAGGAGAGAACTCAGTGACAGACAGAATCGCGATCGTGACCGGCTCAGCCCGCGGCATCGGTGCCGCGACCGCTCGCAGGCTGGCCGCGGACGGGATGGCGGTGGCCGTCCTTGACCTGGACGAGGCCGCGTCCGCGGGGACGGTGAAGGAGATCGCCGACGCGGGTGGCAGCGCGATCGCGGTGGGTGCCGACGTGAGCGACAGCGAGCAGGTCAAGGCCGCAGTGGAGCGGGTGGCCGCGGAGCTGGGCGAGCCGACGGTGCTGGTCAACAATGCGGGCGTGATCCGCGACAACCTGCTGTTCAAGATGACCGATGACGACTGGGACACGGTGCTCGGGGTGCACCTGCGCGGTGCCTTCCTGATGAGCCGGGCGGTGCAGAAGTACATGGTTGGTCAACGTTACGGGCGCATCGTCAACCTGTCCTCCTCCTCCGCGCTCGGTAACCGCGGCCAGGTCAACTACTCCGCCGCCAAGGCCGGCCTGCAGGGGTTCACCAAGACCCTGGCCATTGAGCTCGGGCCGTTCGGGGTTACCGCGAACGCGGTGGCGCCGGGGTTCATCGCCACCGACATGACCGCGTCTACGGCGGCCCGCGTGGGCATGCCGTTCGAGGACTTCCAGGCGGCCGCCGCGGCGCGGATCCCGGTCCGCCGGGTCGGGCAGGGGGCCGACGTGGCCCACACCATCTCGTTCCTGGTCAGCGAGGGCGCCGGCTTCGTCTCCGGCCAGGTCATCTACGTCGCCGGAGGCCCGCTATGCTGACCGACGCCAGCCCGGACGCGATCCGCGACCGGGTCCGCGCGTTCCTGGCCTCTTGCGACCCGGCCCAGACACCCAAGCAGGATTTCCTCAACGCGCGCTTCGACGCGGGCCTGGCCTGGGTGCACTACCCGGAAGGTCTCGGCGGCCTCGGCGTCTCCCGCACGCTGCAAAGTGTCGTAGACGCCGAATTCGCGGCCGCGGGTGCGCCGGCCAACGACCCCGAGCGCAACGGCATCGGACTGGGCATGGCGGCCCCGACCATCCTCGCCTACGGCAACGATGAGCAGCAGAAACGCTGGCTGCGCAAGCTCTGGACGGCCGAGGAAATCT
>Ga0302325_10011329_pt1 | contig 19219 bp, 17 predicted proteins | sample Palsa_T0_2_FD_201948 | JGI IMG/M metagenome (GOLD analysis project Ga0302325, IMG submission 201948) | Peat permafrost microbial communities from Stordalen Mire near Abisko, Sweden - Palsa_T0_2 | ecosystem: Environmental > Terrestrial > Soil > Palsa > Peat permafrost | place: Sweden: Abisko...
GGACGATGGCTAAAACTCAAAATCCAAGCCAAACCCGCAAATCAATCATCTCGAACGGACCTTGCCTTTCGCGTAGACCGTCACCACTCCCTTCCCAGTGGGAGCGCCCTCCCAGCAGCAACTTTCCATCGAACATAGTTACTGATAAAATAGCGTGCACAGCCTGAAAAACAGGCGGGCCGCCGGGGTGCTACCAACACCGCCGACGGCCCTAGACCCTCCCAGAAGCAACCTGGAGAAGATCAACCGCGGAGAGGACACGGCGCACCGCCCCCGTGCTGGCATCCAGCACGACGGCATCGGACCAGCCCAGCACGATGACGGCCCGTGCCCGCGGCCAGCAGAGGGCAAGATAATCGGCCGAGCGCGAGTCTGAGTGCAGCTGCCGCGGATCAGGCCCGAGCTCGAGCTCGCGCGGGCCCCACAAAGGGCTTCCCGGCTCATCCTCGAGCCACACGCTCAGGTAACGGCGGCTCTCGTCAGCCCGCCCTCGCAGGAACGTCCGCTCTGAGACTGCCAGCGACGGCTGGCCGTTGAAGGTCGCCGGTGTCACCGCGCTATCCGGAACCCGCGCTGCGGGGAGAACACGATCTGCGCCGCCGTCGCACCGAATCCGGCTCTCACCATCCGCACATACGGCATCGGGCCAGTCTACGGCTCCGCTTAGTGCGCGAACTTGCTCGCCGCACGCCGGGATGTACCCGGCCTCGAGGCTCCGAACGTGAGCCAAGTCAGGTCGTAACGGCGGATGATGCGCCCGGCGTGTCTGCGGGCGGCGGGTAGGCCCCAGGCGAACGATGGAAGTACCTACGCGTGTCATCACCTGCCGCGGGGGACGCCCGCCGATGACATCTTCGCCCATGACGGCTGCCCGCAGCCAGAACCTCCTCGACCTCCTCGCCCAGGTCCCGGATCCGCGGAAGAGACGCGGTCGCCGGCATCCGCTGGCCGGGCTGCGCGCCGTGGGGGTCGCGGCGGTGATCGCGGGGTCGAGGTCGTTTGCCGTTTTGCGAGGTGAAGCCCAGGCACTCGAGACGGAACGGCGGCACCTACTCAGCAGACATCACCCGCGGCACTGGAACGGGCGGGCCAGGGTGGACATTTGAGGCTAAAACCCACGGTAGGGTCCGGGGTAACTTGGTTCGGCGCGACATCTAGGTGGGTCCTTGAGAACTCTCTTGCTGTCCGCCGCGGTGTCGATGGCAATTTCGCTGCTGGGCACCCCGGTCGTGATCCGCACCTTCGTCAGGCATGGCGTCGGCCAGGAGATCCAAGACGAACTCGCGGCGGCTGGGCACGCGAGCAAGAGGGGCACGCCCACCATGGGCGGCATCGTGATCATCCTGGCGTCGCTGGCCGGATATCTGACCGGGCACCTGATCACGGCCGATCCGGTGACCGCGTCCGGGCTGCTGGTGCTGTTCCTGATGACGGGCATGGGCGTGGTCGGTTTCGTCGACGACTTCATCAAGGTCTTCAGGCGGCGCAGCCTCGGGTTGCGGGCCGGGCAGAAACTGGCCGGGCAGGTCGTGGTGGGTGGGGCGTTCGGCATCATGGCGCTGCATTTTCCGAATGGTTATGATCTGACGCCCGCTTCGGACCATCTGTCTTTCCTGACTGACTTCGGCATCGCCATCGGCCCGGTGTTCTTCGTGATCTGGGTCATCCTCATGACGGGCGGTGCGTCGAATGGGGTGAACCTCGTTGACGGCCTGGACGGCTTGGCTACCGGGGCGTGCATTCCCGTGCTGGCCGCTTACGTCATCATCGGCAACTGGCAGTTGCGCAACGAATGCACCACCGCGCTGGTGCAGAACTGCTATGACGTGCGTGACCCGCTGGACCTCGCGGTCGTCGCGGGAGCGGTGCTAGGGGCGTGTTTCGGCTTCCTGTGGTGGAACGCGCCGCCGGCCAAGATCTTCATGGGAGACGTCGGAGCGCTGGGCCTCGGCGGTGCCCTGGCCGGCCTCGCGATCTTGTCCCGCACCGAACTGCTGCTGCCGATCCTGGGCGGCCTGTTCGTGATCGTCACGCTGTCGGTGATGATCCAGGTGAGCGTCTTCAAGGTGACGAGGATCAGGACCGGTCGGCCGGTGCGTGTGTTCCGCATGACGCCGCTCCAGCATCATTTCCGCATGGCCGGCTGGAACGAGACCACGATCGTGGTGCGGTTCTGGCTGATTGCCGGCATCTTCGTGGCCACGGGCCTGGCCATCTTCTACGTCAGCTGGACCTAAACGATCCCTCACAGGATCGACAAAAGTCGCCTGTGAGCCGGGCAGGCAGTTCGGTCCCGTGCTTTCTGAGCTGAGGGCGCGGGACATCGGCTGCGCCCGGCGGGGCTTGCCCATCGACTACCGGCCGGAGCCGGCGAGGTTGCCGCCCAGGACGCCGCCTTCGGCCGCCTCGGAGGGGCCGACTGATGGATGTCATCCTTCTCGCAGCTAAAGGCCCCGCCGGATACGGGCCGACGGGGCCTGGGAGTACTTGCTGCTAGAAGGTTTCCGGTTCCTCGTCGGGGAGGTACCAGGTGACTTCGGGAGTGTGGCCGGGGTCGTAGGTGTGGTGGGAGCCGGAGGCGGTGGCGTCGCCGCGGTAGTGGCGCCAGCTGAGGGTGAGCTCAGGGAAGATGCCGACCGGAGCGCCGCAGGTGGTGCAGAGGGGGATCGGCTCGTCGTCGCCTTCGGAGTCGTCGGCCGGGCCGACTGCGGTGAAGGCGATCTCGAAGGCTTCGGGGTCGATCATGCTCAAGTACGCGAGGGCGGCCTGGATCTGGTCGTTGGTGGCCTTGGCCAGGCGGTCGGCGCGGTGGCGGGCGGCGGCGTCCAATCGGGGGTGGGCTTCACGGGCGGGCTGGGCGATGATGGTGGACATGATCTCCTCCAGGTATGACTGGGTGGGGTCTAGGGCCGTCGGCGGTGTTGCTAGCACCTCGGCGGCCCGCCTGTTTTTCAGGCTGTACAAGCCATTTTATCAGTAAGTTTGTTCGATGGAAAGTTTCGGTTGGGAATGGTGCTCCCGGTGGTGAGAGAGCGCTGGCGAGGGACGGGGAGGGCACGGTCCGTTCGAGATGATGGATTTGCGGGTTTGACTGGGGCTTTGAGTTAAAGCCACGACCATGCTCGAAAAGAGCAACGTGGATCGGATCTCGCCGAAGCGTGGCTTGCTTGTCCGAGGTCGATGATGAAAGCTCGGGACCGTAGCCTAGGCGGAGGAGGCGTCGGATGCCAGCAGAGATCTTGCTGATCACGAGAATAGGGCAGGAGTCAGGCGGAGTTTCCTTCTCTGCTCGGTGTCACGCTGGAAGCCTGAAGCTGGGCGACCTAATCACAACTGCGATCGACCCTGCGGGCGATCGACATGCGGTCAACGTCACCTGTGTCGGTATCCGGTTTACCCCGCAGATAATGGTCGACGAGCTAGAGGCAAACTTCGGCGGCCTTATCACCCTTGCGGGCGCGAGTGAGTCCACTTTGGCGGGTGATTGGACGCTCCTTATCGGAAGCGGGTTGGACGTGAATCCGAGCGCGAAGACGCACGCTCGCTGGGTAACAGCGCGAAACCGCGCTCCGGGCACCAGCAACCCCGACTTCAAAGAAGCGTGGGTGTGGGAGCAGTGCGGGATCTGTAAATTCTGGCTTCCGCTGGCCGGCCCGTTGGGGGCCGACTGGGGTGTCTGCTCGAACCCCGACTCGTCGTTTGACCGCACGGCCATGTTCGAACACGACGGCTGCGATTTCTTCGAGGAGGATCCAAAAGGATGGCGGACACCACACCCGTAGAACATGGAGCTCAGCAAGATTGTGGGGGGCGACAAACTCCCCCTGGTCGACGGCGCCCGCCTCGGTCGCTGACCGCTCACGGGAGCCGGACCCGGAGCCGGAGAACCGGCTAGGAAGACACGGTGTAGGCCGCCAGTTGCGGATTCCCGCCGCCGCCCTTGGCCGACGTCTCCGGCCCGCCCGCCGGCACCAGCACCGTGTTCCCGAACACGGCCAGCGGCGCGTTGGTCGTGGTCGGCAGCGCCTTCCGGTACACGATCGCCCCGGTCGCCCGGTTGAGCGCGATCAGCGTCCCGTTAAACAGCGTGGTGAACACCAGGTCGTTCGACACCGTCACCGCGCCCAGCGGCAGGCTGGAGACTCGCGTGTCCCACTCCACTTTCCCCGTCGCCAGGTTCAGCGCCTCGACGTCCCCGCTCTCCGTCCCGCCACCAGACGCGTTGCCGTCGACCGAGCTCATCGTGGTCGACTTCAGCGCCACGTTGATCGCGGCCGCGTAGACGCTCCCGTCGGCCACCGCCATGTTGGTCAGCACGCCGCCGATCGCGCCGGGCTCAAACGTATAGGGCAGCTTGATCGTGAGCTGGTGCTCAAGCAGCAGTAGCCCGGCGTCGTCGGTCCCGTTGTGCACGCCGACCGGCGTCTTCCACAGCATCGCGCCGGTCGAGGCGTTCATCGCGTACACGATGCCGACCTTGCCGCCGCCGATGATGGCCGGCACCCCGCCCACGCTCGTCGCGATCGGCGACGCCTGCAGGTCGTGGTCCATGAAGTCGTTCGGCACTCCCTGGTAGTACCAGCGGAGCTTGCCGGTGGCGGCGTCCAGGTTCAGCACGCTGTCGGTGTAGAGCTGCCGCGACGGGTGGGTGATCGCCTCGCCGATCGACTGGTACGGGTTCCCGATCCCGAAGGTCACCGACCCGTCCGACCCGACCAGCGGCGTCTGCCAGGCGCCGCCCGAGCCGAGCCCGAGCGCGGCCACGCCTGGGGCCTGCGCGCCGATCACGGTGTTGAACGCCCACAGCCGCTTCCCGCTGGCGGCGTCGAGCGCCAGCAGCACCCCGCCGCCCGGCCCGGAGCCGTACGCGCTGGCCAGGTAGACCCGCCCGTCGGCGACCGTCGGCTGGATCTCGAACGTCCCCTGCCCGCTGCCCAGCAGCGAGCTATCGCTCCAGATGACCGCCCCGGTCGACGCGTTCAGCGCGAAGACCGAGGTCGGAGTGTCCCCGTACACGACCCCGCCCGCGACCGCGACCCCGTCCGGACCGGGCCCGGTCGCCTCCGGCACGTTGACCTGGTGCTCCCACCGCAACTTGCCGGTGGCGAGCGCGATCGCGTAGACATTGGCGTCCAGGTCCTGCATGTACACGGTCCCGCCGGACACGACCGGGTTGGCGGCGAGCGCGCCCGCCCCGTGCACCCCGGCCGCGGCCGTGCCGGTGAGGTGGAACGACCACGCCTCCCGGAGCGAGGCCACGTTCGCGGCGGTGATCACCGACCCGGCCGCGTCCCTGGTGTTGCCGGCGTCGCCGTTCGGATCCGCCCACGTCCCGGTGGGCGTCGCGGCGCCCGCGAAGGCGCTGGTCGTCGGCTGAGGCTGACCCGAACTGCATCCCGCCGCCAGCAGGGAGGCGGTGGCGAGCAGTCCCACGAGGCCGGTCACGCGCATGCTTGCTCTCATGATGAACCGCCGTAGCTAGCATTAATCTGATATCAAAATGCTAGATCGATGACATCAGCTTAGTCAAGACCAAAACCTTCATATCGAACGGTCCGTGTGTTCCCGTCCGTCCCGCCACAGTGATACCCATCGAATTTGATACGCGGGGGTTCCGGCTCTAATCTCCGGGTATGGGGCTGCACCTTGGCTGGATCCCGAACGAACCGGGGCTGCGAGCTCGTGAGTACGCGGCGCCGACGCCAGTACCCGATCCCGACTCGCCCGAGGCCGCGAGGCTGCGCGCGGCGCACGCCGCGCGAGCGCTGTGGACGCGACTGCTGATCGTCGTCGGCCTGCTCGCGCTCGCCTTTTTCGGCCTGGTTGGCGCGTTGTCTCACCGTAGCGTGTTCTGGGGCATCGGGGCGGCGCTCGCCGTGTGCTGCTGGCTGCCGCTGCTTGAGTTCGCCGTGCGCCGCCGGCGGACGACCAGCCGGCAGCGCCGCCAGAACGAGGAACGGGCGGTCAGGCACGCCGCCGAGGTCGCCGAGTACGAGCGCGGCAAGGCCGCCTGGCAGGACTCCGAGGCCGACCGCATCGCCGCCGCCCCGCGGTGGCTGCAGGTCGCGGCGCACGAGGACATCACCCGGCTGGACGTCTTCGGCGGGACGCCCCAGGGGCGGCAGAACCTGCTCGCCGGGGCGGGCCGGACGCTGCTGGCGGAGCGCGCCGTCATCGTCCTCGACCTGTCCCAGGACCGGGTCGCCGAAGGCCTCATCGCCGACGCCCGGCAGGCCGGGATCTCCTGCCAGGACTTTCAGCTGCCGCGCGACCTGCCCGCGACCCCGCTGCTGGCCGGGCTGACCGGAGACGAGATCGCCAGCCTGATCGTGGAGGTGCTGCACGCCGACGACGCCAACGCCACCGCGGCCGGCCGCGCCACCGACCTGATGATCCTGCGCAAGATCACCCGCGCCCTCGGCGGCACCGTCACCATGTCCCGCCTCCACGAGGCGCTGTCCCTCCTGCTCGCCGACGCGATCGTCCCGACCGCTCCGACCGCCCCGACCGCCCCGACCGCCCCGACCGCCGCCCCGGCCGACGCCGCGACCCGTGCCCCGACCCACGACGCGACCGGCGCCCCGGCCGCGTCCGGCCAGCAACTCTCGCCCGCCGAGCAGGCCGGCCTGCACGGGCTGTTCGGCACCGGCATGCGGGGCGAGATCGGCGGCAACCTGATCCGGCTCGCGGCCGTGCTCGAGCCGCTGGCCGAGCTCGGCGCCGACGACGCCAACGCCGACGGCTCCGCCACGCCCCGCCGGCCGGCCAGGCTCACCTGCCTGTCGCTGCCGGACGGGCCGCGCGACGTGGCCGCCGACCTGGCGGCCGCGCTGATCGTGCAGTGGGCCACCCGATCGGTCGCGGACGAGAGCGGGTTCCGCCCGGCGGTGATCCTGGCCGGCGCGGACGAGCAGTCCACCCGGCACCTCAGCCGGCTCACCACGGTGTGCGAGCGGTACGAGGTCCCGCTGGTACGAATGTTCTCCCGGCTGACTGAGGAGTCGTCGCGTCACCTGGACAGCAGGCACACCGCGTTCATGCGGCTGGCCACCCGTCCCGAGGCGCTGCGCGCGGCCGAGCACATCGGCCTGGAGCGGAAGTTCGTCGCCGGGCGCTTCTCGCACCGGCAGAGCGTGAGCCGGTCGCGGACCAAGACCAGCACCGAGTCGACCACGCACACCACCGGCCGGGCCGAGGGCGAGTCGTCCACGCACACCACCGGCACCACGACCGGCCAGATGTACTCCGAAGCGCAGGTGCCGCGGGCCGACAACCAGGTTCACATCCACACCGGCGGCAACGGCAGCAGCAACAGCAACGCCGAGTCCGACTCGCGCGAAGCGTTCCGCGCCCGGGTCGCCCGCGAGCGGGAGGCGGCCGCGGAGTCAGGCCGCGGCGACAGGCGCCAGCCGGCCGGCCGCGACGGCGGCACCAGGCAGGATCAGGCGGTCAAGGGCGCGTCCGGCGGAGGCGGCGGCTGGGTCACCACCGGCGGCCGCGGCGGCAAGCCGGTCATCGACACGGTCAAGACCAGGACCCGGTTCTCCGCCGAGCACACCAGCGACTCGAAGACCCAGTCGGTCACCAACACCGAGGAGACCAGCCACACCCGCTCGGAATCCCGGTCGCTGACGGACGGCACCAGCGTCGGCGACGAGATCAGCTTCGAGCTCGTCTACGACCACCGGGTCCAGCCGGAGACGCTGATGGCGCTGCCCGAGGAGCAGATGCTGGCCCCCCACGTCGTGGCCGGCCCCCCCGCCGCCACCAGCGACGCCGTGAAAGCGGCCGACCCGACCAAAACGGCCGGCCCCGCGAAGCCCGCCAACGCGATGACCTCGCGCCCGGCGACCTACGAGAGCCGGATGGTCGCCCTCGTCATCGACCCGTCGGTCGTCGGCACCGACGCGGTCGCCGCGGTCTCCCCACACGAGATCCCGGCCTACGAGCCCCCCGCCCCCGAGGTCTCCTCCCACGTCCCCGCCTACGAGCGCACCGCCCTCGGCCCGGCCGATCCCGCCAACCGGACCTAGCGCCAGCCGCCCCGGCCGCGAGACATCCCAGGGGCTTAGCTCGTCAACTGGCGGCTTGCCGAGTTGCCGACGGCGGCTCCAGGCGGTGTTCTCGTGGTGGCGGGTGAGGGTTTTGAGGCGGCTGTGGCGGATGCCGACGAGCCGTCCGGGGCGGAAGCCATGATCGTGTGCCGTTGGGGCCGCGTTTTCCGGCCGTCGGCGTCTGCGTGTGCCGCCGGGGGCACCCCGCGACCCGAAATACCCACGACGACCCCAAAATCCGTCCGGCCTGTTGCGCGTGGTAACAGTGGGGACAGTGTGCCGATGCTCGGCCGCCGCTAGGCCGGAGCCCGGCTCATCAGTACCGCGGCCCTACGCCGCGCCGGTTATCCACCCGCGACAGGAACAGCAGCGTCACCCAGACGCCGCCCGTGATCAGCCCCCCAAGGCCGAGCAAGACAACGATGAGCACGAACGAAGCCAGCCAGCTTGAAGTCACGCAGGCCTCCTCAATGGTGAGCAGTCAGTTACACACCGTTGATATGCCCGCTTAACGCCGCCCAATCACGGAGTTGCCCCACGCGGCTGCCAACCCAGACGCGACCGCAGTTCCGTTGTGGTCCCGGCCCTACCGTTATCAAGTATATCGGGGCATACTGAGTAACCCCCGATCCCGACCTGGCGGCGCAGCGAAAGGTACCGAGCCTGTGACCGAGCAACTCCCGCCGGACGTCATCGCGCAGCTGACCGCGATGGGCCCGATGATCACCCCGGAGCTGGTGCAGGGCAGCTGGGCGCTGCTGACCCCGTTTCACCAGAAGGCCGGCTACACCGCCCCCGCGATCGACCGCGACCGCCGCTACGGCGACCACGAACGGCACCGCCTCGACGTGCACACCTCCGGCGTCGGCCCGGCCGGCGACAACGCCCCGGTCCTGCTGTTCGTGCACGGCGGCGGCTTCACCGGCGGCGACAAGCACGTCCCCGGCACCCCGATGTACGACCACATCGGCGCGTGGGCGGTCCGCAACGGCTGGGTGGGCGTTACGATCACCTACCGGCTCGCCCCCGGGCACGCCTGGCCGGCCGGCGCGCAGGACGTCGCGGCGGCGGTCCAGTGGGTCCGCGAGAACATCGCCGACTACGGCGGCGACCCGGACCGCATCGTGCTGGCGGGCCACTCGGCCGGCTGCGTGCACGTCGCCTCCTACCTGGTCGGCCACGGCGGCGGAACCCTCGACGGCGTGCGCGGGGCCGGACTGCTGTCCGGCTTCTACACGATCCCCGACCCCGGCCAGCGCGGCCACATGGAGCTCCCGTACTACGGCGACGCCCCGTCCGCGACCGTCTCCACCCTCAACGGCCTGCTCGAGGCCAAGCTCCCGCTGCTGTTCGCGGTCGCGCAGAGCGACCCGCCGTTCAGCCACGCCCAGGTGGCCGGCCTGACCGCCGCCTGGTTCGCCCGGCACGGGTCGGTCCCGCAGCTGGTCTGGTCCGAGGGCCACAACCACATCTCCCAGATCGGCTCGATCGGCGTCGACGACCTCGCCCTCGGCGCTCAACTCGCCCGCTTCGTCAACCGCGTCAACAGCCCGCAGTCAAAATCATGAGTGTTCCGAACGGTCCCGGGCGACTCTCCGCCCGCACCGCTCGCACCGGAAAGGCGGCGAACGGGTGAAGATCCAAGCGGCGGTGGCCTGGGAGGCGGGCGCCGAGCTGTCGATCGAGGAGTTCGACCTCGACGACCCGCGCGACGACGAGATCCTGGTCCGGGTCGAGGCCGTCGGCGTCTGCCACACCGACGACAACGCCCGGCTCGGACGGCTCCCGGTCGTGTTCCCGATCATCCTCGGCCACGAAGGGTCGGGCGTGGTCGAGCGCGTCGGCCGCGCCGTCACCCGGGTCAGGCCGGGGGACCGGGTGCTGTTCACCCCGGATTACTGCGGCCGCTGCGAGCAGTGCACGCTCGGCCTCACCCCGTACTGCGACCAGGTCGTGCCGGTGACGTTCATCGGCACCAGGCCCGACGGCTCGCCCCGCGCGCACCAGCACGGCCGGCCGGTCCGCGCCTCGTTCTTCGGCCAGTCCTCGTTCGCCACCCACTCCCTGGTCACCGAGCGGAACATCGTGCCCGTCCCGGCCGACGCCCCGCTGCGGTACCTGGCCGGGTTCACCTGCGGCGTGCAGACCGGCGCGGGCGCGATCCTGAACGCGATGCCGGTCCGCCCGGGCAGCCGGGTCGCGATCTGGGGGACCGGCGCCGTCGGCCTGGCCGCGGTGATGGCCGCCGCCGCGTCGGGGGCGGACGAGATCATCGCCCTCGACCGGGTCGGCCACCGGCTCAAGCTGGCGGCCGAACTCGGCGCCACCTGCACGATCGACACATCCGGCCGGGAACTGGCCGACGTGGTCGGGGAGATCGTGACCACCACCAGGACCGGCGTCAACGTGGCGCTGGACACGACCGGCAACCCGGCCGTGATCGCGGCCGCGGTCGAGTCGCTCGCCACCCACGGCACCGCCTCGGTCATCACCAGCAGCGGCGCGCCGGTCACCGTCCCGCCGGGCTCGCTGCTGCTGAGAGGAAGGTCGCTGCGCGGCTCCATGGGGGGTCACATCAACCCGACCGTGTTCATCCCCCGGCTGCTCGAGCTGCACGCCCGCGGCCGCTTCCCGGTCGACCGGCTGGTCAAGAACTATCCGTTCGCCGAGGTCAACACCGCGATCGCCGACTCCCTGGCGGGCGCTACGATCAAGCCGGTGCTCACGTTCAACTGAAGGGCCAGGACCGGGAACACGACCGATCCGGATTGAGTTGACACGTCATGTAAAACCGAGCAGCGCTCCCCACTACCGCCCCCGGAGGTTACGCGTGGCCAAGCCCGTATTGCGTGTCATCATCGGCTCAACCCGGCCCGGCCGGGTCGGGCCGTCCGTCGCCGAATGGATCATCGAGCGCGCCCGCGAGCACGGCGGGTTCGACGTCGAGGTGGCCGACCTGGCCGAGCTCAACCTGCCGATGTACGACGAGCCGAACCACCCGAGGCTGAAGAAGTACGTCCACCAGCACACCAAGGACTGGTCGGCGCTGATCGACGCGTCGGACGCCTTCATCTTCGTGACCCCCGAGTACAACTACTCGTTCAACGCGGCGACCAAGAACGCGATCGACTACCTGTTCCACGAGTGGCAGCACAAGGCGGCCGGCATCGTCAGCTACGGCGGCATCGCGGCCGGCACCCGAGCCACCCAGATGCTCAAGCAGGTCCTCACCACGCTGAAGATCATGCCGGTGCCGGAGGCGGTCAACATCCCGTTCGTCTTCAAGCACCTCGACGAGGACAAGCGGTTCAAGTCCACCGAGGAGATGGAGCAGGCGGCCACCGTCATGCTCGACGAGCTCGTGAAGTGGACGGGCGCGCTGCAGACGCTCCGCGCCAAGTAACGTCACGCGCCCTCAGCCCCAGGTATTACCATTTGTAGTCGTCATAGTACAAAGAGTAGTTCTTGCGGATTGCATCCGTCAAATCACTCTATGTGTTGACGTTGACGGCCCGCTAAGGTAATCGCTATGCGTGCTCGGCGAGCGGTCGTCGGGGTTGACCTGGGGACCAGCGGAGTCAAGGTCCTAGTGGTCAGCCTCGACGCCGCCGTCCCCGACGCTGACCGGGCCGCCCCCGACGCCCCGCTCGCAGCCCTCGACGGCGGGGTCCTCGGCCGCGTCCTCGGCCGGGGCCGAGCCGAGTACCCGGTCCTGGTCCCGTCCGTCGGCCGGGCCGAGTCCAACCCCGCCGACTGGTGGCAATCAACCTGCCGCGCCGTCCGCCAGGCCCTCGCCCAGGCCAGGGACGCCGAGGTAGTCGCCCTAGCCGTTGCCGGCCAGATGCACGGCGTCGTACTGACTTCAGACCCAGCCCCGGTAAGGCAGGCCATCCTCTGGCTCGACCAGCGGGCCGCCGCCGAGGCCGACCGCTACGCGGAGCTCCCCGCCTCTCTCACCGGCGGCCTCGGCAACCGCCCCTCGGCCGGGATGGCCGGCCCGATTCTGTGCTGGCTCGCAGAGCACGAGCCGGAGCACGTCGCCGCCGCCCAATGGGCCCTGCAGCCCAAGGACTGGCTTCGGCTGCAGCTGACCGGCGAGGCCGCGACCGATCCGACCGACGCCTCCGGCACGCTCCTCTACGACCTGAAGCGAGACGCCTGGGCCGATGACCTCATCGCCGCGCTCGGCCTTCCCCACGACAAGCTCCCGCCGGTCCGCGGCTCCGAACAGCCGTCCGGCGCCCTGCTCCCAGGCCCCGCCGCCGAGCTCGGCCTGCCGCCAGGCCTTCCGGTGGCGACCGGCGCCGCCGACACCGCCGCCGCCCTCTACGCGGCAGACCTGCAGGCTGACGACGCCATGCTCACCCTCGGCAGCGGCGGCCAGTGGGCGGTCCCTGAGACCGAATTCAGGCCCACCGCCGCCACCAACCTGTACCGCGCGGTCGGCGACGGCTACTACCGGCTCGCCCCGGTGCAAAATGTCGGCGTGACCCTGAACTGGGTCCGCGCCCTGCTCGACGTCTCCTGGGCGGACCTGTACGACGCCGCCCGCCGCCCCGCCCGCCCGAACGCCCCGGTCTTCGCGCCCTACCTGACGCCGGAGCGCTGGGACCCGACCGCGACCGGCGCCTGGACCGGCCTCACCCTCGCCCACCGGCGCGAGGACCTGCTCCGCTCCGCCCTCGACGGCGTCGCCGCCCTGCTCGGCGAGCGACTCGACGACCTCCGGGCGGCCGGCCATCACCCGCGCAGCGTCATCCTCGGCGGCGGCGGCGCCGCCCACCCCGCCTGGCGCGCCCAGCTCGCCGACACCGTCGCCCTCCCGCTGCGCCCTTCCCCCGCCCCGTGGCTAACCGCCACCGGCGCCGCCCGCCTAGCCGCCGCCGCAGCTTCCCACCCGTCTCGCTAACGCCCCGGCTCCCGCCGCTTCCCGCCCGTCTCGCCAACGTCCGCTCCGCCGCTCGCCCAACCACCCCAGCTCCATATCAGTTCTGACCACTTTTCGCCTTCCTATCGTTTCTGACCACTTTCTTGCCCGATTTGCCCGAATCCAATGGTCAAAACTGATACGAAGGCGCCCGTTCGGCGCTCCAGGCGAGTCGCCGCGGCCCTAGTCGTCGTCCGCGAGCAGGTAGCGGAGATGCTGGGAGGGATCGTTGAGGAAGTCGCGCCAGGAGTGAACGATCTCCAAGTCGGTCCATTCGGCCCCGCGGATGCCCCAGTCGCCGAGCTCGAGCAGATGCGCGCCGGGAACGGCGGCGACGATGGGGGAGTGGGTGGCCACGACGACCTGGGACTGCTCGGCGGCGAGGTCGTGCAGCAGCGCCACCAGGCCGAGGCTGGCGACGAACGAGAGCGGCGAGTCCGGCTCGTCCATCAGGTAGAACCCGCGCTGGTTTACCCGGGTCCGCAAGATCTCCATGAACCCCTGGCCGTGGCTGAGCTGATGCAGCCGTTCGGGTCCGCCGCGGCCCGGATTCTGCTCCAGGAACGTGTACAGCGAGTGCATGGTGTCGGCCCGCAGGAAGTACGCCCACGCCGCCCGCCCGGCCGGCCCGCGTTCGATGAACAGCCGGTCGCCGGCCCCGGGCTCGGTCGCCCTGACCCGCGGTGGCCGGGACGACGCGAGGATGGACCCGCCCTGCGGATCGAGCCCGTACGCCTCGGCCAGCAGCTCGACCACGGTGGACTTCCCCGACCCGTTCTCGCCGACCAGGATCGTGATCCCCGGCGGCAGCTCGAGGCCCTCGCGGAGCAGTTGCGCGGCGGCGGGAACGGTCGCGGGCCACGCATTCGGGTCCACCGCCAGACCGCCAGCGGGCCGGAACGCGCGCACGAGTCGCGCATCGAACGTCCAGTCGCTTCGCTCGCCCACAAGTTGATGGTGCCAGATATTGGCGTGATCACTTCATGACGAGCGGAAATGTCGCCGGGATAATCACGGCCATGGACATCGACAGTTTGGTCGCGATCGACGTGCACACGCATGTGCACCGGTCGGTAAGCGCGCCCTCGGCTAAGCCGGAAGACAACCAGCACCTGGCCGCGATGGCCGCCTACTTCAAGACCGCGGCCGCCTCGTTCACCGTCGATGACCTGGCCGCGTACTACCGCGAGCGGAAGATGGCGGCGGTGACGTTCACCATCGACCAGATGAACGCCCCCGAAGACCCGACCCGAGCGACCCCCGAGGAGATCGCCGAACGGGCCAGGGACCACCACGCCGACGTGCTCATCCCGTTCGGCTCGGTTGACCCGCACCGCGGCGCCGAGGCGGTCCGGATGGCCAGGCGCCAGATCGAGGAGTTCGGCGTCAAGGGCTTCAAGTTCCACCCCAGCTCGCAGGCGTTCCTCCCCAACGACCGGATGGCCTACCCGGTCTACGAGGTGATCGAGGCGGCCGGCCTGCCCGCGCTGTTCCACACCGGCCAGACCGGCGCCGGGGCCGGCACCCGGGGCGGCGGCGGGATCAGGCTGGCCTACTCCAACCCGATCCACCTCGACGACGTGGCGGTGGACTTCCCCGACATGCCGATCATCCTCGCCCACCCGTCGTTCCCGTGGCAGGAGGAGGCGCTGTCGGTCGCCACCCACAAGCCCCAGGTCTACATCGACCTGTCCGGCTGGTCGCCCAAGTACTTCGCCCCGATCCTCGTCCAGTACGCGAACACGCTGCTCAAGGACAAGGTTCTGTTCGGCACCGACTTCCCCGTCCTCACCCCGGAACGCTGGATGGCCGACTTCGACAAGATCGCGATCCGCGACGAGGTCAAGCCCGGCATCTTCAAGAACAACGCCGCCCGCCTCCTCGGCCTAGCCAAGTAACAGGGTTGGCTGCGTCTAATTTCTGCTGTTAGCGGGCTGTCCGGGGGCGAGGAGCACCTTCACCTGCTCGGTGGTGCCGGCTTGCAGATCGGATATGAGGGAGGGCGCTTCGGCCAGTGGCGCGACCGCAGTGATGATCTTGTCGCAAGCGATGCTCCCGGCGGCGAGATGGGCGAGCGCCGAGGCGAAGTCCTGCTCGTCGTAGACCAAGGAACCCCGAATGGTGATCTCCTTGAAGGCGAGCAGAGACAGGTCGAGCGTTGCCGGGTCGTCAGGCAGTCCCACGACCGTCAGCCGGCCGGCCGGCGCCAGCAGCTGCAGCGCCAGCGGCCATATCCGCCTGCTACCAGCGCGGCCACCGTCAGGACGCCGATCGGGCCGGAGCCGAGCACGCAGACCGGCTCGTCCGGCGCGGCGGCGGAGACCTTGATCGCATGCAGCGCGACGGCGAGCGGTTCGGCCAGCGCGCCGTGAGCGTCGCTCACGTTGTCCGGCAAGTGACGCAGCATTCCGGCTGGTACGGCGACTGATTCCGCGTAGCCGCCTTGACGGCCAATGCCCGGGCCATGGTCGATGCCCTGCTCCTCGCACAGGTTAGGGCGGCCGGCCCGGCAGGCGTAGCACTGCCCGCAGGCGACGATCGGGAGCACGGCGACCCGGTCGCCGGCGGTCCAGCCGGTCACGCCGGGACCCAGGGCGGTGACGACCCCGGTGTCGACGACGCGCACGTCCCGGCCGGCGCCGACAATGGCCGCTCTCACTGGTCCGCCTTCAGCCTGGCGATCCCGTCCGCCGTGTCGCCGCGAGCGATCCGCGTACCCGACCAGTCGACCACGCGCACCCGCCCGACGAAGTACTCCGACGACAGCCACGATGAACGTAGTAGTGATCGCATCAGGCGTCTCCTCGTCCGCGCGGGTCTCCGTGGTAGGACCACGCGCTCCGCCGAAACTAATCGCCTGCTGTCCCTGTTACCCGGCAAAATACAAGCCGCCCGACTCCTCGACGCCGGCCTCGAAATGGACGCGGCCGGTCACGGGATCGCAGAGCCCGGCCGGGATGCTGCGCTGCAGTTCGGCCGGCCGCCGGGCAGGCCCCAAGCCATGCCGTCGGCGCTGACCAGCACCACGTCTAGCCGAACCGCTCGGGGTGCGGGGCGCTGTTACGCAGGCGGGAACCGCTGTACTCGACGGTCGAGGCGGTGACCCGCCGCCAGAACGGCCAGACCGAGGGGGTGATGCGAAGCTCGATCCGGGCGCTCGCGTGCCGTCCGAGCAGGTCCTCCACGACCACCTGCTCGACTGCCTCGACCTCCTCGTCGGCTATCCAGTAGCCGCCGACATCGTGTCGGCGGAATGCCGCCTCCGGCAGCCGGTAGGCATACAGCCGGCACGACTGCATCCGGCCCAGCCAGGCGCTCTCCATCACGTGCAGCCGGCCTGCGCCGCTCTGCCCGAAGAACCGCTCACGGTCTTCCGGCGTGGTGGCGGAAACCGGCCAGGCGCAGCCCCGGGGACAGTCCCTCGGGAACCAGAACATCGGCGCATGCCGGGTATCGACCGCCCACACCAACGGCGGCGCGCCCGGATTCGCGGCCGGCGTATGCGGCTGGAACCGGCCAAGGTCGGGATCCTCACTGAAATGCCAGAGCGCGAACGGGCCTTCCCCGACGTAGGGAGGCGGCGGCTCTCGAACCGGCGTACCCGCCGGCTCCTGTCTACTCATCGGCCGTTCCAGTTCCGGTCGCCAGGTCGATCACCTGGGCGGTGAGCGGGAGCGTGCACTAATCGTTCCATCGTCCCGCCCCGCCCGCTAGCGCAGACGCGTTGTGCCCGCGACAAGGTCACACCGTCGCGAGGCGGCAGCGTTACATCCAGCACTCCTGCATCACGCGCACCTCATTGGCGACCTCGACCGTCATCCCGGTCACCGACAGCACCTCGTCGACCGTGAACCCGCCCGCGATCTCCTCGAGCACGAACCTCGAGGCCCGGGACGACCGCCGCAGCAGCGCCAGGTCGGTGATGATCGCGTCCACGCAGCCCGGCGCCGTCAGCGGGAAGGAGCACTTCTCGACCAGCTTGGGCCGCCCCTGCGAGTCCGTGTGCTCGAGCATCGCGAACACGTTCCGCGCGCCCGCCGCGAGGTCCATCGCCCCGCCGATGCCGCCGCCGATCATCCCCGGCACCGACCAGTTCGCCAGGTCGCCGTTCGCGCCGACCTGGTAGGTGCCCAGCACCACCGCGTACAGCCGCCCGCCCCGCGCGATCTCGAACGAGGTGACCGAGTCGAAGAACGACGCCCCGTCCCGCACCGTCACGAAGTACCCGCCCGCGTCGTGCAGGTCCGGGTCGAAGTCGTCCCCGCGCACGAACGAGCCGTAGTTCAGCATCCCGTTCTCGCTGTGCAGGATCACCGGCCGGTCGGCGATGAAGTTTGCCACCTGCGTCGGCAGCCCCGCCCCGAGGTTGACGACCGCGCCGTCCGGCATCAGCGCCGCCACCCGCCGCCCGATCTGCTCGCGGGTCAGGGCCGGCTTGCCCAGGTACAGCCGGGCCGAGTCGGCCGCCCGGTTCACCCGCATCGGCAGGTTCTTCACGTCCATCCGCACCGTCACCGGCACCACCCGGGTCACGAACACCCCCGGCAGGTGCACCTCCGACGGCGGGATCGACCCGGTCGGCACGATCTCCTCCGCCTCGACGATCGTCACCCGCGCCGCCTTGGCGAACGAAGTGTTGAAGTTCTGCGACCCGCCGCGGAACACCAGGTTCCCCATCTGGTCCGCCTTGGCCGCCCTGATCAGCGCGAAGTCCGTGGTGATGGCGCGCTCGAGCACGTACGGCCGGCCGTCGAAGTGCCGGATGTCCTTGCCCTCGGCAATCGAGGAGCCGTACCCGGTCGGCGTGTAGAACGCCGGGATGCCCGCGCCGCCCGCCCGCATCCGCTCCACCAGCGTGCCCTGGGCGACCATCTCCAGCGTCATCTCGCCCGCGTCGATCTGCTTCTCGGCCTCCGACACCACCCCCGGCCGGGCCGAGAAGCACGTGACCAGGTGCGCGATCTGGTGGTTGTCGGCCAGCAGGTGCGCGGTCGGGAACCCGGGCTGGCCGAGCCCGTTACAGTACACGGTCAGCCCGGTCGGCCCGAGATCGCGCAGCGCGGTGATGAGCGTCGACGGGTACCGGTGCGACACGCCGAACCCGGCCACGCCCAGGCTCGCCCCGTTCCCGATGTCCGCGACGGCCTCGGCCGCAGAGGTGACCTTGCTCAAGAAGCCCTCCCAAGATTGCTCCGAACGGTCCGGGGCGTCTGATACTCCGCATGGGGCCCGTGCACACTCGTGCCGACCGGCCCGGTGCGCGTTCGCATTCCGGTGCAGAAGTGCCCTTGGTCGGTGATGACGATGGGTTCCACCGCCCGCCCCTAGCCCCAGACCTCGCTGGCGGTCTCGACCAGCAGCTCGAGCTTGGCCCGCTCCTCGTCGATGGTCAGCGCGTTCCCCTCGACGGTGGAGGCGAAGCCGCACTGCCCGGAGATGCAGAGCCGGTCTAGGTCGACGTACTTGGCGGCCTCGTCGATCCGGCGCTTGAGCGTGTCCTTGGACTCGAGCTCGGGCGTCTTGGTGGTCATCAGGCCGAGCACCACGATCTGGTCGTCGGGCACGAACCGGAGCGGCTCGAACGTCCCCGACCGCTCGTCGTCGTACTCGAGGAAGAGCCCGTCGACGTTGAGCCCGCCGAAGACGTCCTCGGCCACGAAGTCGTAGCCGCCGGAGGAGAACCAGGCCGACCGGTAGTTGCCGCGGCACATGTGGATGGTGACCGCCAGGTCGGCGGGCTTGCCCGCCAGCGCGCTGTTGATCACCTCGACGTTGATCGCGTGCTGCCGGTCGGGGTCGATCCCGCTCGCGGACGCGTTCGCGCGCCAGGCCGGGTCGTTCAGGAACGCGAAGATCGTGTCGTCGAACTGCAGGTAGCGGCAGCCGAGCGCGTACAGCCCGGCGACCTCGGCCGCGTAGACGGCGGCGATGTCGGCCCGGTACTCGGCCGCGTCGGTGTACGGGGACCTGGACAGATCGACCCGGAAGTGCGCCATGCTCGGCGAGGGCACCGTGATCTTGGGGACGGCGGTGGTGACGGTCTGGGCGAGGAAGCCGAAGTGGTCGCCGAAGATCGGCGTCTCCAGGTGAACCCGGCCGGTCACCTCGGTCGCGTTCGGCGTCCAGGTGATCTGCCCGTCCCGGCGGTAGACCGGCAGCGGCGCGCCGAGCGCGCCCCGGCGGATCCCGGGAATGGAGTAAAGGAAGTCGGCGTGCCACTGCTCGCGGCGGAACTCCC
>Ga0302325_10011331_pt1 | contig 19215 bp, 19 predicted proteins | sample Palsa_T0_2_FD_201948 | JGI IMG/M metagenome (GOLD analysis project Ga0302325, IMG submission 201948) | Peat permafrost microbial communities from Stordalen Mire near Abisko, Sweden - Palsa_T0_2 | ecosystem: Environmental > Terrestrial > Soil > Palsa > Peat permafrost | place: Sweden: Abisko...
CTACCACCCAGCCCCGACCTGGGCCATCTCAAGGGGCAGGCGAAAGACTTACAGCGGGCTCACGCGGCCCGAACGTTAGACGCCCTCCAGCGCATCCGGGAATTTCATCCGCGCTTCCGCAGCGCCGGCGACGGCGTCATCGGCGACGCGCCATTCGGCCGCAGCGACGCGCAGCTCACCATCGCTCGCGAATACGGGTTCGCAAGCTGGCCGCGGTTGAAGGCGCACGTCGAAAACGCCGATCGCGCCGACCTGAGCCTTCCCAAGCACGAGCGGATCGCGGACCCGCCGTTCCGCCGAGCGGTGGACCTGATCGACGCGGGAGACGTAAGCGGGCTGCGCGCACACCTCGCCGCCCATCCCGGCATGGTGCGCCAGCGCGTAACGCTCGAAGGCGGAAATTACTTCACGCATCCGGCGCTGCTGGAATTTGTGGCAGAAAATCCGACGCGGCACGGGAGCCTGCCGCGGAACATCGCGCACGTCGCACGGGTGCTTCTCGACGCAGGTGCCGCGTCGGATCGGTCCAGCTTGGACTCGGCGCTGGGGCTAGTCAGTTCGAGCAGCGTGGCCCGCGAGTGCGGCGTGAAGCTGCCGCTGATCGACCTACTCTGCGCGTATGGTGCCGACCCGAATGCGGGCGTTCTCCCGGCGCTCCTGTACGGTGAGTTCGACGCGATCCCGCCGCTGATCGGGCACGGCGCGGTCGTCGACCTCGTGCTCGCGGCCGCGACCGGACGGGTGGACGATGCGCGCGCGGTGCTGCCGGCCGCCGACCGCGAAACGCGCCAGCGCGCGCTCGCGCTGGCCGCGCAGCACGGCCACGTCGAAATCGTGCGATTGCTCCTCGATGCGGGCGAGGACCCCAATCACTACAGCCCGGTCGGCGGGCACTCGCACGCGACGCCGTTGCATCAAGCGGTCATCTCCGGGCGAATTGCGGTCGTGCGTTTGCTGGTCGAGCGCGGGGCGAGGCTCGACATCGGCGACATTCATCGTGGCGCGCTTCCCCTCGACTGGGCGACGTACTTTGGGCACGCCGAGATCGCGGACTACCTCCGCGCACGGTCGGGGTAGCGGCTGTCGTGACTCACGCCGTCGCCGCACGCAGCGGCGACGGCGTTGGTCGCTCGACGCCGCAGAACCGCGCTTGCGAACGTCCAGTTTTCGTCCGGGTCCTCCGAGGTCGTCCCGAAGCGTCCGCAAGGACTAGGCGCCGTCGTAGGCTGCTTGCAAGCCCGCGATGTCGAGCTTTTTCATCTGCAACATCGCTTTCATGACGTTCGACGCCTTCGCGTCGTCGGCGTCTTGCAACAGGTCGCCTAATATGCTCGGAACGATCTGCCAGGACAGTCCGAACTTGTCTTTGAGCCAGCCGCACTGGCCGGTCTCGCCGCCTGCGGAGAGCTTGGTCCACAGGTCGTCGACCTCGTCCTGGGTCGAGCAGTCCACGAAGAACGAGATCGCCGGCGTGAACGTGAAGTGCGGGCCGCCGTTGAGCGCAATGAACTTGAGCCCCTCGAGTTCGAACGTCACGGTCATGACCGTTCCCTGCGCTCCCGGCCCCTCTTCGCCGTAGTGCGAGGGGCGCAGGATCTTCGAGTTCTTGAAGATGGAGACGTAGAATGTCGCGGCCTCCTCGGCCTCTTGGTCGAACCAGAGGTACGGCGTGATCTTCTGCGTCACGCTCGCGCCTTTCGTTGCCTGCGCTGAAAGTTGCATGTGCTTCCCTTTCGAGAAAGATGCGCGCGCTCTCGGCCGATCCCTCGCCGGGTATTCGTGCGCGGATGATGATCGCTCGGGGTCACCCAGCGATGCTTACGCGATACCTGCTACGTAGGTAGCGAGGCGCTCCAAGCTCTGGGTCCAGCCCTCGGCCATGCCTTCGAGCGGTACCTCGGAGCCGGGCCCAGCCATGACGACGTGCGCGGTCATCGTGAGCGTCGTCTTGCCGTTTTGCTCGGCGAACGTAACGGTGGTGAGCAGCTCGAGATAGGTCGTCCCTGCGTCGTTTTCGAGGGTCGACGTGAACGCGAGGAGTTCCGGCTCCACGACCTCGACGAAGGTACCCTTCATCTCGTGCGTCATGCCGAAGCCCTGCATGTGAATGAGCAGCTCGCCGCCGGGCCGCGGGTCCGCCTCGCAAACGGGGTTCGTGAAGCCGTGCGGACCCCACCATTGCGCGAGGTGTTTGGGATCGGTCCACACCTTGAACACGAGCTCGCGAGGCGCGTCCAGGGTTCGCGTGAGAATCAGGTCGCGCCGCGCCGGCGCAGGCTCATGAGTCATGCTGGTGGTCCTTTGATTGGAGCTCGCGCAAGTAATCTGCCAGCCGGTCGATGCGCCCGTCCCAGAGCCGCCGATACGGTTCGACCCACGCGGCGACATCGCGGAGCGGCTGGGGGTTGAGGTGGCAGGGTCGCCACTGCGCTTGCCGGCTGCGCGTGATCAGGCCGGCACCTTGCAAGACCTTGAGGTGCTTGGTGACGGCCGGCAGGGTCATCGCGAACGGCTTGGCGAGCTCGGTCACGGACGTCTCGCCCGCCACGAGCCGGGCGAGGATCGCGCGGCGCGTCGGGTCGGCGAGGGCGGAGAACGTGGCGCTGAGCTGATCGGTCTGCATAAATAAACCTATTGGTTAAGTAACGTACTGGTAAAATACACCGGCCGGGGCTGTGTTGTCAAGACCGCGTGGGACCTACGACCGAACCTGACCCCGCGCCCGGGAACCCGGCGCTGACCAGCGACCCCCTATGGAGGCGCCACCGCGCACGGCCCAAAGCCCACGGACCCCAGACCCACGGTCAGAGGCCACGGCCCACGGCCCACGGCCACGCCCGCGGGCCACACCCACCGGACCTCGGCCCATGCCTCGCAGGCTCTCTGCCGAGCGGTGAGTCACCCGCTGGCCCGCCCGGTAGCATCTGGCGTGGCGCGACCGGTCGATTTGACACCCTCCTGCCGGTGCCGTACAATTCGGAGGTTGTGGCCGCCGTTTCGGCGGCCGGTTCTTCTACGGCTTGAAGCAGAAGGCACCGCTCGAAGGCTGATGCGCACCTATCAACAGAAGACGGCCGAGACCAGTCATGACTGGTACGTGGTCGACGCGACCGGGCAACGGCTCGGAACGCTGGCGGTTCGCATCGCGCGGGCGCTCTCCGGCAAGCACAAGCCGACCTGGACCCCGCACATCGACGACGGCGATCACGTGGTCGTCCTCAACGCCGAAAAGGTCGAGCTCGGCGGCAACAAGTGGACCCAGAAGGTCTACCACCGCCATAGCGGCTTTCCGGGTGGCCTGCACACCCAGACCGCCCGCGAACTGCACCAGAAGCACCCCGAGCGGTTGATCGAGCGCGCGGTGCGCGGCATGCTGCCCACGAACCGCATGCGTGACGAGCAACTCCGCCGGCTGCGGGTCTACGCCGGTGCCGTTCATCCGCACGCCGCTCAAGCCCCGAAGGAACTCGCGTGATCGAAACGGCCGACCAGTTCGGCGGCACGGGACGCCGCAAACGAGCCATCGCGCAGGTGCGCGTCACGCTCGGTCAAGGTGTCGTCACCATCAACGGCAAGCCGCTGGACGAGTACTTCGGTCGCGGGGCACTCCAGCAGATCGTACGCCAACCGCTCGAGGTCACGCAAACGTCGGGGCGCTTCGACGTCGACGTGAAGACGCTTGGGGGCGGAAACTCCGGCCAAGCCGGCGCCGTGCGGCACGGCATCGCGCGCGCGCTCGTCGACATGGACGAGACGCTGCGTGAACCACTGCGCAAGAACGGCCTTTTGACGCGCGATCCGCGCGAAAAGGAATCGAAGAAGTACGGCCGCAAGCGCGCGCGCAAGCGCTTCCAGTTCTCGAAGCGCTAGTTCGCAGGCGTCGGGTCGGCCGCGTTTACGTGCCGGTCGATGCGTAGGGTTTCTTTGCCGCGGTGAGCCGGTACGCAGAGACGGCTGCGTCGCGCCCCTTCACGCGCACACGGATCGGCTGGTGGCCGAGCACCAGACCCGCCGCCACAAACGTCGACGCGTCGCAATAGATGTCTCCGGCGGGCGCTGCCTGCTGCAACCCGGCGGCTAGGTTCACGGCGTCGCCGATCACCGTGTAGTCCATGCGTTGGGCGCTGCCGACGTGTCCGGCGACGACCTCTCCAGTGGCGAGGCCGATCGAGATGGCAAGCGGCCGGTCGAGGTGTGCGTTGAGCCCGCGCACCGCGTCGAGCAAATGGAACGCCGTCAGCACGGCGCGGCGGGCGTCGTCGTCGCGCACGAGGGGCGGCCCGAACAGCGCGAGCAGCCCGTCGCCGAAGAACTTGTCGAGGAGCCCATCGTGTGCGAAGACGACGTGCACGGCCTCCTCGAAGTAGCGGTTCAGCAACTCGACGACGCGGTCGGCGGTCAGCGCGGACGCGATGCCCGTGAACCCGCGGATGTCTGCAAACAGCATGGTGGCGCGCTGCCGCACGCCGCCGAGCGTGACGCCTCCAGGATTCTCCATGAGCGCGCGGACGACGTGCGGCGCGAGGTAGCGCGAGAACGACAGCTCGATCGCGTTCGTGCGCGCGATCTGCGCCGCGTGCGCGTCTTCGAGTGCGCGCTGCACCGTACGATCGTTAATGACGATCGCGACGCCCGATCCGCCGCGCAGCGACAACGGCGACATGCGCAATTCGAGCATCAGCGGCTGGTCGGGAACACGGCGCCCCTGTACCTCGGCGCGAAGCTCGGAAGCACCCGCCGCGAAGAACGTATCGAGCATCTCGGGCAGGTCGGGCACGCCGTGCTCGAGCGCGCCGGCGTCGCGCCCGACCACGTGCTCGGCGTTCAAGCCGAACGTGTGCGCGGCGGCCCGATTGAAGGCGATGATGCGGCGCTGCGAATCGAAGGCAACGATGCCGCTCGCGACCGCCTCGAAGAGGCGTGATTCCAGCGTTGCGTCGCGGGCTTCGTCGATCACTGATACAGGCAACAAAACGCGACGCTCGCGCCGTTGTCGTCGAACCAGGGCGGGATGAACTCGAAGTCGGCCGTGGTCACCGTCGCCGGCACCTCGAAGGTCACGGTCGCCAGCAGCGAGCCTCGGGGCCGGACGGTACCCGCCGTCGAGAGGTCCAGGGCGGCGAGGCCCGGCCGCGTGACCGGATAGTACGTGCGGCCGTCCGCGAGCAAGTGAAAATCGCGCGGTTCATAGGGGCCATAGTTGACGGACGACGGGTTGACGGCGCGGACGGTCTCGACGGTCACGTAGATGTTTCCGTCCGGGGCCGGCGACGTGGTCGAGAAGCCGGAACTGAGACCGACCGGCACGCGCACCCGCACGGACGGTGAATCGGCCCAACCCGCAGTGCCGCAGAGCACGAGCCCGGCGGCGAGCATCGCAATGCGTCCATCCATGATACTCCCTCCTCTTTCGGCAAAAAGTGGACCGGGCGACAGGCCGGGGGCGGTTCACCCTCCGGCAGTATTCCCGCAAGACCGGCGCCACGCTGCAGCCCTACCGTGACGGCATGGACATGCTCCCGACGGATCTGCAGGCCGCGGCGCTCCAGGCCAGGGACCGGCTGGCCGGCTACGCCGCACGGACGGCGCAGCGCGGCATCGGCCCCGGGACGGGCGCGCAGGCGGCGATGGCCGGCGCGGCCCGCACGGCGATCTTCGCCGACGCCCTGCTCGGCGCGATGCGCGCCCGCTTCGAAGAGCTGCGGACGGCGGCGAAATGACCGAGCTCTCCACGCTATCGGTTGCCGCCTCCGGGATGGAGGCGCAGCGCGCCGTGCTCGATGTTGACGCGCGCAACGTCGCGGCGGCCGAAACCACCGGTACCTTCGACCGGCTGATACCGCGGTTTGCGGTGGCCGGCGACTCCGGCGCCGGCGATGCGAATTCGCTCGAAGTGATCGGCAGCGAAGAGGACGATGCGCCGTTCGTGCGGTTCGTGGGCACGACGGTCGAGCGCGGGTCCGGCGTCGACGCGATCCAGGAAATGGTCGCGATTCTGAACGCGCAGCGCGCGTACGAAGCCAATGCCTCGGTTTTCGATGCCGGCAAGCGCCTGGCGGAGCGAACGATCGACGCGGGCCGGCCATGACCGTCACCCCGCTCCCGCCTATCGCCCCGGCCGCTCCGGCGTTCGAGCCCGACGTCCCGGACGAGGGACGGGGCATCGAACCGTTCGCCTCCTTCGGCGAGGCGCTCCGGTCGGCCGGCGCCCAGGCGTCCAGCGCGCTCGAGCGAGCGCAGCGTGCAGAGGCCGCGTTCGTCGGCGGCCGCGGCGGATTGCAAGAGATGGTCGTCGAGCGCGCGCAGGCCGACGTGCTGCTGACGATCGCGAGCACCGCCGCGGCGCGCGCGGCGCAATCGCTCTCGACGGTCTTCAACCTCCAGGTGTAGGGTGGGCCGATTGCTCGCGAGCGTTGCCGGGCTTCCCGCACGCAGCAAGGCGCTCGCCGCGGGCTTGCTCGTCGCCGCAATCGCCGCGGCCGGCATCGCGTACGCGCTCGGCCGCGACGCGCGCGTTCCGCTGTTCGTGGAGCCGCTGCGCGCGGAGCAGGTGAGCGAGGTCGTCGAGCGTCTCGCAGCCTGGAACGTTCCGTTCGTCGCGCTTGCCGACAACGTGCGCGTCGACGCGTCGCGCCGGAACGATCTCTTGCTGCGGCTCTCCCTCGCGGGCGTGCCGCACGCGCACGTCGTCTCGTCTGCAGAAGCGCTCGAGAAAGCGGGGCCGCTGACGCCGCAGGCCGTCCTCGACGCGGAGCAGCGCGCGGGGCTCGCCGGCGACTTGGAACTCGCGCTGCGCGGCGTTGCCGGCATCGAGGATGCGCGCGTGATCCTCGCACCTGGCCGGCCGGCGACGTTCGCCGACGAGCCCCCGACGCCGACGAGTGCCAGCGTTCGCCTAACGCTGCGTTCGGGCGCCGCGCCGCCGCGCGATCTGCTGGCCGGCGTGCGAACGTTCGTGGCGTCGGCGGTGCCCGGGCTCGATCCGAAGCGTGTCGTGCTGCTCGACGATCGCGGCATCTCGCTGGGCGACGAATCGGCGAGCGGCGATCTCGGCACGCAGTTGGAAACCTCGCTGCAGTCGGCCCTCGATCTCGCGTTCGGAGCCGACGCAACGATCGTGCGCGTGCGCGTCGCGCGCGATGCGCGAACGCGGGAGGTGCACGACGTCCGGCGCGAGCCGCTCGGCGGGCGCGCGATCGTTGCGGCAACGAGTGACGAGCGCTATGCGAACGAGAAGAAGCACTTCACGCGCACCCGCGCCGACGAGGAGCGCGGCAGCGCGGTGCACGACGAGCGCGTCGCGGTCGCGCCCGGAGCAACGGAGCGGATCTCCGTCGCGATCCTCGTCGACGCCGCGCGCGCGCTCGACCTCGTGAAGATTCGCGAGCTCGCGAGTGCTGCGGCCGGGCTCGAGCCGCAGCGCGGCGACGCGATCAGCGTACAGGCCGTCGCCTTCCGGCGGCCATCGCGGCCGGTGCATGCATTGGCGTACACCGCCCTCGGCTACGCAGCAACCTTTGCACCCGCTGGGTTCGCGATCGTCGGCGTGCTGCTCGCCGTGCGTTGGTGTGCTCGCCCCCTCGGGACGGCGCTCGCCGCGCGGGCGACCGCGCATCGGGCGACGGCCACCGTCGCCGGGCTCGCCCCGGCGGACGTGCGGTTGCGGCTGCGCGGTGAGCCTCCGTACGTCGTGGCGGCCGTGCTCAGCGAGTTGCCGACACCTGTCGCCGCCGCAGTCCTCGAGGCGTATCCCGCGGCGGAGCGTGGAGAGATCGTTCGGCGGATGGCGACGACGCTGCCTCCGGCCGCACGCTCCCTCTTGCGCGAGAGCTGAGTGGAAGCACAGCAGCGCGGGTTTCGCCCGCTTGCCGAGGTCCTGCGTGTGGTGGCATCCCGTGCGAGTGGGGCTGCCGCGTTGCCTGGTACCGAGTTGTCTGCCACCGCATTGCCCGTTACCGCCTTGCCTGCTCCTGCATTGCCCGTTGTCGTCCTGCCGACTGCGGCGGAGTCCATTCCCATCGAGCCCGCTCCGGAGACCCTCATTCGTGCCAGCGAACGTCTCGGCGGCGTGCCGGGGAGTGCGGGTCGATCTGGGGCGACCGGGCGTGCCGTTGCGGATCTGTGCGACGGGTTCGCCCTCGCCAGGCTCGCGGCGCTCGAAGCGTACGAGCGGGCGACGCGGCATCTGCTCGAACGGTTCGCGCGCGAGGTGCTTGCGCGGGAGCTCGCGCTCGCACCCGCCGACCTCGCCGCTGTCGCGCGCTCGGCCCTGGGGGCGTTTGCTTCGGAGGAGCCGGTTGCCATCGCCGTCAGTCCCGGCGACGCCACGATGCTGTCGTGCGACGTCCCAGTCCGCATCGACGACGCGCTGGAAGCCGGCGACATCGTTGTCTTGGTGCGCGACGGAATCGTCGACCTGCGGCTCGACGTGCGCATCGCCGCCGCGCTCGAAGCGGCGGCAACGTGGAACGGGCGATCGTGATGTACGGCATCGCGCCGCACGTGGGCGGCGTCGGAATTGGGCGCGTGACGCGGACGCTCGGCGACCTCCTCACCGCCGCGTTGCCCGCGGCGCGGGTCGGCGACGGCGTTCGCGTGCACGCGGCGTCGGGAGTCTTGCGCGGTCACGTGACTGCGGTCGACGCCGGGCGCGTCGTCGTCGCACCCTTCGGCGGACTGGCCGGCGTCGCCGTGGGCGATCGGGTCGAAACATCGCCCGACGCGCTCGCGACGATCCTCGGCTACGGCGCACTCGGCCGTGCGTTCGACGCCATGGGTACTCCGCTCGACGGCCGCGCCGCGCTTCGCGGCACGGCGGTTCGCGTCGGTGAACACACCGCGCTCGCGCAGCGACTCGCCGTGACGGCGGCGTTCTGGACCGGCGTGCGTGCGCTCGACGGATTGCTGACAATCGGCCGCGGTGCGCGCGTCGGCATCTTCGGAGCACCCGGCGCCGGGAAGACGACGCTGCTCGAGACGATCGCGCGAGGCGCGCGCGGAGACGCGATCGTGGTGGCGCTTGTCGGAGAGCGCGGCCGCGAGGCCGCAGGTTGGCTCCGGCGCGTGGACGCGCGCACCACCGTCGTGTGCGCCACCGCGGATCGCCCCGCATCGGAACGGGCACGCGCGGCCGATGTCGCCATGGCACAAGCCGAGACGCTGCGGGACCGTGGCCTGCATGTCGTGCTGATCGTCGATAGCCTCGCGCGCTACGCCGGCGCGCTGCGCGAACAGCGCAGCGCGCTTGGCGAGCCGGTCGGCCGTGGCGGGTACGCGCCGGCCGTGCTCGCTGCACTCGGCCGGTACCTCGAGCGCGCGGGTGTCGCGCCGCACGGTTCGATCACGGTGCTTGCCAGCGTGTTATCCGACGGCGCGGACGAACGCGAGCCGCTCAGCGATGCCGCGCGAGCCGCGCTCGACGGCCACGTTGCCCTCTCGCTGGACCTCGCGCGCGCGGGACACTTCCCGGCAATCGACGTGCTCGCGAGTGCAAGCCGCACGATGGGCGACGTCGCCGGTGACGCGCACCAAGCCGACGCGCAAATCGTTCGCGCGGCACTCGCGCTCCTGGCGGATACGCGCGATTTGCGGCTCCTCGGGCTCGCGAACGCACACGACGCGACGCTCGCGCGGGCGATCTCCGCCGAACCGGATATTCGCGGCTTCCTTGCTCAGCAAGAGCCGTCGAATCCCGAAGCGACGCTCGGCGAGTTGGCACGAGTCGCCGCATTGCTCCGCGGTTGCTGAGTTGCGGGAGGTCAGGGTACTGCCGGCCATCCCTGACCCGCTTGTCTAGGATGGTGCGCAGTACCGACCATACGGGGGGACGCTATGCCGGAGCACGCTACGCCGGGAACCCGCCAGCGCGATTCACCCGGCGCACTTCATCGCACCCGTTCAAGGAACGCCGCGACCGCGAACCCGCCGCCATGACGCCGAGAGCAACGGCGCCTGTAGGAGGCCGCCGCTCTCCGGACGCTTCCGTGCGCGACGGAGAGGGCTAACTCCACGACGCGTCCTGTTTACATGCTCGACGCCTTCGAAAGGTCCCCGCAGGCGACGTACGTTTTCAGGTCTGAGGCGGACTTGTGAACATTGACCGCGAGCCCTCCGGCGGTGAGTACCGAGATCGGCTGGTTGACGGTCGTTTCAGAGATGCCGTCCACGACCGACGTCAGCGGATATTTCGGCACGGGGTTCAGCTTGCTGCAGCTGCCCATGTGGATGTGAGCCGGCTCCGCCGAGCTGGCCGCCCCGAGCAGGTGAATCTCGATGACGGTCTTCGAGCCCCGCGGCTTCAAGGCAACGGTCCCGTGCTGACCGGAGCCGTTCTGCGCGTTGAGCGCGAAGACTCTGCCGCCTGAGTTGTCCGCGGCTCCTGCTGGAACCCCGGCCATGAGCGCGAATGCAGCGAACGATAGAATGGAGGCCGAAATCTTCATGGGGGGTTCGTACCCAGAAATGCTGCATTCAAGCCCCGGAGCCCGACGGTCGACGCGAGCCCGTCATGTGCGCCCAGGGCCAATGCTCGTGGCCCGTCGGATTCAGGGACTGTCGCGGTTACCTGCCACTCGGAGGCCGAAGGCCAGGTTCCGGAAGCGCACGAAACAACCCATGAACCGATGTCCAGTCGCTCAGTCTGGCGAGCGCCGAAGGAGCTCCTTCTCGATGGCCTGCAGGTCAATTCCGGTGCTCTGGCAGGGCGCACAGGAGTTATGACGGCCGCGAAGGGTTACGTGATACCGGCGCCCCTTGCACGACTGACACGGCCACGAGGCCCGAATCGCTTCGATCGCGCGCCGTCCCTCATGGGCGGGGCAGCGATCGTCTCCATCGCAGCCGCAGGCCTGCGGGCCTCGCCGCCGCGCAATCTCAAGCTTTCGTGTCGACATCGGTCCACTCCACCATTCCTCGGCATGCAGAACCAGACTTGACTGCTACGAGGAGCCTCAGCTCGACAATCCGCTGCAAGCCGCACGAGCATCGACCACGGGCTGGGCGCTCCGGATTCCGATCGATTAACATCGCAGGCTAGCGCGAATCGCTCGTGTGTGCCGATGGCACTCTGCGTCGGGGTACCTGATCCGCTCGAACGGAGAGGGGCAGCCCGCGGAGGCACGGCGCAGGCACGAAGAGCGAAGGGTCCGCTCCTAGCGGGCTACGGGTGGTCCGCGCTTGTGGGCGCGGCCGAGGTACACTGTCAGCGGGCGATAGAGGAACCGTCGTTCGGGGGCCGCGCACGGCGCTACTTTGAGCGGACGTATCCGCCATTGAATGACGAGCGCCGCGAAGGCCCTCACGAGCACGGCCCGAGCCCGATCTATCGACCGCGCGAACCGTAGGGCCCCGGCAGCGGAAAGCAGGGCGCACAGCGACGTGACGCTCAGGCCAAGCCACGCCGAACCGCCGAGCGCTTGCGAGACGCCGCTTACCGCATGGCCCGAGAGCAACACGTCGACGCACTCCATCCCCATGACGGCGGCGATCGAGAGAACGAGCACCGCGACGCCAATCCATACAGGGTGCCGTACGAACCCGAGGCGGACACCTGAGATTCGCGTTGCGCGCGTGTGATCGAGCAGCGCGCTCTCGAGCGAAGACCATAGGAGTACGAAGCCGCCAGCCGACAGCAGTCCGACCGCCGCCAAGACGGCCCAGATCCGGGACGCGTGCGCAACGTCATCGTACGTGTCGTGACGGAGCACAAAGTCGCCGGCCGCATCGATGACCATGTGCGCCGTCAGCGCAGAGACGCAGACGGCCATCAGGAGCAACGCGGCGGAAAGGGCTTGCGATGGCATCCACGCCCGTGCTTCCAGCCGCGCTGCAGAAGCCAGCGTCGAGACGCGCGCGGGCGGCTTGGCGGTCATGTCAGTGACCGCTCGCGCCGATGCGACGGGTCAGATTCCTCGTGGGCGCTCGGCCGTTGGAGCAACGGCGAAGGCGACGATCGCGCAAGCGATGAGGAACGAAACGAGGCGAAACGTGGCACCCCTCTTCCGATGGACTCGTGCGCTCGCGACGTGTTCTCCCCGAGCCCGTGGTGGTCCCGTCTCGCCCGTTTGGCGAGGAGGCACCTGCAATCGAGGGAGCATCGTTTCGATCCATAGCACGCTGCAATGTCGGCTGGCGTGGTTGGCGCCTCGGGCTGCCGTCTCCGCCGCGGTGTCGATGATGAACGGACGCTTCACGCACGGAAGCGTGAAGCGCCAGCGCGAGCGCGATGCTATGAACGGTGGCAGGTCACGCTGAAGTCGGGCTTGGCCTGTGACGTCGTCGAATAGCCGGCGATGGTAAATGTGTTCTTATCGGTGCGCACGACTTCGACATGGCCCAGCTTCCCGTCGGACGAGACGTTATTCACCCATTCTTCCGTGCTCCCGGTAAACGGTTTGGCGAATGAGACCGACCAACTGGCCTGGGTGTCGAGCTGGGTTTGCACGTAGCGATTGTTCTTTGCGTCAAACGCCGTGACGATCGTGAGCTGGTACGGTGCGGTCATTTTGCCCTGCGGCGGCACGACGACCGAGTCACGCAGAATGTCGTTCTCGATCGAGTAGGTCGCGGTCGATGGCGGCTCGCCTGGGGCACCGCTCGTGCAGGTCCACGCGCCGACGTAGTATTGCATGGCGGCCATTCCGCCCGGGGTCTGAGCGCCGGCCGGCGCAACGGCCGCTGCAACGAATGCGAAGAACGCGAGAAAACGCATCGGAATACCTCCAGTCTCACCGTTCCAGGGGCGAGGATGGGGACCTCCGCTCCCACGAGTCGCGGTGGCTGCGCCAACGGCATTACGAGCCCCGATTGGAGGATGCGTTGATGCAGGCGGTACTTGAAGTAGCCCATATCCGCCGGATGGAAACAGGCCAACGTACATCGTAGAGACGTATTCCCCAGATGAAATGGCGTGAATACATCTGAAGGCAAGTCGGCGCGACTCACCGTGCTGCTCCGAGGCTGTTGAGGGTCGGCGGCCGGTAGAGGGCGATCTCCGCATAGGCGGTACGTGGCCTTTGCAGGGAAGCGTGGGTCACACAGCCGGATCCCTCGACGCCGCGGAGTTGGCGGAGGAATTTTTCCTCGTCTTGGGCTATGGGGTCGAACGCATCTTCACGCCCGAAATGGACGGCACACCATGGCTCCAGTGCGAACGTTCATCATCCTCAGCGCCCTTGCGGCGCTCGTCGGCGCAGCGGTTCCGGTTGCTGCCGACGACCAAGCCGGTGCTTCGTGGTCGACGTACTCCGGCGATCCCGGCGGTCACCGTTTCAGCTCGCTGACGGCTCTCACGCCATCCACCGTCGGCGGCCTGTCGCTCGCGTGGCATAAAACCCTCGGCGAGCCGGTCTCGATGGAGGGGACTCCGATCGTCGCGAACGGCGTCGAGTACGTCACGACGGGCGATGCCGCGCTTTTTGCCCTCGATGCGAGGACGGGAAGGACCCTGTGGAGCTATCGCTATCCGTTGCCGAAGTCGTCGCATCCGCGCGCGTGTTGCAACGTCAATAACCGCGGCGTGACCCTCGTCGGTGACGAGGTGGTCATGCCGACGCTCGACGCGCACCTGATCGCCTTCGATGCCAAAACGGGAAAAATTCGGTGGGATACAGTCGTCGCCGATATCGATGAGGCGTACACGATCACGAGCCCGCCGCTGAACGTCAAGGGGATGCTCGTCACGGGCGTGGCCGGCGGAGAATACCCGACGCGTGGGTTCGTCGCAGCCTACGACGCGAAGACCGGCAAGCAGATTTGGCGGCACTACACGATTCCGGGGCCGGACGAGCCCGGCCATGAGACGTGGAAGAGCGCTGCGGCATCCGCGCGGGGCGGCGGCCCCACGTGGCTTCCCGGAACGTTTGACGCGCAGCGCAACACGATCTACTGGGGCGTGGGCAATCCCAATCCGGACTGGGACGCCGCCTCGAACCCCGGAGATCTGCTCTACACGAGTTCGATTATCGCGCTCGACGCGGACACTGGCCAGCTCAAGTGGTACTACCAGATGACGCCGCACAACATCTGGGACTACGATGCGACGGCCATCCCCATGCTCGTCGACGTCCCAATCAACGGTACGACGGTCGCCGCCGTCGCGCAGGCAAACCGCAACGGCTACCTCTACTTGCTGAACCGCGACAGCGGGAAACTCATCTACGCCGTCCCCTACTTGGACAAGATCACGTGGGGGACGGTGGATCGCACATCCGGCGCGATCACGCTCGACGCCGACATGCAAAAGCTCGCGATGGACTACAAGCCCTTCGTCGTCTACCCATCGATCCTCGGTGGAACGAACTGGGAGCCGCCCGCATACGACCCGGTCAGTCACATCGTGTTCATTCCGGCGCTCGAAAGCCACAGCACGGTCATCCCGATGAAGACGTCCGACGATCCAAAGGCGGGCGCGATGAACTTCGGTGGTGGCTTCAAGGATATGGTGTCGACTGGGAGCGTCACCGCGGTCGACCTCTCGACCGGGACGCAAGTCTGGAAGCGGCACTTCGACTCGCCAAACTTCGGCGGAGCGCTGGCCACCGCAGGTGGTCTCGTGTTCGTCGGGACGCTTGAGGGTGATTTGCTCGCGCTCGATAGCAAGACCGGCAAGACGGTGTGGCAGGCGCGAACCGTCAGCGGGATCAACGCGCCGCCGGTCACCTTCAGCGTCAACGGCCAGCAATACGTTTCCGTCGAATCAGGCATCGGAGGCGCGTGGACTCTGTACTTTCTCGCAACCTCCACGCCGAACTTGAAGTCCGTTCCGCCCGGTGCGGACGTCTATACGTACCGCTTGCCGGCGAGGGCGGCCTCGCAATAGCGGAGGATCTTGGGCGTCCTGATTCATACCTGACGTCGTCGATCGCGAACGCGGTGACGACGAGCCGCTCACTGCCGAGCCGCTCGTTTCGAGGATGAGCGGCTCGGTTGGGTGATGAGTGGCTCGGAGGCGGCGGTCGCGTCGAAGTGGTTGGTGGCCGCTCCGAACGGCGCGCTTGCGCCGCCTTCTCGGGCGAAGCAACCGGAGACATAGCGCATCGCAGCGCAGAACAGCGATACTGTGTGCAGCACAGCGCACCGCAGCACAACGCAGCACCGCGCTACTGTGTACAGCACAGCACAGCGCCGCACACAGTAGCGCTGTCCTGTGAACCGTTCCTGGAACAGGAGCCGGCGCTTCGCACGGCGGCCAGGCGCAGCCTATCGCCGCCGCGGCGGACCTCCCGATGCAGTGGCCTACCTCGCGAGGTGCGGGTTGTGTTGATTGTCGACCATCAAGTAGGCGTAGTTGTTGGAGTTGAACTGATCGACGAATTGGATGAGGCACTGCCCGATGTTCACGCCGTACGAGACGTCGTACTGATTCGCGTTGGGTGGCGGCTCTTGCGTCCACTCGGCGAATCCTCCCGACGTGCATGAATCGGTTCCGACCACATACGAACCCGAGCCGCCGGTTACGGTGACGATGTAGTCGCCCGGCCCGCTCTGCGTGAACGTGATGGCTGCAGGGGATACGGTAACGTAGGTTGGGGTCGGCGTCGCCGACGGAGTCGGCGTCGGCTTCGGGCTTTGCGTCGGAGACGGTGTTGGCGAGGGAGTCCCTTTTGGCGATGGCGTCGGCGAAGGCTTGGCCGTTGGCGCCGGCGTTCCACCACCGGTCGGGGCGCCGCCCCCGCCGCTGCTGCCGCCACCGCATGCTGCCAGCGAACACACGAGCACCGCGGCGTACGCAGTGTACGCGCCGAGCGAACCAAGTCTAGGTCTCCGAGTCACCAACCGTCCGCCTCCACAACTGTCGTGGCCCGTCGCACGGGCATCTCCGTAGAGTCGACACCGAGAAGAGCGCCTCCCCTTCGCGCGATATGGCGATCTGCTTCTGGCCACGTCAATCCATGAACCGCTCGGCGCCGGCTTGGGAGGTCGCTCCGGCGCGACGACAAATGCCGTCGCGCCGGAGCCGCTTCCGCACGTTTACCTTGTCTGTATCGTGTAGTTGAAAAACACGCTACGGTAGGGCAGGCCGAAGAGTTCCGTCGCGTTCGCCCCGGTGTATTGAGCGTACGACGCAGCGGTGGCGAACCCGTTGAGTGGAAGAGGCACGCCCTCGTAGCGCAGCCCCTCGATGAATGCGTTCTGATTGAAAAGGTTCTGCACGGTCACGCCGATCTTCCCGCGCGCGAGCGGTGCGCTTGCCGTCAGGTCGCTGTAATTGTAGGCGGGCAGGCTCTTCGTGTTGTTGACCGAGACCGTGTGGATCGTATAGCGCGCGTCGATGCCGCCACCGAACGCATGGTCGAGGGACGCATTGAGCGTGTGCAGCGGCAGTCGCGGAATCTGGCCGCCGAGGATGTCGGTTAAATTCGCTTGGAGTAGGGAGATTGGCGCCGACTTGAGCACGGTAGAGTCGAGGTCCCAGTCGTAGTCGAGGAAGGTGCGCCGATCGAGGCGCTGCCGGCCGCTGAGCGTAAACCCGCGTGCCTGTAGCTGCCCGACGTTGACGGTGCCGGACACGCCGAGCAAGGCCGCCGCCTCCGCCGGCGTTACGCCGCAGAAGTCCGCTACCTGCGTGATCTCCTGCGTGAGGAACGCCGGCGGAATGAACCCAGTCCCGGCCTGCGAGAGGGGGATCAGCGTGGAGTACAGCTTGTCGTAGACATTGACGTTGTAGAGCTCCAACTGGACTTGCGAGGCGCCACCAAAGCTGTGCCCGTAAGAGAGCTCCTGGTCGACGCCGCGCTCCGGCTTCAGAATCGAGGAGGGCGCGCTCCCGATCGAGTTCGTGCCGCTACAATTGATCGGCGCGCCGCCACCCGCGCCACCGATCGACTGCTGCACGTAGCCGATGTCCAACTGGTTTGCCGCCGGTTGCGTCGTCGTCGCGCCTGCCGCGACGCGGACGACGTCGCGCTGCGTCGGGGTATAGACGAGGGACATGCGAGGGTCGATGTACGAGGTGTTGGTGGCGGAGGACTCGCGCAGGTTGATGTTCGTGTAGAGCGCGAGCGGCGAGTGCGTCGGATGGAAGACGTCGCGCAAGAACGCAGCGTCCTCGAAGATGTACGGTGCACCTCTCAGCGAGGCGTCGCGGAAGATCTCATACGATGTGTTCAGGTACGACACGCCATAGCCCAATTCGTTGTTCGGGCCCGTGTAGAAATCGTCGCTTGCGACGGCGCCGGTTTCATTTGCGCCTTGGTTGCGCCACGACGCCTGGTCGCCCGGGGTCTGCTCGAACGGGAGTTGGAACGTTCGGTCCTCCGTGTTGAAATAGCGGTTCGTAAACACATCGAAGCGGAAGTTCTGCCGCCCGGCGGTCGTATCGAGCTCCAGGTGCTGGTCGTTGAAGTTGAACGACTGCCACGCGACCCCGGCGCCATCCCACCCGGCGTTGAACCCGGCCCACTGCGCGGGCGTCTCGCACGGCACGCCGCCGTCGGGCTTCCCGTTCGGACCCGTCCCGTAGTACACGCCGAACGGGTTGAGCGGCGCAAACTGTCCGGCCGGGCATTGCGGCGCGCTCGGCGGGTGCGACTTGTCGTATTGCGCAAGCTGCTGTTGGCCGAACGCCAGCGCGGCTGGATACGGCAGGTAGTCGCCGTCTCCGTTCCCGGTTTTGTTCTCCCAATACGATTCATTGGTACTCGTGAACGTGATCCGGCTCGCCGGACTCAGATCGTAGCGGAGCTTGATGAGCGCGTCTTTGGCGACCGCTCCGGAGTCGTCGGGATAGAGCTGGTAGGCGTAGGATCCGGGCGGCGCCGACGGGTCGAAGGCGGCGCCCGGCTGCGGGAATATCGAGTTCCTGATCGGGCCATCGAGGCCGGCAACACCAAAGTCCGCGGCATAGCCGAACCGGGCGTCCGTCCCCGTGAGCTTGAGGTCCGTCGACAGCTTGTTCCACGTGCCGTAGCCCTGCGATAGCGTGATGCGCCGGTCGGGCGTCGGGTCGATCGTCTGAAAATCGATCACGCCGCCGATGGCGTTCACACCGAGAAGGTCGCTTCCGCCCGAGCCGTACGTGACCTCGATGTTGCGCAGCGGCATCACCGGTGAGAGCTGCGCGTTATACCCGCCGGGGAATCCGTAGGCGATCGGGTGTCCGTCGAGCGACGCCGTCGTCTCGAGCGTCCCGATACCGCGGATGTTCAGATTGATGTCGTCGCCAAGCGAGGCCGTGTCGCCGGTGATGCCATTGTTGACACCAGGCAGCTGTCGCAGGGCATCGGCGACGCGATACACCCCCTGTTCCTGAAGCGTCTCAGCGGACAGGGTGCGATAGATGACGCTGGATTTCTGCAGGGATTGCGCGGCGCTCGTACTCGTGCGCCCGATGGTCTTGAGCGTCGACTGCGTCGGCGCGCTCTGCAGCGCCAGCGTCGCCTTTGCTTCTTGGCCCGCGACGAGCGCGAGTTGATCCGAGACGACCGGCTGATAGCCGGAGTGGTCGACGCGCAGTTGGTACCTGCCGGGCACGACGCCGGGAAACGCGAAGGCGCCGTGCTGATCGGTGGTGGCGGAACGCGATGTCCCGACGATGCCGACGACCGCCCCGGAGAGGGGCAAACCCGTCGAGGCGTCGACCACGACACCGGTGATGGCGGATGCGGCCGCCGGCGCAGCGACCGGTGGGCCTGACGGTGGGGACTGTGCGAGAACGCCGCTCGGTCCGAGCGACATGCACGCAGCGAGCGCAAGCGCAAAAGCGCCTCGCGTGCAACGCGAGAACATACGAAATCTCACTCCTCGGGCGACTCGTCGCCCTGCGCAAAGTAGCAGCCCCGCGAGGGGCGCAAAGCGGCTGCGGTCAGGCCGTTAGCGGCGGACCACGCTTATGCGCGCGACCAAGATAGGTCGCAAGGACGTGAAAGAGGGCCGGCCGCTCGCGATCGGCCGACGGATCGCCGAGCGCAGCCAAACGGCGCAGCCGAAGGACGAGGTCGAGAAATGCGTGGACGAGCAACGTCCTGGCGCGCTCGATGACGCGCGCCGCTCGAACGGCTCCCAGCGCCACGATGAGGCCGATCGGTATCGTGACACCGATACCGAGCAGCAACGAGCCGCCGAACGCATCTGCCAGGTCGTTGACGCCCGCGCCGCTGAGGATCCCGTCCAGCGACTCCATGCCGGCGACGGCGCCCAGCGCAAGCAGCACGACGACCACGCAGAACCGGCTCGGAGATCCAACGATGCGCAAACGGTGCCCGTGCCGGCCACCGT
>Ga0302325_10011332_pt1 | contig 19215 bp, 10 predicted proteins | sample Palsa_T0_2_FD_201948 | JGI IMG/M metagenome (GOLD analysis project Ga0302325, IMG submission 201948) | Peat permafrost microbial communities from Stordalen Mire near Abisko, Sweden - Palsa_T0_2 | ecosystem: Environmental > Terrestrial > Soil > Palsa > Peat permafrost | place: Sweden: Abisko...
CTGCTACGGCGCGAACCTGATGACATGGCTCATGGAGAACCAGCGTCCGTTATCGGTGATGGCGGTTACCTTGCACATCAAGCCCGAGATTTATCCGCACGTGGAAGACGAAGCCACGGTTCTGGTGGAGTATCCAAAAGCCACCGGAATCATCCAGGCCTCATGGAACTGGCCGTTCGGCCGGAAAGATTTTGAAGTTTACGGAGAAAAAGGCTACGCGATCTCCAAGGGCGGCAACGAGCTTCGCGTGAGGCTCGGGCCGGAAAAAGGCGGATCGCCGGAAGAGACCCGCACGCCGCCGCCACTTCCAGCGGACGAGCATGATTCACTGGCGTATTTAACGGCGGTAGTGCACGGGATGAAGCCTTCGGGCGTCAGCGGTTTGGATAACAACATGATCGTTACCGAGATTCTGGATGCGGCGAGGGAATCGGCGCGAACCGGGAAGAAAGTGAGTTTGCGATGAGGGGTGGATGGGTGATCGCGGGGTTGCTGGCCGCTTCGGCCTGGGCGGCGGATCCGGCGTGGGAGTCAAAATTATCGGAGCGGATCCCGCTCTACGGACACCGAAACTGGATCGTGATCGCGGATTCGGCGTATCCGGCGCAAGCGCGCGAGGGGATCGAGACGATTGTGGTCAACGCGGACCAGTTGCGCGTGCTCAAGCACGTGCTGGCCGCGCTCGATGCCTCGAAGCATGTGCGGCCAATTGTCTATGTCGATAAGGAATTGGGATTTCTGAATGAGGAATCGGTGCCCGGCATCGAGCCTTATAAGGCGACTCTGGAGGATCTCACCCATAATCGGGAAGCCCATATGCTGCCCCATGAGGAAATCATTCACAGGCTCGATGAGGCGGGTCAAACTTTCCGCGTTCTCATCATCAAGACAACGATGATCATGCCTTATACCTCTGTCTTCCTGCAGCTCGATTGCGCGTATTGGGGCCCGGAGGAGGAGAAGAAGCTGCGCGCCGCCATGTCGGGATCGAAATAGGCCGGGACCTCCTGAGATTTTTCCCGTTGCGATCCCACTGCAAAGGATAGCGGGAAAAATCCGATGGCAAGCTTCCGTTTGTACGCCCTCACGATCGCAGTGGCCGGTTTTCTGGCCATGGACGGTCCGGTTCATGAAAAGAGAAAGGAACCGCCCGTCTCCCTGGAGCCTGTCCAACTTCCGGATATCGAAGTAGAAACCAGTTCGGGTCCGATTTCCTTCCATGACGTAGTAGTTCGCCCGGAATCGAGGAAAGATCGAAGGCTGCGGGTGAACGGTGTCGTGACCAATCTGACTGACCGCAAATGGAGCGGCATTCTTTTCGACCTGGAACTGCTGGGTCCGAATGGAGAACGGGTCGGTCACGCTCCCCTGATGTATACGAACCTGGAGCGTGAGCAGTCGCGAAGAATGTCGAAGGGCGCCGAGGGTGAGCTGATTCAACTGCTGGATGCCAACCGGCGCGAGTTCAGCGGTTATCGGATTTTCTATCGCACCGGAGAGCTCGACATCAAGTACGTGCTCACGATGCTCAAGCCGAGGAGCAACAGGCTGCTGGCGTATGCGGATCAGGATGTTACCTTTTCGTTCTCCGTTTCCAACGCCTGCATCGATCTGAAGCTAAAGAACAATTCGCGGTCACCGGTGAATGTCGATTGGGGCGAGGCGGCGTTCGTAGACATCTTCGAGCAATCCCACGCGATTGGCCATGTGGGTACCGGGGATTCGCAAATCGCTCCCTATGAAACGCTCTCTGACTCGATCGAGCCCGTCAGCACAAGTGCCGTTGAGATAAGCCAGTATGAAGGTTGGCGGGTTGGGCGGGTGCTGCCACGCACCCGGGACGCCGGCGAACTGAAAGGCAGAACGATTTCGCTGTTACTTCCGGTAGAAGTGGACGGAGTAAAGAGGAGCTACCGGTTCGTGTTCCAGGTGGCTGAAATCCTGCTTTGAATCCTCAGAAAATCTAGAAGCTATCCCACTCAATCATTGAGACTTGGTTGTTTGAGGAGGTGGGACAATGCGCCTCCAAATCTTTGAAGGTCGCCGAGACGTATATTTTCTTCAAGACAGAGGTGGTGGATTCGATTATACGACTTGCCCTGAAGTATCGGTTGTGAGTTCGCTAGCCCCCACATTAAGAGACCTACAGAAATATAGTCAAAAAAAGATTGTATACAAGCGCGGATTTCGTTATCCTTCGAAGTACATTTCGGACTGTGCAGTCCGTTAGATTGGACCGCGGCGTCCGCCCACATAAATTTAGGGGATGTCTCATGCGTACCAATCTAAAGTTTCTCGCCCTTCTTACCTTCGCTTTTACTGGAATTCTGTCAGCCCAAACCGCTCGACTCAGCGGAACCGTCGTTGACCAGACGGGAGCCGTAGTCCCGAACGCTGTCGTGAACGTCCTTCTACCGGGCGGCACAAAGGCGATCCTGACGCAAAAAACCACAGCTGGCGGACTGTTTGCTTTCTCTGCTGTCGCCGCGGGCACCTACAATCTCGAAGTGACCTTGCAAGGTTTCCGTAAGCACATTGAGGACGGCGTAGTGCTTTCGCCGGGTGAAGAAACCGCGCTGAATGGAATCAAACTCGAAGTCGGCGCATCGACGGAAGTAGTGGAAGTCAATGAGAATAAACTCGCCGTGCAGACCACGAACGCGGAGTTGACCACCACTGTCAGCCACCAGCAGGTTCAGGATCTTCCCCTCCTCAACCGCAGCCCGCAAAGCATCGTCGACACGCAGGCAGGTTCCAACATCTCGCGCGGCGGCGATACTGTCGTCAACGGCCAGCGAACTACCTACACGAACGTGACGCTGGACGGAATCAACATCCAGGACAACTACATTCGCACCAACGCGGTGGATTTCTCGCCGAACCTCCTCCTGCTGGACCAGGTAGCGGAAGTCTCCATGTCCACGCAGAATACCAATCCGGCCGCCGGCGGCGGCTCATCGCAGGTGAGCTTCGTCACTCCGTCCGGCACCAACAAATTCCACGGGAGCGTGTTTTGGTCCAACCGGAATAGCGATTTGGCGGCGAACTCTTGGTTCAACAACCAGGCGGGTGTAAAGATTCCATTCCTGAATCAGAACCAGACCGGCGGGACGGTCGGCGGCCCCATCCGCAAGGACAAGCTGTTCTTCTACGTAAATTACGAGCTCTTCAGACAGCGTGCGCAAACGGGTGAACAAAGAACGATTCTCACGTCCACTGCGGCGCAGGGCATCTTCACCTACACGAATGCCGCGGGCTCGGTGCAACGGGTCAACATTCTCAATCTCATGCAACAGTCGATTGATCCGACGATCGCCGCATTGATCGCGAAAATCCCCGCGCCCAGCGCGGCCAACAACTTCAGCAGCGGCGATTCCAACGCATCGTTGATCCGCAATACCATCGGTTACCTGTTTAATCAGCGAGACAACCGCAACCGGAACAACCTCACCGGCAAGGGCGATTACATCCTTTCCCCGCGGAACACCATCACGGCAACCTATGCCTGGAACAGCGATTATCTAGATCGCCCCGACGTCAATACCACTGGCTTTTCGCAAGCTCCATTGGTGCAGAACAACGACAAGATCAACTTCCTCTCTCTCGGATGGCGCTCCACGCCCAAGTCCAATCTCACGAATGAGGTGCGGTTCGGAATGAACCGGGCGCCGGCGCTGTTTATCGCCACGGAAAACTATGGCAGCGATATTATTGGCGGCACCGTATTCAGCACGCCGGTCGCGACCTTCCGGAGCCAGGGACGTTACACCAACACCTACGGGTTTTCCGACAACGGAGCCTGGATCAAAGGGGCGCACAACGTCATGTTCGGTTTCCAACTGCAAAGAGACTACACCGAACCTTATAATGACGCCGGCATCACGCCTACTTATACCGTGGGAATCAGTTCGGCCAACACCAACGGCTTGAGCAGCGTGCAGCTCCCGGGCGCTTCCTCGACCGACATCACGGCGGCCAACAACTTGCTCGCAACTCTCGCTGGATACCTATCAAGTTATACCCAGACCTATAACGTGAAGAGTCAGACTTCGGGTTTCGTGCCGAACTACACCAGCGAACGCAATTGGGTATTCACAAACTATTCGGGGTACGTGCAGGATAGCTGGAAGGCGCTGCGAAGGTTGACGGTCAACCTCGGCGTACGCTACGAGTTCTATACGCCCGTGAAGGAACAGAACGGGCTCGTTCTGCTGCCGGAATTGCAGAACAACAACGCCGTCCAGACCTTATTAGGCAATGCGACCTTGAACTTCCCGAAGAACGGCCAGCTCTACAACCCCGATTACAAGAACTTCGGGCCGAATATCGGCTTGGCTTACGACTTATTCGGGGATGGTAAGACGGCCCTCCGCGCCGGCTACAGCATGAACTATGTCAACGACGAATTCCTGGTGGCGGCCACCGGCAACGCGGGCACCAACGCGGGCCTGTCGCAAACCGTCACCAATCCCACGGCCCTGACCAGTCTGATTCGCAACGGTCTCCCCACGATCACCACACCCACGTTCTCAGTTCCACGCCTGTTTTCGGACAACTATAATCTGAGCACCACCAGCAGCTTTGGCATGGCCAATCCGAATCTGCGCACGCCATACGTCGAGCAATGGAACTTCGGTATCCAGCATTCCATCCATGGCTGGATACTGGAAGCGCGCTATGTGGGCAACCACGGAACCGGCCTGCTGCGCGCTCTGGATTTGAACCAGATCAACATCAACGCGGACGGTTTTCTGGCCGATTTCGATCGCGCCCAGGCAAACGGCAATCTGGCGCTTGCCAAAACCGGAACCTTCAACCCGGCTTACAACGCAGCCATTCCCGGCAGCCAGGTGCTGACTGTGTTCCCGACGATGCCAAACGGGGGGAGCCTGACCAATTCGACCAATATCGCCTATCTACAACAGGGCGCCGTAGCCGACATGGCCTACAACTACCAGTCCACGAAGGCCAACGGTCCCGTCAACTTCTTCGCGAATCCGTATGCCACCAGCCTGCGGCTGATGACCAATTTCAGCAACTCCACCTACAATGCGCTGCAAGTCGAAGGTCGTTCGCGTGACTACCACGGTCTGACGCTGCAGTGGAATTACACTTTCTCGAAGGCCTTGAGCGATGCCGTCAGCGGCAGTGACAACAACAACCAGAGCCGATATGAAGCGCTGATGGACAACAATAATCCCGGCCTTGCGAAATCGCGCGCTCTGTTTGACATTCCGCAGTCGATGAAGGCAAACTTTGTGTACCGGCTGCCGGTAGGTACAGGACATATCGTCGGGTTCAAACCGCTCAACCCGATACTCTCCGGCTGGCAAATCAGCGGCATTTTCTATCGCCAATCCGGCTTCCCGTACTCGATTTGCTCCGGAATCGGCACTTTCAATCGCAATTCCGTTCTGGCCACTAATCAATGCAACACGATGGATACAAGCCTGACGCAGAGCCAACTGAACAATCTATTCCAGTTCCGCATGACCTCCACTGGTCCCTTCTTGATGGCGTCATCGGTGGTGGGAAGTGACGGGCGTGCGGCGGTTGCCGGCGGGGCGGCGTTCTCGAGTCAGGTATTCTTTTTCCCCGGTGCCGGCACGATCGGCACTCTAGGCCAGCGCACGTTTACCGGGCCCTTTGACACCAACCTCGATTTCGGCATGAGCAAGTCGTTCAAGATTCTGGAAAAACATCTATTCTTGTTCCGGATGGACTCGACCAACTTCCTCAACCATCCGGCCTTCTCGGTAGGCGGCGATCAGACCGCGACTTCGACGACCTTCGGCAAGATCACAGGCACCTTCAACAGCTCGCGGAAGATCCAATTCACGCTGCAGTACCGATTCTAAAGGTTGCGGCGGGATGCAGCAGCCCCGTAATGGAGCGCGACGCCAGCCGCGCTCCCCCCATTTTCATCCCCCCTCTCATGGCAAAAGCGAAGCGCCTGCTATGTCTCGTCACGCCGTTCCAGGAAATGTTTCGCGCGGATTCCAAACCAGTTAGCCGGTTTCCTTCCCTTCCCCATCCTTAAAGGCAGCTACCATCGGATCGGGAGAGAGTATGCGGCGACCCTCGCGGAGCCGAATTTGGCTTCGTTTCGTTCGACGGCCAAATGAAACAAGTTGCACAAAGGACGCACAATGCCAATAAATCTACTAACTGATTCATAATCAATTGTTTACCAATAAATTGTGCATTTCAATAATTTGCACAAACTGCACAAACTGCACAAAACCTCAGGTCAGAGGCGCCGCGAGTCTGCTCGGACGGCTAGTAGCCCTTTTGCTTATCCACGACGTTGATCAGCGGTTTCCCGTCGACGAAGCGTTGAATGTTGAGTTTGATGGTGCCCACCATGCGGCCCGCGTCCTGGTCGGACCGTCCGGCGATGTGTGGCGTAACCACCACATTATCGAATTTCCACAGGGCATGTCCTTTGGGTAGCGGCTCCGGATCGGTAACATCGACCCCCGCTCCCGCCAGCCGCCGTTCATCGAGGGCTTTGACCAGCCCGCCCATTTCGTAGATGCCGCCTCGGCTCACGGCGATGAAATAGGAGTTCTTCTTCATAAGCCCGAACTCCTTGGCGCCCATCATTTTGTGGCTCTTGGGCGTGTCGGGTACGGAAACGAAGACGACATCGGCCTCGGGCAGCACGTCGTCGAGCTGATCCGGTTTTACCAGCCGCTTAACGAACGGAAGAAAGGGCTTGTCCTCGGGATCCACCCCAATCACGTTCATGCCAAAAGCGTTCGCGCGAAGCGCGATTTGGGAGCCGACTCCGCCGACGCCGATGACGACTGCCGTTTTCCCGTTCAGCTCGATGCCCTTGTAACCGCTGCCATCCCAGATCTCCTGGCGGTCGTTAGCGTAGAGTTTGTAGAGATTCCGGGAGAGCATCAGCAGCATCGCCAAAGCGTGATCGGCAATCTCCGGACCCTGCACAACCTTGTTATTGGTAAGGGTGATGTTGCTGTTCCGCAGGTCGAATTCTCCGCTGGCCGGAAACAGGATCTTTTCGACGCCGGCGCTCATCACCTGGACCCACTGGAGCTTTTTCCCTGCGCGAACGTCGGCGGGAGGGATGTCTCCAATATAGGCGTCGGCATCCGCCAGTTCCTGCGCACGATTAGCCGGGGTTAGCAGGACCACGTGGACTTTCGGCGTGACGGATTGCAGTTCCCGGGCCAGGGATTCACTGCCCGTTGCGACGACAATCTTCTTCTGGCCGAGGACTTGGGAAATACAGAAAAGGAGAAGTAATGACGTACGCATCTTGAAATGGTAACGCCGAAACTGCGGAATTTTGGTTGCGAAAACTTAACAAATAGTTCACAATCGGAAGCCTAAGGTTTTCTTGGGGTTTTCCGCACACTCGCGATTCTGCGCCCTGTCCGCCCAGATGTATCAATCAAAGATTCAACAACAAAACAGAGGGGACTGTCTTCATGCTTCAGAACCGTATACATCGCACTTTTCTAGCCGCACTTTCGTTCGCCGTCGTTTCTCTGATGGCGCCACTGGCATCCAGCCAAACCATGACCACCGCTGAAGCGGTCGGGGTTGTGTCCGACACTTCCGGCGGCGTCATCCCGGGAGCGACTGTCACGATTAAGTCGGTTGAAACGGGAGAAAGCCGCACAGGAACCTCGAACGCCCAGGGACAGTTCCGATTTCCGCTCTTGAAGCCGGGCGACTATCTGATTTCCGCGACTGCGAAGGGCTTAAAGTCGAATATCGATAAGATGACGCTTCTGCTGGGTCAGGATCAGGAAATCAACCTGAAAATGAATCCCGAGGGAACCAGCCAGGTGATTGAAGTGAGCACGGCGGCGGAACTCCTCAACACGGAAAACGCCAACCTGGAGACGAGTTTCAGCAACAAACAGGTGCAGGAGCTACCGATGGCGGGCGGCGATCTCACCACCCTGGCCATGACCGTGCCCGGCATCCGAGTCAACGTAACGGGCGGTTCCAGCAACATGAACGCCAACGGCATTCCTGGAGCTTCGATTCTTTACACTCTCGATGGCATGGATCAGAACGATCCCGCCAACAACATCAATAACTCCGGAGCCAGCAACAACCTGCTCGGCGCCAACGGCGTGAGTGAAGCCGCCGTCGTGATGAACGCCTATAGCCCGCAATATGGCCGCATGGCCGGCGCGCAGGTGAATCTGGTCGGCATTACGGGAAGCAACCAGTTCCACGGCAATCTTTTTTATAACTATAACTGGGAACAATTGAACGCAAATTCGTTTTTCAACAACGCGATCGGAACGCGGAGAGGAAGATCAGACGCACACCAGTTCGGCGGCAGAGTCGGCGGACCTATCTGGAAGAACAAGGCCTTCTTCTTCTTCGACGATGAGAATCTGCGCTATGTTCTGCCGGCCGCCGGTGTAGTTTCGTTGCCTTCGCCTCAATTGCAGGCTTATGCTCTGGCGCACGTGCCGGCAGCATCGCTTCCTCTTTATAAGGACATGTTTAGCCTTATCAACACGTCTCCTGGCATCGCCCGCGCGGTTCCGGTAACGAATGGGACTGGTCTGTTGCAAGATAACTCCTCACAACCTGGCGGCCGCCACGGCGATTTAGGTTGCGGCACCGGGTCATTTTCTCCCTACAGCAGCACCTACGCGCCCACGCCGGATGGTTCGGGCGGGACCTTCGGCATCACTACTCCTTGCGCGGTGGCCCTCGGAACGAATAACACCCAGCTCAACACAGAACGCCAATACACCATTCGCGGCGATTACAACATTAACAACAACAACAAAATCAACGTTCGTTTCAACAACGACACCGGAGTTCAGGCAACCGGGACCAGCCCGATTAACCCCGCGTTCAACGCGCTAAGCTATCAGCCGAGCTATCAGGGAAGCTTTGGCGTCAACAGCGTAATCACGCCGACGATCGTGAACAACTTTGTCGGATCGGTGTTGTGGTATTCGGCTCTGTTCGGCGTGGCGGACTTCGCCAAGACGACGGGCCTCATGCCTGAGGCCCTGGCGATTGGAGACGGCGGTGCCAATGGCGGTGGCTTTCCTACAGTCGGTGGCGCAACCTATCCTTACGGGTTCCCCGCGGGCCGAAATGTCGGCCACATCCAATTTAACGACGATATTTCCTGGAACAAAGGCCGTCACACTCTTAAGGCTGGCATTGCTTATCGCCGTGACCGGTACACCTACAGCAGCATCGCCCAGAGCGCTTTCATCGGTCAATACAGCTTTAGCGATCTGGCCGATTTCGCGAACGGAAAGCTGAATTACTCCGGAGCGAATCTTGGCAGCAGCTTCTCACAGTCGTTCCCGTTGTACGGCGCCCTGCACTTTAAATTTCCTTCGGCCGATTTTTACGGATCAGACGAGTGGGCGGTCACCAAAGACCTGAAACTTACCTTTGGGCTGCGCTTTGAAAAGGACCAAAATCCGACCTGTAACGAAAAATGCTTCGTTCTCACGAATGTGCCGTTCGATTCTTCGTCGTATCAAGGCGGAGCGACCGTCCCTTACAACAGCACCATTACAAAGAGTTCGAACCTGTTTTATCACGCGGAAGGCGTCATTGTGCAGCCGCGCCTCGGCATCGCTTGGAAGCCCTTCGGGCAGAATAAGACTGTCGTCCGCGGTGGCGTCGGACTATTTTCGACCAACTATACGGATGGAATCGGTGGTACCCTCGCCAACCAGATTCCGAACAAGTTCGCTCCCTCAGGCTTGACCTTCGGCAACGTCGGACTCGCCACCGATCCCACCAGTTCGGCCAGCTTTGCTCAATCATCTGCGAACGCATTCTTCGCCGGTTTCGGATCTGGCTTTACTTTGGCGCAGATTCAAAACGCCCTTGTTGCGATCAGCCCCAATCCAGCGTCGCCGATCAAGTTCTCGACGCCGAGCATCACGTCCATCCCCAACACTTATCTGGCGCCTAAGGATATTGAGTGGAACTTCGAAATCGAGCACCAATTCACAGCGCATAACGTATTTTCGATCAACTACGTCGGCAATCACGGCTACAATCTCGCCGAGACTGTCAATGCCAACATGTACGCTTCTGCGGCGGGCGTCACCACCTATAAGGGCACCTACGGGGGTCTGCCGACGGCCGCGCCGGATCCTCGCTTCGTGACGGTGACGCAGTACTACAACAACGGCGTCAGCAACTTCAACGGCCTGACTTTGCAATACCGGCATACCTTCAGCTACGGCTTCACGGGCCAGCTCCACTACACCTGGAGCCACGCGCTGGGAACTGTCGCCTACGAGAATCCATTTAATCTGAGCAACAGCTACGGCAACCTGGGCTTCGACAACCGGCACCAGATGGCGGGCGATGTTGTTTGGACGCAGTTCAAGAAGTTCGACAACAAGATTGTCAACGCTCTGGCCGAAGACTGGACATTCGGAGGCAAAGTTTACCTCTATAGCGGCGCGCCGTTTAGCGTAACAGACAGCAAGATCCCGTCGCAGGTGAACTCGGCCGGCGGCGTACTCACGCCCATCGCGGACCTGCTGGTTCCGAGCGCCGTCAACGCAAACTGCGGAAGCGTCGCGGTAAACACCGCTTGCTTGAATAAGACCGAGTTTGCGACCTACGCCACCAGTTCAGGGGCTGGCACCGCCATCCAAACCGATTGGGGCAACATTGCTCCGAACAGCTTCCGTGGTCCGGGCTACTTCGATATGGACGCTCAGATCTCCCGCAACTTCCGCATCAAGGAGAAGATGAGCCTCACGCTGGGAATCCAGGCTTACAACGTTCTGAACCACGCGAATTTCGCCAATCCTTCCGGCACCCTTTCCTCAGGCGCGCTGGGAACGATCACGACGACCCTCGGACCGCCCACCAGCATTTACGGTACCGGCCAGGGCGCTTCGGTCTCCGGCCGTCTGGCTGTGCTCACCGGGCGGTTTACGTTCTAGTCTAGTAGTGGGAGCGGCTGAACTTGGCCGCGCATGAAGCATGAATCAAGAAAAGACCCATTCGGTTGCCTGTTGCGGCTGGATGGGTTTTTTCCTTTTATTGAACAATTGCGGGCCTGCGGCCGCCCCAGCGCCCACTGCGCATGTGGATGATGAAACCAAGAGCGTCGCCTACCGGGAAGCCTTGGCGCAGCTGGCGGCGATGAACCGGGAAGCGGAAGCGGCCTACAAGAGCGGCAAAGCCGACGAAGCCGCCAAGATCATGGAGGAAGAAAAGCCGCTTGTAGCCCGCGTCCTTTCCCCTCCCCGGCCGGCGCTGGAAGCGATGGAAGCCGCGTCGGATCTGGATCAGCTTTACGGCACCATGCTGCTCAACAACCGGCACTACGGCTGGGCGCGGGTGATGTTCCAGGGCAATCTGGCGCGCTGGAAACATTGGCGTCCGGTGACGGTAGAATCCACGCGGAGGATGAAGGAAGCCGATGCCGCAATCGCGGAGTGCGACAAACATCTGTTGGAGTAAGAAAGCCGGTAAAATAGAGTTGAGAACCACGACATGATCGATCCCATATTGGCCAAAATCTTCGGCACCAAAACCGAACGCGAGATCAAGGCCCTGCAGCCGACGATCGCGCAAATCAACGATCTGGAGCCGCAACTAAAGCTGCTATCCGACATCGATCTTGCAGCGAAAACGATCGGCTTTAAGGAAAAGCTATCTCAAGGCGCCAAGCTAGACGACATCCTGGTTGAAGCATTCGCGGTTTGCCGCGAAGGCGGACGCCGCGTCTTGAACATGCGGCACTTCGATGTTCAACTGATTGGCGGCATTGTTCTGCATCACGGCAAGATCGCCGAAATGAAGACCGGCGAAGGTAAGACTCTGGTCGCAACCCTGCCGAGCTACCTGAATGCCTTAAGCGGCAAGGGTGTTCACGTGGTGACGGTGAACGATTACCTGGCCAAGCGCGATTCCGAATGGATGGGCAGGCTCTACCGGTTCCTGGGAATGACGACAGGCGTAATCGTTCACGACCTGGACGACATGGAACGGCGCGATGCCTACGCCGCGGATATCACTTACGGAACGAATAACGAATTCGGCTTCGATTATCTGCGCGACAACATGAAGTTTCAGCTCGCCAACTGCGTGCAGCGGGGCCACAACTTCGCGATTGTCGATGAAGTGGATTCCATTCTGATCGATGAGGCGAGGACTCCGCTAATCATCTCCGGGCCGAGCGAGCAGGCCGTCGACAAGTACTACAAGGTCAACGGGATTATTCCCAGCTTGGTTCGCGGCGAAGTCATCGAAGGCAAAGAACCGGGCGAAAAATATACCACCGGCGATTACACGGTGGACGAGAAGCACAGGTCCGTGGCGCTGACGGAAGAAGGCGTTCTCAAGTGCGAGAAGCTGCTGAATGTACCGAACCTGTACGAGCCGGAATACATCGAACTGAATCATCACGTACAGCAGGCGCTGCGCGCCCATGTGCTGTATCAAAACGACAAAGACTACGTAGTGAAGGACGGCGAGGTAATCATCGTCGACGAGTTCACGGGCCGTCTGATGCCGGGCCGCCGTTGGAGCGATGGGCTGCACCAGGCCGTCGAAGCGAAGGAAAAAGTCAAGATCGAGCGTGAGAACCAGACGCTGGCGACCATCACTTTCCAGAATTACTTCCGCCTCTATGCGAAGCTTTCCGGGATGACCGGTACCGCAACGACCGAAGCGGCCGAGTTCAACAAGATCTACAAGCTGGACGTGACCGAGATTCCAACTAACCGGAAGATGCAGCGCAAAGAGAATCAAGACCTGGTTTACCGGACTGAAGAAGAGAAGTTCCGGAATGCGGCCAAGGAATTGAAGGTGATGCACGAGCGCGGGCAGCCGGTGCTGGTGGGTACGATTTCCGTCGAGAAGTCGGAGCGCCTGAGCGCGCTTCTGAAGAAGATGGGCGTGAAACACGAGGTTCTGAACGCGAAGAACCACGAACGGGAAGCGTCGATCGTTTCGCAGGCCGGTCGCAAAGCCGCGGTCACCGTATCGACCAACATGGCGGGCCGCGGCACTGACATTTTACTGGGCGGCAATCCGGAGTTGATGGCCAAGGAGGCGCTGCGCAAGCAGGGCAAAGAACCGGACATCATGATTACCACGCCTGTCGGCAAAGCCGAGTGGGAAGAGACGCTGGCGAAGTTCAAGGCGCAGACGGATAAAGAACATGACGAGGTAATCGAGCTCGGCGGGCTGCACATTTTAGGTACCGAGCGGCATGAATCGCGGCGCATCGATAACCAACTTCGCGGCCGTGCCGGACGCCAAGGCGACCCGGGCAGCTCCCGTTTCTATCTTTCGCTACAAGACGACCTGTTACGTATTTTCGGCGGCGACCGGATGCAGAATCTGATGCTGAAACTAGGCATGGAAGAGGATGTGCCGATCGAGTCGAAGATGATCACCAAGCGGATTGCGGCCGCCCAGGAAGCGGTGGAAGTGCAGAACTTCGAATCGCGCAAACACCTGCTTGAGTACGACGATGTGATGAACAAGCAGCGTACTGCGGTCTATAAGCTGCGGCGGGATCTTCTGGAGGGCATGGACCAAAAAGAGCACGTTCTGGAAATGACGCGCGGGGCTGTGGCGCAGTTTATCGATATGCGTTGTCCCGAAGGCACGCATCCCTCGACCTTCGATTTGTCCGGCCTCCGCAACGATGTGATGAACCAGTTCGGGCTGCGAACAGACGGTATCGACCCCGCTGGCATGTCGCGCGAAGAGGTGGAAGAGACCCTCAACACGGAACTGGAGCAGAAGTATCAGCAGAAGGAAGATTTGATCGGCTCCGACATCATGCGCCAGACCGAGCGAATGATCATGCTGCAGGTTGTCGACGACCAGTGGAAGGATCACCTGCTCTCGATGGATCACCTCAAAGAGGGGATCGGGCTCCGGGGTTATGGACAAAAGGATCCGCTCGTCGAATATAAGAAGGAATCCTTCACGATCTTCCAGGACATGATGGACCGGATCGAGGATGAGACCATCCGCATCCTGTTCACGTTCACATTCGAAGCCGGCCGGCCGCAGTTGCCGTTTGAGGGCGGCGACGATAGCGAGTACGAAGAAGAGGAAGTCCCTCAGATTTCCGACGAAGAACGCAAAGCCGCTCAGGCCGTGGTTCAGGACTTCACAAAGAAGATCGAGCGCGATAAGAATCGTGAGATGCAGCAGTTACAGTTCATTGGTGGGGGCACGACGGCCACTGTGGCGCAGCCGATTATCAAGGGCGAAAAAGTAGGACGGAACGATCCTTGCCCTTGCGGAAGCGGCAAAAAGTACAAGAAATGTCACGGGGTGGACGCTTAGGCCGCCACGCTTATTGCGGCCGGATGGTATTGAGGTAAGCTTCCCAGCGTTTGTTTAAGGCGATCATGTCCTTGCGATGCTCTTCGGAAGTCTTGATCAAGATTTCCAACTGCTCATCGTGAGCCACAACGCTGGCGGCCAGGGTTTCAACGATCCCGGTCAGCCGCTCCAACCTCTCGTCCACGGTCATACGGCTATTTTACTTCTTGGGCGCGATCTTGGGTGTTCCGCCCTTGGCTTCAATTAGGCGGCCGATGAGGAACGTAGCTTTGTCGATCGGAATGACATTGCCGATGGAGATTGGCGTCTGGCCGCGGCCATCGTAAGCGTCCAGATCCGCACCGTTATCGGCCAGAAACTGCACTACCTCGCAGATTTGGTCCTGCGTAGCCTTGCCAAGCGTCCCGGTCAAGGCATAGTGCAATACGGTGCTCTTACGCCGCGGATTGACTGCCTTGATATCGGGGTCGAGTTCGAAGGCGTATTTGACGGCGTCCGGATGCCCACTGGAGGCTGCCGCCATCAGCAGCGTGGATTCATCCTGTGGACGCAGTTTGGGATCTGCCCCGGCTTCGACAAGCGCGTGCATGACGTCCACATGATTACCGGAAGCGGCGAAAAAGAGAGCGCTCATCTGGCCGGGAGGGCCAAAACGGCCTCCCCCGCCCTGGCCTTTGCCCGGCTGAGGAGGCTCGGTAGCGGCAGTCCGGACATTCGGATCGGCCCCCTTCTGTAGAAGCATTTTGGTGAGTTCAACGTTCCCGGCTTGGGCCGCAAGCAGGAGAGGTACGTTTCCGGCGGCGTCGGCAGCCTTCGGGTCGGCACCGTTCGTCAGTAGGAGTTCAGCAGCTTTCGTCTTACCGCCAGCGACAGCGATCAGCAGAACGGATTGGCCTGCACGCGGGGCATAGTTCGCTGAGAGACCCGCCTGCAGGAGGCTCGAAACGGATTTGGCATCGCCCTTCTGAACAGCGAAGACAAGCGGAGTGAATCCGCCTTTCGAGACCAGCTTGACGTTTGCGCCGGATTGAATCAGCAGGTCGACCACATCGGAATGGCCTTCGGCCGCGGCCCACATAAGCGCGTTCTGGCCGTGCCGCGGTTCGACCGCGTCAATCGGCGCGCCATTTGCCAGCAAAAGCTTCACGCCTTCTACACTGCCGGCGCGGGCGGCAATCATCAACGCGGTTTCTCCGTCCCAGCGCGTTGCCTTGGCGTCGGCGCCAGCCTTTAGGAGCTCTTCAATGATCTTGGTATCGCCCGTTCCGCAGGCCAGCGTGAGGGGCGTTTCGCCGTATTCATCCGCCGTATTGACCTTGGCGCCTGCTTTGAGGAGGGCTTCCACATTGTCGGGTTGATCGAGGAACACGGCCCAGGAAAGCGCGGTGGCGCCGTCGGGCTGCGTCGCATTGACATCGGCATTCGCTCCGAGCAACTTGACCACCTCGGGACCGTTCAAATCCTTAACCGCGTCGATGAGGCGCAGGTCTGAAGCGGCAAAGGCGGGAAGCGAAAGGATCCCCGCCAAGGCAGCGTATTGCGTAAAGACTTTGGCTCTCATGCGAGATTACACGTCGGAAAGATGTTGCAACGTGCCAGTGGAATCGCCGAGCGATTCAGTCGGAACTCCCGCCTTATCCAGCATGCTGAGCAGGAGGTTGTTCATCGGCGTTTCCGGCGCGTAACGGATGTGGCGTCCGCCCTTGATCTTGCCGCTGCCACCGCCGGCGAGAACCAGGGGCAGATCGTGGTGCGTGTGAGCGTTGCCATCGCTGATGCTGCTGCCGAATAGGATCATCGAGTGGTCGAGGAGAGAGCCATCGCCATCCGGGGTGTTCTTCAAGCGGTCAAGCAGGTAAGCCAGCATCTCGACGTGAAGCTGATCGATCTTCATCGTCTTGGCGATCTTTTCGGGATCGTTCTGGTGGTGCGTAACTGAGTGATGTCCATCCGAAATGCCGATCGACCGGTAGCTACGGTTGCTGCCCTCGCGAGCCATCATGAAGCTGACTACGCGGGTCATATCCGTCTGGAACGCGATCACCATCAGATCGCTCATTAATTTCGAGTGAGCTTCAAACTCGTCCGGAATGCCGCTGGGACGTTCCATCAAAGGCAGTTTCATCGAAGCGCTCTGCTGCTCGGCTTTTTGGATACGGCGTTCGATGTCGCGAATGCTGTCGAGATATTCATCGAGCTTGCTCTTATCGCGAGCGCCGAGACCTGGCTCCAGGCGGGAGACGTCGGTCCGGATGAAATCGAGAATGCTGCGGTCTTCTTTAATGCGTTTGAGGCGGGCTGCCGGATCGGTGGTTTCGCCATCGCCAAAGAGGCGTTCGAAGACCGTGCGGGGGTTGACTTCCATCGGGTTCGGCGTGATGGCCGTGCGCCAGGAGATCGTATTGGTGTAGGCGCAGCTATAGCCGCTGTCGCAGCCGCCGGCAAGGTTCGGTTCTTCGAGACCAATTTCGAGCGATGCCAGTTGCGTCGATTTACTGAATTCCTTAGCCGCGATCTGGTCAGCCGAAATGCCGCTGTGTATCCCCGAGCCTTCGGTCTTTTTCGGATGGACGCCAGTGAGCCAGCTTGCTCCCGCCCGAGCATGATCGCCCGCGCCGTCGCCGAGAGAGCGACCGGAGTTCTGCATCAGGTTGCTGAGGACGAGCATGTTCTCGCGGAACGGTTCGAGAGGACTCATCGTCGACGGCATCTCATAACCCACGCCCGTCTTCGCCGGAAGCCAAGCCTTGGGGATGACGCCGTTCGGTATATAGACGAACCCGAGCCGTGTGGCGGGCTGCGCTGCTGAAGCTACTCGCGTTGCCGCCATTGCAGGCACCATGGCGTCAAGGAAGGGCAGGGCTAACGTAGCGCCCATGCCGCGCAGAAATGAACGGCGATGGAGGGCTTTCTTCGTTATGATCATGACTCTCGGGTTCTCCTCATCTGGAACTGCGGACTCTTTACAATGGATTGGATTAATGCCGGAATACTTGTATTTTCCTTGGCGGCATCGCGAATGATGACGCGCATGGCGGGCCGGTCGTAGTACTCAACCCCGCGGCCCAACGCGTAGGTCAAAAGCTTTTCCGTGAATGTGGAAACAAATTCGTCCTTGTGCTGGGTCAGAAGCAGATTTTTCAATCCCGCGGGACCCGAGAACGTCGATCCATCGGGCATTTTGCCGCTCGCATCGATCACGGCCCCTGCGTCTTTCGAACGCCATTTGCCATCGCCGTCGTAGTTCTCGAGCGAGAAGCCGATTGGATCCATCCGCGAATGGCAACTGGCGCATGTGGGGTTAGCGCGGTGCTGCTCCATCTGCTGCCGCATCGTCAAATGCACGCCTTCCTTATTGTGCGATTCAAGTGTGGGAATGTCCGGTGGCGGAGGCGGCGGCGGGCTGCCCAGCAGATTTTCGAGCACCCACTTGCCGCGCTGCACGACCGACGTCCGGTTTGGATACGAAGTGACGGTGAGGATGCTTCCCTGCCCCAGGAGTCCACCCCGGCTGCCGTCGTTCAAAGTGACGCGGCGGAATTGGGAGCCGTAAACGCCGGGAACGCCGTAGTGCTCGGCCAGCCGTTGGTTCAGGTAGGTGAAGTTCGCGCTCAACAGGTCGGTCAACGGCCGGTTCTCCCGGACGATCGCCTGGAAGAAAAGTAAAGTCTCCCGATCGAAAGCCTCGCGCAGCGTGGCGTCATACTCGGGGAACACGTCCTGGTCTGGTTTTACCTGTTCCAGGTTTCGCAGGTAGAGCCACTGCCCTGCGAAGTTCTCGGTGAAAGCCTTCGAGCGAGTGTCAGCCAGCATCCGGGTTACTTGGGCCGAAAGTACCGTGGGATCGCTCAGTTTGTTCTTCTCGGCAAGTCCTAGAAGTTCCGGGTCCGGGATGCTGCTCCACAGAAAGAATGAAAGACGGGATGCCAGTTCCACATCGCTCACCCGATGGATTGATCCGGCCTGGGTGCTCGGGACATCGTGTTCTATGCGGAAGAGAAAATCGGCGGAAACCAGAACCGCCCGCAACGCCATTTCGATACCCGTGTCGAAGGTTCCGTCTTTGCGTCCGGCGCGATATATGGCGAGCAGAGGAGTAATGTCGGCGTCGGTCACGGGCCTTCGGTATGCGCGATGCGTGAGACTGGTGAGAATCTTGCGAGCGCAGGGCTCTTCGTCCTTAGCCGAAGCGGCGGTGCATACGAAGATCTTCTCGCGGCTCGGAGTGTTACCCGCTTCGGATACGTTGTACGGTCCGGCTATGGTCAGATTCGTAAATGCCGGATTGCCGCCGCGGGAAGGAACATCGTAGAGCTTCACACGAGCGCCATCGAGACGGAAGTCCATCTTCGACATCAATCCACCGCCGCCGCGCCCGCCCCGGCCTCCGTTTCCAGCAGCGGCAGCCGCGGCCGGAGCAGCGGGAAGAGTAACGACTTCAGGAACAGCACCCTCGGCAAGGAACGTAAGACCAACGGTCCTGGTACCAGCTTTGACCGGTAGGCGCAGCTCAATAGTCTGCGGCAACGGCTGCGTACCGTCAAAGGCGCCCTGTGCCGGCATCTTAATCTTGAATAAGTATTCGGCGTCTACCGGGAAGTGATAGCTGATGGAAAGCCCGCCCGACGAATCGAACGGCAGGTCGTCGCTCACCCGAGTGCGTGCGCGCCTGGTCTTCAATGGTTCGAACACATCTTCTTCAGGCTTAATCTTGGTATCGCCTACGGCGAGGCGGCTCACCATTCGGGCTACCGACATGTAGCGGTCGATCAAAACCGGGGAAAGCGAAAGCACGTCGCCGATATTGTCAAAACCGTAGCCGGAATCGTCGGTTGGAAGTTTGGCTCCGGGATTAATGTCGAGAGCCAGAAGATCGCGAATGGCGTTGCTGTACTCTGCGCGGTT
>Ga0302325_10011336_pt1 | contig 19211 bp, 14 predicted proteins | sample Palsa_T0_2_FD_201948 | JGI IMG/M metagenome (GOLD analysis project Ga0302325, IMG submission 201948) | Peat permafrost microbial communities from Stordalen Mire near Abisko, Sweden - Palsa_T0_2 | ecosystem: Environmental > Terrestrial > Soil > Palsa > Peat permafrost | place: Sweden: Abisko...
CCTTGTCGAGTGCCTGCACCACCTGTGGCAGCTGCAGTCCGATGAGGATAAAAATGAGGCCCTCAAGAAGAAAGACAAGCATCTCCCACATGGCCGTACCCTGCAGCCGCGTCTCGGCTGTGACGACGCGAGGTCCCATGCGTCCGAAGTAGAGGCCCATCGCAACTACTGCGAGGACTCCGGAGACCCCCAGCTCATTCGCCGGAATGAAGGCAATAAATGGACTTAGGAGCGACAACGTGTTTTCGACCACGCTCGAGCGCGGCATATGCAGGCGCACCCATCCTACACACCAGGCGGCGGCGAGCCCGATCGCAATGCCTCCGGCGCCCGTAACCAGAAGCTCGACGCCGGCGCGTGAGACCGAGAAAGTGCCGGATACGACCGCAGTAAGGGCGATCTGATAAGCAACCAGCGCGGTCGCATCATTTACGAGACTTTCGCCCTCGAGGATCACGAGCATGTCGCGCGGTAGGCTCAGCCTGCGTGTACTGGCGACGACCGCAACGGCGTCCGGCGGCGATACGATAGCGCCGAGCACGAAGCAAACAGCCCACGGTAGCTGCGGAAGCAATGCATGGGCCACTACTGCCACGACGAACATCGTTGCGAGCACGAGCCACACCGCGAGCATGGTTATCGAGCGCAGATTCCGTTTCAGATCTCGCAGCGAGGTCGTAAGTGACGCCCAGAAGAGCAATGGAGGAATGAAAATGAGAAAGATGGCTTCCGGGTCGAGCGTCAGATGCGGTAGCCCCGGTATGAATGCCACACACAGGCCCCCGAGGACGAGTAGTGTCGGCAAGGGGATACCCGCACGGTCCGCGAACAGGCGCAGGCCTGCGGTCGCCGCGAAGAGAAGAAGGACAAGGGCGATGGCCGACATTCGTTTTGCGATACGGTAGCGGAGCCGTTGCGAACTCTGCAAGCCTAACTTTCGCAGATGGCCCGCTTGCGGCGGAACAATGAACGCCGCGGTGAAGAGAATTCTGAGCGCTCGGTGATATCAGCGTTGACAAAGGCCGCCTCATTTCATTCGGCGATCCACTACCGATCGTCGCCTTGCAATTCGTCTCGCGACCATCAGCCGGATCTGATCGTGACCAATGCGGTTCGCCCCGCCCTCTTTCAACGACGAATGGGCTCGTGGATCAGGATCTATGCTCTGATGTGGCTACGGCATCCGCTTCGCACTGCGCCCCAGCCGTGCGGGCGCTAACTCTCTAATCCATGAGCTTGCGCGCGAAATAAGTCATCTCTAGAGCCGTGGTGTGGGCCTTCTCCTTGAGGTTGGCGCCGGAGTCGTGGCCGCCCTCGATCACTTCATAGAAGAGATAGGGAATGCCGTATTCGGAGAGGCGTGCTGCAAACTTGCGCGCGTGCTGGGGCCCGACGCGGTCGTCCTTGGTTGTCGTCCAGATGAAGGGCTCGGGGTACTTCGCCCCCCTTTTGATATTCGAGTAGGGCGAGATCTTCGCAAGGAAAGCCGCTTCATCGGGATTTGCGACGCTGCCGTATTCCCCAACCCAGGATGTGCCGGCGGCGATCTTCTCGAAGCGCAACATATCGAGGAGCGGCACCTGAATGTCCACCGCGTTCCACAGCTCCGGATGCTGCGTGAATTCAACGCCCATCAAAAGGCCGCCGTTCGATCCGCCTTCAATGCCGAGCCGGCGCGGGCTTGTGATCCTCTTTGCGATGAGATCACGCGCAACGGCGGAAAAGTCGTCATAGATTAATTGCCGATGAGTCTTCAGGCCTGCCTCATGCCATGCGGGTCCGAATTCTCCGCCGCCTCGGATGTTGGCGAGAACGAACACTCCGCCTTTCTCGAGCCAGAGCTTGCCGATGTTGGCCGAGTAGGACGGGGTCATGGAGATCTGAAAGCCGCCATAGGCGTAGAGGATCGTCGGATTGCCGCCGTCGAGCTTCATGCCAATGGGGTGAACGATGAAGTACGGCACTTTCGTGCCGTCGGAGGATGCCGCCTCGAACTGCTCGACCACATCGTGCGAGGCATCAAACTTCGTGGGAAGCGTCTTGATCCTCACTGGATGGTTCTCTTTCGTGTCGAGCAGCCAGAGGCTCGTCGGCTGCAAGAATCCCGCCACGGAAAGATACGCACTGCTGCTATGCAGATCGGCGTCGGCGATAGCAACGGTGATGTTGTCGGGCAAGTTGAGCGGCGTGCGTTTCCAAGTGTTGTCCGCCTCCCGATGATAGACCGAGGCGCGCCCCCGAACATTATCGAAGGTCGTCACGAGCAACGCGTCCCGCGTCGCCGCAGCGGCATCGAAGCTCTCGCGCGGCCCGGGCGCATACAGAAGCACGGGCTTTAAATGCTTCGGGTCGCGCGCGGCTTCGGACGCGTCCACGGCGACGAGCGACCCCGTTTTGAAAGTTCTGCCATTGACGGGCCATGCCTCCGCCAGGCTCACAATCAGCTGATTGTCGATCAGTGCCGGAATTCCTACTTTGCGCGGCAGCCCCAATTTCGCGACTTTTCCCCCGGTCACGATGTAATTCTCAGATTCGAAGGTCGTAACTTCGCGCGTGATGAGGATCGCGCGGTGACCGGCGCCGTCGTTCAGCACCGCTGGTTCGGCACCGACATCGTCTTTCGTGCCGCGAAAGATTTCGTGCGCCTGCGACAAAGTCTCGCCACGAATGAGCTTTTTCACCACAAAGGGATATCCCGAGGTCGTAAGCTCTCCGGGCTGCCATTCCCGGGCCGCCAGCAGCGTGCGGTCATCCTGCCAGACGACTTCTTGCTTACCGTGCGCCAGCGCGAAGCCGTGCGGCGCGAAATGGGATAATGAAATATCGAATTCCCGCACTGTCACTGCGTCCTCGCCGCCATCCGAGAGGCTCAGCATGCAATGCTGTTCATCGGGTTCGACGCAGGTAGCGTCATTCATGACCCAATTCGCATTTTCCGTCTTTGCTAGCGCGTCCAAGTCGAGGACAGTGGTCCACCGTGGGGATGCAGAGCGATAGCTCTCGGGAGTCGTCCTGCGCCAGATACCGCGGATATGATCGCTGTCCTGCCAGAAATTGAAGATTGCGTGATCCAATGTATTGGGAGTCGGAATTCGATCCTTGGCTTCGGCAATGGCGAGCGCGTCCTTGTAGAGGCCAGCGTATCGTGGATCCTTCTCCAGTATCGCAGCGGTCTTGTCGTTCTCGGCGCGTACCCAAGTCATGACGCGAGGACTATCGACCTGTTCCAGCCACAGATAAGGATCCGCTGCTTGCGCAATCACGGTCGAATGGGCAAAGATCATGGCCGCGTATGCGGTCGAACTTATTAGAAGCAATCTCAAAGGCACGGGCGGTTTCGTATCGATTTTCATACGCGAGCTCCGGCCTGTCGATTATCCAGCGATGGCTTCGCAGATTATATCCATCTCGGGAACAGCTGCGCCGACGGCTGGCCTACTGTCTCGATCGCCTCATCGTTTGTCTCAAGACCAAGCGATTCGCGGGATGCTCGGATTTTCAATCGCGGCGCTAAAGCGATTCAAGCAAGCAGTGAATGCGTGATCTCGTGGGCTTGTGATTGTCTACGCGACCGCGGCCGATTACTTGAGTGCTAGACTTCCGCCAGCCACGGGACGGGATTAACCCGTCTGTTGAGAACGTCTCAATATGGAGACGGCTGGTTGCAGCGCGCGGCGAACCGAGATCGGGTGGTTTATCTCTTTACCGGCGCGAGTATGGCGGAATACCTGCCATGTAGGACGATGGCTTTTGGTCCCGAATGGTTACTAATCGCAGAGGTTTTCTCTCCAGTGACTGAAATCGTCCACGCACGCCAACAGTCAGACGTTGGCATCAATATCTGCGGCGCTCGCGGCTTTTGCCATATTAAGTATGCTGGTCAGCCACGCGCGTTAGATGGACACCCGACGTAGGCTATTGGAGACGATTAAATGAGCGATACCGTCCGAGACAGGCGCCTCGCATGGCTTGTGTTTTCACTGGTTGCCGTGGCCCTGGGCGGCAATTTCTATGTTTACGATTCCATCGGTCCGGTTTCCGACCTCCTGCAACGCCAACGCGATTTCAGCGACACGCAGATCGGGATGCTCAATGCCATTTACCACCTGCCAAATATAGTGCTGATTCTCGTAGGCGGCGTCCTCGTCGATCGCTTTGGGTCTGCACGCATGACACTTTGGACTGCCGCGGTGTGTTTCGTCGGTGCCGCTCTCACAGCGTTCAGCCCGGATTTCGTAGGCATGGCTGGCGGTCGGCTGCTGTTTGGCATCGGCGCGGAAACCTTAAACATCGCGGTGCTAGCGGCGCTTGCGCAATACTTTGCGGGTGGCCGCATTGCCTTCGCGATGGGCTTGAGCCTCGCCATCGGACGCGCAGGTTCATTCTCCGCCGACATGTCACCAACGTGGTTCGCGCACGCGTACGCAAGGGGCTGGCAGCCACCGCTCGTCATCGCAACTGTGATTGGGGCAATCTCTCTCGCCGCGGCCATCGGGTACTGGCTGGCCGATCGTCGTCGCGGCAACCCGAAGATCGACGCACCGGGCACGGCCCAGCGCTTCGTCCTGAGTGACCTGTTGCGCTTCGGAACCGCTTACTGGTTCTTGCTGGTGCTGTGCGTGCTTTGGTACGCGGTAATCTTTGCGTTTCGCAGCACATTCTCGATCAAATACTTTCAGCACGTGCACGGACTCGACTTGGCAACCGCCGGGGCCATGAATAGCTATGTGTTCCTAGCCGCTATGTTCACGACGCCTGCGTTTGGCTGGCTGTGCGATAAAATGGGCCGGTACGCCCCCATGCTGGCTTTCGGCGCATTGCTGTTGCCAGTGTCGATTGCGATCATGACTTGGACACACTGGAACCTCTGGGTCGCAACTGCGCTGATCGGCGTAAGTTTCTCACTGGTGCCTGCCGTCATGTGGCCGCTGACGAGCAAACTCGTATCCCCCGCTCGTTTCGGCACGGCGCTAGGCTTGATGTGGGTCGCGCAGAACGCCGGAATCGCTGGCGCCAATCTTGTGGCCGGCTCCCTCAACGATGCGGCTGGAGCGAGCGCGCAGAATCCAGCCGGCTATCAGCCAATGATGCTGTTTTTCGGCGTGGCGAGCGCGCTCGGCTTCGCCTTCGCACTGCTGCTGTGGATCACTGCGGGGCGCCAGCACCAAGAGGTCGCCATCCACGGGCGCTGAAGCCAGTTGAGCGCGCGCCGATGCTCCGTGGATGAAAACCCAACTCGGGCGGGCCGCCCGATATTGAAAATACGATTCTGCTCGCGGCGAAATTTGCTGCTGCCGAGACTTGTTACGCTGCGCTAACCCCCGCATCTGGCGATGCGCTCGCCCGGCAGGCACGATTCAAATCAGCGCTCGCCAAGCACGATGAAGCACTGAAGTACGCGCCCGACTGGGCTTTGCTCAAAGACGCGCGGGATGCGGCGGTGAAGCGCGTCTAGGTACCGCAACTTCTCCTGATCAGCGTTGCTTCGCGCATCCTTCGGTCAAACATCCGAATTTTAGATGACTCGGAACGGATCTCTTCACACAATTATATGCTCGCCTTCTTAATTTCCTGAACCGTGCCAGCTTAGGATTTCCCTGAGCGTGCAAAACGTTACGGATCAATGACCGCCCTATCTGCAGCTTCCGGCGGCGGACCTCTTCCCTGGTCAGAATGCGATTCCTTTCGACGGGACTAATGCGTCCCCTGTGGGCCGCCTCGTATCATTACAAGTCACGAGAGGCTGGTAATTTGTCAGTCGGGGTCGAATCCGCCAGGTCTCACGGCTGGCGCGATTTCGCGACTGTCCGGTTGCTTCCGCTCCGACGTAGACGTGTGAACTCGGAGAACTCCCAGCGGCGCACCGCCAATATGGCGCTGCATCCGTCCCGCCGCGATAATGGGAGCCGCGCGTCCTGGCGCGCGAGTTCTTCAAACTCGACCGCCAACCGCTCCAGGGAGCTTTTGAAACGTGCGAGGGATTCAGATGAGAGTGTCCCGCTTACGAATCGAAAGGCGTCGCCCGGTCCGCCGAAGGCAGACTGGAAATATTCAGGGGCAAAGCGCGTGACGAAGAAATTATGGACTGGCCCGTCGCTGCGCCAGGAGAAATTCCGAGACGTGAGCTTGCGAACGCGGTAGGGTGGCCGATATTCAATAATTTTCAACTGATCCAGGCGCAGCAAAATATCAATGAGCTCACCGTCGTTCATCTGGAAAGCAGAGACGATGTCCTGAAACTTCCAGTCATTCACAATCAAGTATGTGACTACCAGTATCTTCGGCTGACTTGCCAGGGCAACTTCCTGGGCTTCGCTGAGTTGAGTCACGATATCCGACCCCTCGGGCGGCTGCATCAGATCATTCAGCGTGAGTTCGAGCGACGAGCAGATCTGATCGAGACGATGGAGCGAAAAATGTCCGCGGCTCATATCGCGCTTGACGGTAGCCTCGCTCACGCCAATCAAACGCGCCAGTTCCCGATAACTCAGTTTTCGCGCGCGTAAAGCGCGTTTTATTCCATAGAGAAGCGGCTGAGTTGCCGACAACGGGAGGCTCCAATTCTCTGGTATAAGAATATGATACCTATTGGGTATCCCGGTGTCACCCTGGCTCGGCGCGCTTGCGTACCAAATCACGAACAAGCAGGCTCTCCAAAAGAGGAATTGAGCTCATTAAGAGCAACACAGTGATAAGTGACAACGCTCTGAGGACGGCGGGAGGTTGGGGTCAACCCACCGTTTTCTGCTCAACAGCGTCTTCGGTTTTCTGGCTCTGCGAACGCACCGGCTTATCAGATAGGGAGTAACGAATGCGTAACGGGCTGCACATTCTGCTGGCAATTTTGGGAGCGCTCGTTGGAGCGAGTCTGTCCTCTGACAGTGTTTGGTTGCTCGCAGCCGCGTTCGGAGCGCTAGCTGGCCTCGGCTTCGCCGAGGCCGCGCACATTGCACGCCGCCTGAAGAGCTTGGAGTCGCAGGTGAGTCGGCTGCAGACAATTCCGGCCGCGGCGCGTGATCGTCGACAGGAGTCCGCGGCAGTCCCGGATCGTTCGGACGAACCTGCCGAGCACCTCGAGTCAGCCCTGCGCACATGGCAAGCGTCGTCATCCGTAAGTACTGGGACTGCTTCCCCGGAGCATCTGCAACCAGCTGCTGCGCCATTGCCGCCCCAGAAGCGGATGTCTGCGTCCTCGATTCCAAAGACGGAAATACCGGTTTTGGCAGCCGTACGGCAGTTCCTCACCGGCGGAAACGCACTGGTGCGCATCGGAGTCGTCGTGCTGTTTTTTGGCGTCGCCTTCCTGCTGCGCTACATGGCTGAACACACCCATGTGCCCATCGAATTTCGACTGACCGGCGTCGCGCTGGGCGCACTCGTGCTGCTCGTTCTTGGCTGGCGCCTCAGGGTCAAGCGTTTTGGCTATGCCCTGGCTTTGCAGGGTGGCGCTGTTGGTATTCTCTATTTAACGGTCTTTGCGGCGCTGCGATTGTACTCGCTGCTCTCGCCGGCCACTGCCTTTCCCCTACTTGTGCTGCTCGCAGCGTTCTCAGGAGCACTGGCCATCCTCCAGAGTTCCCAGCCTTTTGCTCTGTTGGCCGTCACCGGCGGCTTTCTAGCTCCGATCCTTGCTTCCTCGGCGCACGGCGACCATGTGGTGCTGTTCACGTATTACGCAATTTTGAACGCCGCCATTCTCGGCATTGCCTGGTTCAAAGCGTGGCGGCCACTGAATCTGATGGGCTTCCTATTCACGTTCGTCATAGCGACTGTCTGGGGTGCATTGCAATATCACCCCGAAGCCTTCCGCACCACGGAGCCGTTTCTAATTTTGTTTTTCCTATTTTACGTTGCCATTGCCGTTCTCTTTACACTGCGCCAAGCACCCGAACTGCGCGGCTACGTCGACGGAACCTTGGTATTTGCTACACCGATTGTCGCCTTCGGACTCCAGGTCGCGATGCTGCACGATCGCCTACTGCCGCTCGCGTACAGCGCGCTCGCGGTTGGCGGCCTCTACCTCGCTCTCGCCTGGGTTCTGTATCTGCGTCGAAGCTTGACTCAACGCTTGCTTGTCGAGGCTTTTCTTGCCCTGGGCGTTGCGTTCATCAGTCTGGCCGTGCCGCTCGCACTCAATGGCAGTTGGAGTTCCGCGACTTGGGCACTTGAAGGCGTTGCGTTGATCTGGGTCGGTTGTCGACAAAATCGCCCGCTTTCACGGGCCTTTGGCTCGCTATTGCAGTTCGCCGCGGGATACGCAATTTGGCTCAAGATGGGTATATCGGGCGACAGCCTGACGCTGCCCGCCGGCATGTTTTTGAGCGCCTTGCTGGCCGGAGTCGCCTCAATCTATGGCGCGTATATCCTCGACGCGAATCGTCATCAAATCAGGGACTATGAGCGGTCACTATTGATCGGGCTGTTCTTTTGGGGCCTGATATGGTGGTGCGTGAGCGCAATTAGCGAGATTCAGCGACTCGTACCTCATTTATTTGTTTTGGCCAGCGTGCTGTCCCTTGCGGTTGTCACAGCGCTACTCTCAAGTGAACTGCATCAGCGGGGCAAGCTCGCCATCGCCCGGATTCCTGCCATACTTTTACTTCCGGCGATGCTGCTTTTTGCTATGGGCGCGGTCGCAACAATGCCTCACCCTCTCGCCTATGCAGGCTGGGTCGCCTCGCCACTGGCCTTCTTTGGGCTTTATATCTTGGCCCGACGTCATGAAGAGCCGCCCGGTGGCGACGTGACCATCATGTTTCATGCCGTTTCAGTGTGGCTTTTGGCGTCGCTGCTCAGTTGGGAGATCGAGTGGCAGGTCCGTAGTGTCGTGGGTCCGGGCGGCTCGTGGTCCAGCATCGCCTGGGCTGTCACACCGGCGATCATGCTGTTTTTGCTGCCGCGACTCACAACGCGACTCGCTTGGCCCTTTGCACGGCATCGCGAAACCTATCTATTGATTGCTGGCTCTGGGTTTGCGGCGTATCTCAGTCTCTGGAGCATTTCCGCAAATTTCCTTATGCGAGGGGATTCCGACCCGCTTCCATATGTGCCGCTATTCAATCCCCTTGATCTCGCCCAGGCGTTCATTCTGCTGGTACTCATACGCCACTATGTCATTTTGCAGCGCGCCTCCTTCGCCGCCGTCGCGCGCAGCAAGGTGGCGCTCCTCTGTGGCTTGGCCCTGCTTGCTTTCATATCACTGAATGGGGCGCTGTTGAGAACCCTAAACCATTGGGCGGGCGTGCCGTTCTCGCTCGAGGCCATGTTGAGTTCAACGCTCGTTGAAACCTCGCTGTCGATATTCTGGGCAGCGCTCGCGCTCGCCACTATGCTCATTGCTACCCGGTTGACTAATCGAGGTTTGTGGATCATTGGTGCCGGACTTCTGGCCCTCGTGGTCGTGAAGCTCTTCCTCGTGGACCTGTCTAATATCGGCACGATCGAGCGAATTGTTTCGTTCGTGGGCGTCGGGCTACTAATGCTGGTCCTCGGTTATTTCTCCCCGGTTCCGCCGGTAGCCGAGGAGCATCAGTAATGCGACGTGCAACCACTGTACTCTTAGCCCTAGCGGCCACTGCAACATCAGCGCCTCGCGCGGCTGAGCTTTCTCTGCAGGATTTTGCCTACGGAATGCCCATCACCACCCCAGGCGATGCTGCAGCTTATCGATTCGCCGTCCCACTTGAAGTCTATCAACAGGTCGTTCGATCGGATCTTGCCGACCTGAGAATATTCAATGGCCGCGGTGAAGTTGTGCCTTACGCCATAGAGCGATCGACTGCTGCGACTTATGCACGTCCGGCAGGCAAGTTACTGCCTCTCTTTGCGCTCCGCGACGATTCCCAGGCAGGCCTCAACGCTTTGCAAATCACCATGGCCTCGCAAGGATCGGCTATTCGTCTCCAGACCAGCGACTCCGGCCCGATGTCTGGCCGCGTAGCGAGCTACGTGCTCGACTGTCGAGGTCTGGATTCACGGATATCCGCGATGCAAGTTCGTTGGCCGGATGGCGCTCCCGACTATGCGGGGAATATCCGGGTCGAAGCTGCCGACGTGCTTGGCAGTTGGCGCATCGTGACGGACTCCGCACCGATCGCAAACCTCCATGCGAATGGCGCGCAACTCATCGAAGACCGTATGGAATTTCCCGCTACCCGCGCAAAATTCTGGCGGCTTAGCTGGTTGGGGACTGCACCCCCCTTCGATCTGCTGTCCGCAACCGTCGAGCCCGCGACGGTTGGTGACACATTCGATCGATCGCAGATCGTGATGACCGGCACTCCCGACGGTACCCGGCCCGGAGAGTTTCAATTTGATCTGCGCGCACGACTTCCGATAGATCGAATCAATCTTGAACTGCCCGAGCTCAACACTCTGGTCGAAGCTGATTTCCTGTCTCGCTCGAATGCCACGGATCCCTGGCGCAGCGTAGCCCTGGGTGGCTTCTATCGACTCAAAGGAGCTGACGGTGAATTACGCAACGGACCTATCGCCACAGACATCGATTCGGACCGTTTTTGGCTAGTGCGGATTCGGGAACCCAATAACGCAATGGGACGCGGCGCGTTGCGCCTGGAGGCCCGATGGCGATCACCGGAAGTAGTCTTTCTGGCGCGCGGATCAGGCCCATTCACACTCGCCTATGGCAATGGCTCTCTCACCGCGGCCGAAAGCGCCTTAGCGCCGCTCCCGACAAGCGTTACTCCCACTGTCGCAACTCTCGGCGCCCCAAGGACGCTGGGAGGCGCAGAAAACCGGAACCGCCGTTCCGAAGCTCTTCCGTGGAAGAGAATCATTCTTTGGACCGCGCTGCTCGCTGGGGTCGCATTGCTCGCGGGAATGGCCTATCGCCTGTCGAAAGAGGTTGGCAAGCACGGTGCCCCCTGAGGGCATGAGTCAACTCTCTATCATCCAGCGGGATAGCGCCTCGAGCCGTCGGGTGGAACTCAGCTCACTGTGGGCCGCCTCCGAGTCGTGCGAGGAATAGCTGACAAAGGCTGCCTGCGTCGCGCCGCTCAAAGCGTGCCGCCGTTGACCGTGGTGATCATCTCTCGCGACCGCTTTGGATGATCACCGATGGGCGGCCGTGCGGCGCGTCGCCCTAAGCTCGCACAAAAGCCCACGCCTGCAACCCCGACTTAAGCGTCACTCGCACACGCGTGTACTCCGAGACTTCATATCGATCCGCGGCGGCGAGCTCGTCGGGCGTGATTATAAAAACCATCCCGGGCACTTCATCCGCGAGATTCCTGCTGCGCTCGGCAATCGTATGGTGTGTCTTGCCGCTCGTCGCGATCACGCCCAGATCGCGAATCGCGATCAGCGATGTTGAGTACCCCGGCAGCGAGTCCGAAGATCCCGAAAGCTCCCGCCCAAAGTTCGCCAGCTGAACCGCCCTGTCCTGCAGGGTTCCGTAGGAAAAAATCAGCACGGTGGCGTCCGATGGATTGTCCAAGCAGTACTCCTCCCGCCTTGGCTCCCCGGCTACCTTAGACGGGCTACTGCACGCACATGTCGTGCGGAGCGCCGCGGCGGCACGTCGTGGGCTCTCCAGGCCTTACGAGCGCTTGGAATTCTCCGGCAGCAGCTTCAGCTTGTCCACCATTCGGCAGAGTTCTGCGACCGATGCCGCTTTGATAGCGCATGCTCGCGCGCTGCGGTGATTAGTTAGCTCGAACAACAACACTGGCAATACGCAACAGAGACAGAGACGAGCGATCTCTGAGGGCAGCTTTATAAATGCTGCAGTCCAAAGACAACCTCGTCGCACAGCATGAAATGCGGGATTACTTTGCCAAGGATAGCCAGCGCGGCGCTCAGCTTTCAGCCACGCTGACTTCCTTCGTGAGCTTGGGCAGAGTCCGTCGGAAACGTTTAATGACTGGGTAACTCTTTCTCCGCATTCCGACGGTAGCGACTCGCTGTGCCTTCTGTTGAATTGAGTGAGAAGCGGAACTCCACAAGTGCTGCGCTGCGTAGGCACGCCAAGGGCGCCACTTTTCCGCTCTAGACAGTAACTCGTCGGCATTCGGCCGGTGCCCGCTGGCATCGGCTAGAGCACGCTGCAATCCAATGTCGGTCGCGGGAAAGGCATCGGGCTCTCGGAGCTGCCGCAACGCGATGTACTGCGCGGTCCATTCCCCAACACCTCGAATTGCGCGTAGGCGTTCAATGGCATCATCAAGATTGAGATGCGCCGCGAGAAGATCCGGGTCTGCAACCACTGCGGATGCCACAGCCGAAAGGGTCGCCGCTCGGCTGGACGGCATCCCGAGCGACGCCATATCGGCGCGAGCGAGACCCTGCGGCAGCGGAAACACGTGCGTTAGGTTGCCCTGTGGAATGGCCAAGCGCTCGCCATAATCTTTGACCAGGCGCCCGGCAAGACGAATTGCGCCGGACACAGTAATTTGCTGGCCGAGCACCGCTCGGATCGCGAGCTCAAATCCATCCCATGCGCCCGGAATTCGCAAACCCGGACGCTGCAAAATTAACGCGGCCAGCGTGGGATCTGTCGCGAGATGCGCCGAGATTGATAGCGGATCGCCAGCGAGGTCGAATACTCGGCGCAGCCGCGCGATAATCTGCGGAAGGAGCGACAGTTTCGTGGTGCGGATGTTCGCCCGAAGCGCATTACCGGGACCGGGTTGAACCGCCACCGTCCCCTGTGTGCCATTAAGGCTAAAAGTTCGGGCGTAGCAATCGTTTTCGACCGACTCGATTCCGGCGATGGCGCGTGCCTTCAGAAAATCGAGCATAGCCTGCCAGTCGTACGGCGGTTGGTAGCGCAGCAGGAGACTGAATTCGCCCCGGTATGCGACCGTTACATCTGCTCCCCCGAGACGTCGAAGTTCGCTTGGCGAACGGCCGTACAGATCCTGAAAAGTCTCATTGAATCGACGGATGCTGCCGAAGCCGGCGGCAAATGCGATCTCTGTCATCGGCAGATGCGTCTCGTGCACTAGCTGTTTGGCGAGCAATATTCGACGGGTCTGCGCAACCGCGACGGGGGATGCGCCAAGGTGAGTGCGAAACAACCGCCTTAACTGCCGCTCTCCCAGTCCGAGGCGGGTGGCCAGTCCGTCGACGTCGGACTCATCCATGGCGCCAAGTTCAATCAGTGCGAGTCCGCGGCTCACTGTATTCGATGTGCCGCGCCAAGCGCCCATGTCGGGTGCCGTTTCCGGTCTGCAGCGTAGACAAGGCCTGAACCCCGCCTCCTGTGCTGCCGCCGCGGTCGGAAAGAACGTGACGTTTTTTGAGAGCGGGGTTCGCGCGGGGCAGATCGGCCGGCAATAGATTTTGGTCGACTTTACCGCCGTAAAGAAGCGCCCGTCGAAACGGGAATCGCGCAGCTTCACGGCGCGGTAGTAGGCATTGTGATCTAAATCCATGCGAGGATGCTCGCACGGTACTCCGACTCGGTCTAGCGGTTTTCGGACACCAACAAGCGCCCCAACGACGGTGCCGATTGACGTCCGAATTCCGCTAGCGACGCGAGCCAACGTCAACGATCATCATGCTTTGGCACACCACCCGAGCGACAGCATCATGAGCGAAGAATCATTATCTCAAGAGTCACATGTAAGAGTCCGCAGCAAGATCGGAAGTAGAGACGATCAGCGGCGAATTCGCGCTATCGACTCGGAGCTCACGTGCGGCCGCAGAGCAGAACTGTTGCGGCGCCCCTGTCCAGAAGTGACTGAATACAACAGCGAGGTTGCCGGGCGGAGCGCGAAGAGCAGGCTTAAGAAAAAGTACTCCTACAAAATCGTAGCCACGCCCGTCGGCTCCCTCACGCTGGTCGCAAGCGACGACGGGTTGGCAGCTATCTTGTGGGAAAATGACAATCCGCGTCGTGTTCGCCTGAACATTGGCGCGGAAGACAAAACCCATCCCGTGTTGCTCGAAACCGAGCGACAACTGAAGGAATATTTTGACAGACAGCGAAAATCATTCAATCTTTGCTTGGACTTTGTGGGAACCAAATTTCAGTCCAAGGTTTGGAACGCTCTTCTTGAAATTCCGTTCGGAGAGACCCGGTCTTACACGGAGATTGCCAGGCGAATCGGGTCACCCAAAGCCGTGCGCGCCGTGGGCGCAGCGAATAGCAGGAATCCGGTTTCAATCGTGGCACCGTGTCATCGTGTGATCGGAGCCAACGGCGATCTCACAGGTTTTGCCGGGGGTCTTCAGGTTAAAGGGTTCCTGTTAAGTCTTGAGAGAGCCTGAACCACGACGACCACGCTTGTAATATTGGGCAGCGATCCAGACTTCTTCGATCAGGAGATAGGCAGGGTAACCGACAACTCCTCTGGCGCAAAACTGATACCCATATGATCGTAACAGCCCGTACATGACAAAGATGTCGTCATGCCATCAGCATCTTCATTAGGTCGGCGGCCCTGCGATCTATCAACCACGCGAAGTCCATTACGAAGACATCATCGACCTCAGGAGCAAACACGCGTCGCGGAATATTTGCTGATACGTCGATGCTACTCGCCAGCATCTGCAACGCTGTGAACTGTCGGGCGTCTGTCACAAGCGCGAGCAGTTGCCGCTTCACCGACGGCAATAATCTGACCAAGATCGCGATTCGAAGCTCCGAACGCAAGAAGCGATCGCACTAGCAGATCGATCAAGACCGTCGGTGTCAATCGCGCTTTGATAATAGTTACGGCTCATTATGTCTCCTAACCGCCGCGGTGCTCCGATGTACGACGAGTTTGCCGACCGATAGGACCGGCTGCGTGCTCGACTTGCGTTGCGGTGAACGATACTCTCGCTTCCACAATAACTAATGGGGGGATCGAGCGTGACCGAATTCACCTCTCCAGGCATTCAAACGTACACGATCGGAACCAGCGGTACCTACGACATCGCCGCGGTTTGGCGCGAAACCTCCTTCAAAGCTCAAGGAGATCTATCCAAGTTTCCTCGAAGATGATGCGATGCTGGCAATGGTGCTGGCCCAAAAACCGCAGGTAGTCAGTTTTCAATTCGGCCTTCCTTCGGCCGACCGCATCCGCGCGCTTCGTCAGCAGCGCATCGTGCTGCTTGCTTCCGCAACGAACGTTGCGGAAGCGCGCGCTGCGGTAAAGGCAGGCATGCATGCAGTGATCGCGCAGGGGTATGAAGCGGGCGGTCATCGCGGTGTGTTTGACCCCGACGCCGAAGATGCCTGCCTTGGAACCATGGCCTTGACACGTCTCTTGGTGCGGCAACTTAGTGTGCCGGTCATTGCGGCAGGTGGCATCATGGATGGAGCTGGAATTGCCGCAGCTCTGCGTCTCGGGGCATCGGCCGCACAGCTCGGCACGGCTTTCATCGCCTGCGTCGAATCCCATGCGGACGCGACCTACCGAGATGCTCTGCTCAGCGATGCTGCGAACCACACCATCATGACACGCGCGATCTCGGGTCGACCGGCTCGTTGTCTGCGAAACTCCTTCACGCTATTGGGTTCGGGTATCTCGTCGCGACAGATTCCCTCCTATCCAATTGCCTACGATGCAGGCAAAGCGCTCAACGCTGCGGCGAAGGCTGCGCGCGAGACGGGCTACGGCGCACACTGGGCGGGACAGGGCGCGCCGCTTGCCCGGGCGCTACCAGCGGCCCGGCTGGTGGCCTTGCTGGCGGAGGAGCTCCAATAAGCTTTCCACTAACATCAACGGCAAGGAAGTCTCATGCCATCGACCTTGCGGTTTCTGTCCCGCCTCGCGGAAGCGTCGGCCAAAAGTCAGTCCGTCCACTCGCACCGGTCGTAATTTCACCGCTTGAGTTGGAGACCGTGCCCGACTGGATTTCGGTCCATTCGGATTCACGATCTAAAAACAGTCGTATGGACGTCGGCTTCGAGTAGTCGGCGTGGGTTTCGAGGATCGCAATCTCCTCTTGGGGCACAAGTCTGATCATGAATGACTCGCGCGCGCGTACTGCTCCTCTGACTTCGTCATCAATAAAGCATAACTTCAACAACGATCGTCTGTAGCCAGGACATCAAGTGCTCCATGTCGAATGTTCCAATGTTTAGACGCTCGATCAAGAATTCGTAGATCGTTTGTGAGTCGTCACCGGCAGGCTATCGGGTCTTTTGGACGACCGCAGGTTGAGTGATCCAATCCGTAAAGCGCACGCGGACCATCCAGAACACCAGCAACGCCAATGGCACAAATTGTGGATAGAAGAAAGCGGGTGGCACATGGTAAGGCCCGGGTAGGAGTCGCGCGAACCCGTTGGTAAACGCCGAGCCCGTCGCGAAGGTTAGGCCCAGGCACATGCGCCATAAATGCCTTGAGATGCGTGACGCGCCGGAGGTCCCTCCGCGTAGAACGACACTGGCGTCACCCACCACTGCGGCAGCGAGGATCCCTGTAAAGGCATAGATGGCGACGAGCACTGGACCCCTAAAAGGGACGGCACTTTTGAATAGCGGAGTCAGCCCAGTGGCTAGCTGGAAACTCAAAATCGCAAAGGGAGCGCAGAGCAAAAGACCTATAACGAGCGCGATCTTCTCGAAAGGACCCGCGACGCCTGCGTTTCGATGGACTGTCATCCATCCAGTTGCCAACAAGTATAAGGTGAGTATGGCAATAAAGAGATTGACGAGTTGGTCTGGGACCGCGATTGCAAGATACGCGGCGAAGATCGACATAACCGACATGGACCAGACAAAGACGGTCCCGGCTCTTCGGTGCACAGTGGCGCCCTTGCGTGCAATTAACGCTACGGTCCCCGCGACGAGCCCCGTCATGCCTGAGGAAACGTGTAGGACATAGACGGCTGTAGTCAACACGTTCACGAAAGCACCGTGCATCATGTGGATAGGTTTGAAAGAAGGTACTGGGTTTTGGTACGCAGCAGTATCCTCGCTCTCGGTAGCGACAAAGTGGCGAAATCGACCAACTGAGGGGTGGTCCCGATGAGTTGCGCCTGCGTCGCGTCCGAACGGCTCGGAGGACGAAGCATTGACGGAAGACACGCGCGAGGTTGGCCTCGCACCAATCCCCTTGCCCACATGCATGAACGCGTTGATAGCAGGCTATGAGTGGGCGCGGGATACGGTCGGCAAGTCTGGCGGTACAGCTTATCGACTTCATCGCCCCGGCAGCCCCACCCTGCACTTGAAATACGGCCAGGGAACCCTCGCTAGCGATATCACCGAGGAGATGGTGCGCTTGCGTTGGCTAGTAGGGCGCGTGCCGGCGCCGGAAGTTCGCCATTTCGTTGCGTCAGCTGGCAACGCTTGGCTATTGATGGCGGCGCTACCCGGGAAGTCGGCCAGGCAACTACTGGAAGGGAAGGGCACGGACCAGGGTGCCGTCGTTGATGCAATGGCCGGATTTCTGCGGCGATTTCATTCCCTACGCGTCGAAGAGTGTCCTTTCAACAGCGGCTCTAGGCACCGCCTATTCTTGGCGCGGAAGCGATTAGACGCTGGGCTTGTCAGCGTCCAGGGATTTGACGAGGAGCGTGCGGGTTCGACGGCCGAGCAGGTGTGGGACGAAATGATCAGTCTCGTGCCAAAGGCTTCTGAGTCGGTGATAACGCACGGTGATCTCTCGCTCGATAACGTTCTCATCGAGGACAACCACGTCGTTGGAATCATAGATGTGGCGCGAATGGGTTCCGCCGATCGTTACCAGGATCTGGCGATCCTCTGGAATTGCCTGGGTGATTTTGAAGCCGCGCTGCAGGAGCGTCTGTTCGTGAGCTACGGCATCGCAAGCCCCGACATGCGGAGTCTTCGATTTCACGTACTGCTGGATGAGTTCTTCTGAACGTGCGAACGCGTGGAAACCTTCCAATAAATATTGGACAATTACGTACGTGTCATTCTAGGCCGAAGGTTTGATTTCTTTCACGATGCAATGACGAATTCAACTTCGAGCCCATCCGGGTCATAGGGTTGACGACCGCCCCAAGGTCACCCTTGCGAAGTCCGCGCTCAGGGCTATCGCGCTCCAGAACCGCTGTTTCCACTCCGCAAAATGGCATTGGGGCGGTCGAGGAAAGCGCAGTCGCGCCACGACGCGGTGATTGAGATCGATCAGCTCGGATTCCGTCAGCGCATCGATATCGATTGGCATTGCCGCGCTCTCGCTATTTGAGTGACTCCAACATCTTACGCCGCAGAATGGCGTTGATGCGAGAGCCGCATTCTTCCAGAACTCCTCGCTCAGAGGAGGGATGTCGCATCGATTACTCCGGCGTTCAACGTTCCTGCTGCTGTTTATGAAGGGCTTTGCGCACCCAATCGTCGCCTGGGCGAGCGCACACTCGCGGGAAGCACGAACCCGCGGCCTCAAGCGCCGGCGCGCTCCGCGAAGCGCCATGCCTGGGCCGCGATCTGCGGCAAGCGGGCCGCCAGCTCGCCGGCGCGCGTACTCGAGGCATTGCCGTCCATGAGCCGTTTTTTGATGCCTTGCGTGATCCCCAAGAGACGAAACAGGTTGAATGCAAAATACCAGTCGAGATCTTGAATCGCATCTCGCGATGTTTTGTCGCAGTATCGTGCAATGACTTGCTCGAGCGTCGGGATGCCGAGCCGATTGAGATCGAGGCCCAGCAGCCCGGCACGCCCATCGACCGGCGTGACCCAATTCATCAGGAAATACGAGAAGTCCGAGAGCGGATCGCCGAGCGTCGAAAGCTCCCAATCGAGAACCGCGAGTATTCTCTCGCCGGATCGAGCCATGATGAGATTGTCGATCCGATAGTCGCCGTGCACGATCGCAACCCCGGTCTGCGGCGGTAAGCTCGTGGGCAGAAAAGCGATCAGTCGCTCGGCCACCTCGATTCGCTCGGTCTCGGACGCCCGATATTGCTTGATCCAGCGCGCGACTTGACGCTCGAAGAAATTGCCGGGACGACCGAATGTCGAAAGACCGGCGGCCTGCGGGTCGATCCGATGAAGCGTCGCGAGCGTATCGATCATGCCCTGATAAACCATCGTGCGAGCGCTCTCGGTCAAATAGGGAAGCGCGCCGTCGGTGAAATTCGCGCCCTCGACCAAGGCCATCAAATAGAATGCCGAGCCGATCAGCGCCTGGTCTTCGCAAAGCGCAAACACGCGAGGCACTGGGAAGCCGAGTGGGTGCAGCGCCGTGAGGACGCGATATTCGCGCTCCACGGCATGGGCAGAGGGCAACAGAGTCCCGAAGGGCTTACGGCGAAGCACATAAGTGCCGCTTGCTGCATCGAGCCTA